>Ga0070666_10001426_pt1 | contig 14489 bp, 15 predicted proteins | sample KBSS23metaG_FD_64677 | JGI IMG/M metagenome (GOLD analysis project Ga0070666, IMG submission 64677) | Switchgrass rhizosphere microbial communities from Kellogg Biological Station, Michigan, USA - KBS S2-3 metaG | ecosystem: Host-associated > Plants > Roots > Rhizosphere > Soil ... | reverse complement strand
AGCGCCTCGTTCGTTAGCCTGGCTTGACTTGTTTGATCAGGCGCGGCGCGGATACTGCGCCGCCAGCGCGGTAGTCTCACTCCATTGGAGACGACCGGGACGCTCGCTGGCTCTTTGGCACGCCGGCGCGGTCGTCGCCGCGTGGGCGCGTCGGTGTCAAGGCCTCTCCATGTGTGGCAACGAGCCCAGGCAAGCATCGCCTGCCAGCGGCATGTCGGGCAGACCGTTGCGAATGCGTGCCGACCAATCGTGGCCGCAATGTGGGCAGTCGTACCACGCGATCACCCAGGTGCTATCCGCGGTCGGCGCGACCCTGTGCCCGCAGAGCGGGCAATTCATCGACGCGGTCGCTGAGAGCAGTCTGGCCATGCTACGGGAAGGAGCAACGACCATGCCGCGGTGGGGCGGCATCGCCTGCGCGCGAGTCGAATCCACCGTGTGAAGCGGCAAGGGAATCTACACGACAGGGTGAAAAATCACGCGGGAGTCGACATCGCTGATGGCGAGGCGAGTTCCAGACATCGCAGTTTCCGGAACGTCTCCGCGGCACGTGGATTGTCACCATCAACGATGGCGGTTGATCCAACGGGGGACAGCAATGACACGACCACTCCAGATCATCTTCCGCAACATGGCGGTCACTCTCACTCACTCTCTCTCTCTCTCTCTCTCTCTCTCGAACGTGAGGTGCACACACGCGCGGCATGGCTCGAGACCTTCTACGATGCAATGTGGGATGCCGAGTGCTGATTCAGTTTCCGCATCCACATCGATCAAGGGGACGACCTGTCCATATTCGCATCGAACTCGCCGTACCCGGTGAGGACATCATCGTGAACCAACAGACGACGCGGCACTTTACGGGGAATGTTCATTGACAGAGAGCGTTCAGAGAGCTGCAGCCATGAAGCTGGGCCACAAAGATGTCGTTGTGGCGATCCACGACGCGTTCGACGTCGCACGTCGACGGCTCGAGGACTTCGCACGCCGGCAGAGGGCCGATATCAAGACGCATCAGTCTGATGCCGCGTGAGACAGGAGACCGAACATGACCGAACATGGCTTTCTCGCTGTCAGTAGCGCGAGCGCTCGAAGAATTTGGCGACGATGCACGTGCACGCAGTGCCGCTCCCCACCGTCATGAGTCCACGACCGTACTGCGGACGCTTGCCACACGGGTGCACGAAAGTTTCTGCCGCCTTGGTGGTCACGACTACTTGTTGCGCGTCGCCGACAACCGCATCTTTCTGCAGTGCAGCACCTGCAGCCACGAGACGCCGGGATGGCTAATCGACATTGTGCATCGGCGGCCGAAGCCCACCACCATGTCCAGAAGGAACGGCGCCGACTCAGATGTCACTCGCGCTCGCGTCCACGGCAGGCGCTCGCCGCGCGTTCAGGATCACAACGATCGGAGAGAGATCAGCCGCGCCTGATAATGAGGACCGGGCACGTCGACGCACGAATGACGTGATGCGTGGTCGAGCCGAACACGAGCAGATCCAGTGCTCCTCGCCCGTGGACGCCCATCACAATCAAGTCCGAGCGACCCTCCATGGCTTGACGGAGTATCTCTCGATAGGCCCGACCTTCGACGACGGTGACTTCCGGGTTGCAATACGTGCTCGCCTGTTCGGGAATCAGGCCGTTCAGGCGTTGGCGTGCCCTGGCGACCGCCTCCTCGCGGATGCGAGGCATATCGACGTCGATAGCCGTCGGCTCCTCGCTCAACGCCTGTGGGAGTTCGATGACGTGCAGCAGCGTCAGCCGGGCATCGGCTTCCTCTGCGAAGTTAATGGCGTAGGTGAGCGCGTCGAGGGAGCTCTCGGAAAAATCGACCGGACAGAGGATACGGTGAAATTGCACGGGCGCGTCCACAGCCGCGTCCGGGGCTCGTGGCGGCACGATCACCGTGGGACACGTCACCTTTCGAATCACTTTCTCGCTCACCGACCCCAGGAATAACCGCTGGAATCCCGAGCGGCCGTGTGTTCCGAGCACGAGCACGTCCGCTTGGGTGGCCTCGATCTGCTTGACGATCTCTTCGTGCACGAATCCCGCTTCCTGCAGACGGAAGTCCAAGGCCACAGTGGATGGGACGCCCGAGGCAAACTCCCGCATCTGACTCATCAGGCGTTCGCGATCACCCTCATTTAGAAGCAACGGCGCATCCATAGTCGGCAGGTTGGGAAAAACATACAGCACCGTGAGACGCGCCTCGTACCATCGTGCGATCGCGGCCGCCTGCGCCAGTGCGTGATGCGAGATCTCCGAGTAATCAATCGGGCAGAGGATGTGCGAAATCGAAATCATCGTGACTCCACATGGCGAATTGCCGCAGTTGCGTCAGCCCTCCGTGACAAACGCAAGGAGCGATCCATCACCGCCACTCATCCGACGGCGCCTCGATGCCGTCTGAGGAGTGGGGAGGACCCGGCACTGCCGCGATGCCCGTGGCCGGATTGAAGCGTTCAATCACGCCGCGGAGCGGCTGTTCGACTACACGATCGACGAGGTACTCGGCTGCAACGTGGACATGCTCATGCCGTCGCCCTACCGCGAGGAGCACGACACGTACCTATCACGCTATCTGGCGACCGGCCGAGCCAAGATCTTCACGCCCTTCTTCACCACGAAGACGCGAGGGTCCGGCCTCGGTCTGCCCACCGTCAAGCGGTTGATCGAAGCCCACAACGGCCAGATCGCCATCCACTGCCCACCAAGCGGTGGAGCGACCGTCATCATCCGGCTTCCGATCGGCACTGCGTAGACGAGGAGGTTGTATCAAGATCGAAGAACTGAACGCGACGCGCTCGCCCTCCGTGCGTCGAGATTGAGAAAGAGGTTCCTAGCAGCTAAGCTTGGTATGAAGAGACTGGTCCTGTGGTTCGCCGGGTTCGGACACCACCACGCGCTTTCAAGCTGGAGGACACGTTCATGGGATCCAAGGCAGTCACAATGGGAGCCTCTCTCCCGCTGGTGCTAATCGCAATGACCTTTGTAGGGACTGTAGTCGCGGCGGGACAAGCCCCACCAGCGACCGCGGAATCGGGAAGTGACCTCTTCTACAACAACTGCGCCTCATGTCACGGCACGGACGGCAAGGGGAACGGTCCCTTGGGCCAGGTTCTCACGGTTCGCCCGGCTAATCTGACGATCATCGCTAAGAATACGGGGGGCAAATTCCCGGCCGCCAAGATCTATGAGCTGATCGACGGACGTAACCCGGCGGTCCGAGGCCACGGTGGGCCCGACATGCCGGTGTGGGGCGAGGTCTTCGCTGCACGGGGGAGCAGCGCGACGGTGAAGAATCGCATCAACGCACTGGTCAAGTACATTGAAACGCTGCAGGTGAAGTAGGCCCTCACGGAAAAGGCGCTAGCAAGGGCGGCCCTGCGAAGCGGATTCCTAGGCAGATAGGCTCTCAGGGTTCGAATTCGTTGCGTCCTATAGTCTCGGAATGCCTGCAGCGACGATCTTTATCGTGGACGACGACGATCTCCTGCGCCTCTCGCTGCGGGATCGCCTCGACTGTGAGGGGTACGCCCTCGTCGAGGCAGGGTCGTGCGCGGAAGCGACCGCGCGGCTCACCCCCGACCTCGACCTCGTGCTCCTCGATTTCCAGCTGCCGGACGGGCGTTGTCAAGTTGTTCGCGCGATTCGGCGCCACTGCCAGGCAGACCAGCGACTCAAGTTCGCCCGAGACCTCACGCTGCGACGGCAAACGCCGTCGTCTCCGAGACGAAGTCCCATTCCAGCCAGCGCCGTCGCATGACCGTGCGATAGTTGGATGCCGAGAGCGCATGTCGGCCCGGCCGAAACTGGTTGCAGAGCGTACTGAATACAGAACAGAAGCGCGCCGCGTGACGCAGACTCTTAAACCGTTGCAGACGTCGCTCCCGCTGGCGGACAGGTTGGTGCGAGCTCTCGGCGCGATTGTTTTGGCGCCAGCCGCGGAGATGCGAAACGGTCGGCATCAGACGGCTTTCGCCGCGGCGTAGCTCGCCAGCCGATCGGTCACGAGGGCCCGCGGCACCATTCGCAGTCCCTTCAAGAGTTTGCGCAAGAAGCGCTTCGCGGCGTGCGCGTTTCGGCGGCGTTGAACCAGGATGTCAAGCACCTCGCCGGCGTCATCGACGGCCCGCCACAGCCAGCCGCGCTGTCCATCGATCATCAGACAGAGTTCATCCAGGTGCCAGATGTCGGAGCATATCCCTCGCGTGCGCCTCAATCGTCTCGCGTACTCCGCGCCAAACCGCTGCGTCCAGAGGCGGATGGCTTCGTGGGAGACCTCAATCCCGCGAGCGAGCATCAACTCGGAGACGTCCCGTAGGCTCACCCCGAAGCGGTAGTAGAGCCACACGCAACGACTGATGGTCTCCGGCGGGAAGCGATAGCCTTTGTAGAGTGCTGGGCGGATCGACGGCTGGGACATGACGGCATCAGAGCAGACCACACACTTCTTGACAATGCCCGCGCGAGCACCGCGATCACCAGCGCGATGAAGAGCACCGCTGACGTGGTCGTCAGGAGTGCGCCGACGATCGCGAGCGGGTGACGGGCGAGTAGTCTGTGGTCGGCCACATCTGTCCTACTTTAGGGTCTGCACATAGGCCACCAGCGCGTCGACATCCTCGGCCGGCAGCTTGCTGTAGCGATCCGGCATCGGCGGCTTCTTCTCCGACTTCGCTGTGGTCGCCATCTCTTTCGGATTCGTAATCCACTGTTTGATGTCAGCGGCCGAGAGCTTCCCGCCGACGCCGTCGAGCGGATTCGCTTTGCCGCCCTTGCCGGCGATCGAGTGGCAGATCTGACACTTCTGGGCAGCGTAGACCTGCTCGCCCTTCTTCGGATCGCCCTGGGCGGCAGCTGGGCGCGACGTCGTCATGAACGCGACGAAAACAATGCCGATCGTGAGCAGGGTCCGTATTGTCCTGACTGTATTCATGAAAAGCCTCCGGGCGATGAACGAGCGTTGGGAGTTCCACGGCACGTACCGCAAACCAATCAGGGCGGAGTGCGCCGTATAGGGACGATAGACGTAGACGAAGCGTCCTCGTTGGTCATGCCGCACTCATGGCCTCGGTGCTGCCGAGCAGGTCTCGCATTTTGAGAACAAGACTGATCCAGTAGATATTCGAGCCGACCGCGGCGAGGACGACGATTCCCGGCAGGGCGTACACGAGTGAGAACGCCATGACGCCGTAGGGCATCGCCGCGCGGGTCGCAACGAAAGACACTCGCCAGATCAGACGGGTCCAGAACGTCGGTTGCGACTTGAAGCGCACCCGGGCCACCGCGTGAAGCTTCTCCGGGCGGCCGTCCGTAATCCGTGACCGCAGGAAGATGAGGATGGCGAAGGACAGCATCGTGCCGGCGAGCGCGACGCCGCCGAACCAGTAGAAGGGGTCCCAATGAGTCTGGCGCACAGCGCCGATTGTCATCCCCACGAAGATGGCGAGATAGTACGAGTAGTCGCCGAACGTCTCGATCCAGCACCCCAGGGCCGATTCCTGGTACTTCAGACGTGCGATCTCACCATCGCAGCCGTCGAGAACGCTTGCAGCCAACGACAAAAACGCGGCGAGGACGCCCGTCCAGTAGTGTCCGAGGCTGAAGAGCCACGCCGAATAGAAGCCAATCGCAACGAGGATCACGGAAAGCTGGTTGGCGGTGAGCGGCGTCGACATCAGCTTCACGCTGATCGGCAGCGAAATGCGGCGGTTGAACCGCGCGATTTTCGCGTCCGTGGCCTTATAGCTCGAGCGCCGGATGGTCTCCTCGGCGACGGCAAGGTCCGCCGAAGTTCCCATGCGGATCGCAAGCATCGCGAGGCCGTTCGACACATCTGGGCCCGATGGCTGTCGGAACGGCGACAACATGCGTGGGGCCAGTTCTCGCGCAACGAGCTCGGGATCACGGGCGTCGCCAGCGGTCATCCGAATCACGCCGCTCTCGGGCCACGCCGGACCGGCGGCGACATCGAGACTCCGCCCGCCTTCGGCCGGTAGCTCACGAGCGGCGCGCAGCAGCGCCGGCGAGACCACCGTGCCAGCCCCGATGATGCTGACGCTGTGTCCGGGCGATATCGATTCAAGAGCGGTCGCCCATTCTTGCTCGACCGTTGCCACGTCGATTCTGGCGCCCGTCGCGCACTCGAGCCCGCGCAGCCGCCGAATCAGCGGCGTACGGCCTGCCGGCTCGGGCGCCCATACGACGATACGGGAGTAGCCTGCCCGCACAGCGGGGCGCACGACGCGCTCGAGGATCGATAGCCCTGCTAACTTTGCAAATGCCGGGACCGACATTGACGGAGCGTTCGGAAAATAGAGCAGCACTTCGGGCGTTGAAACCTGCCGCTTGTCGACCACCGCGCGATCGAGCTGGGAGCGGACGGAGCGCGGATAGATCGCCAGTCCCACGCCAGCCCAGAACAGCCCGCGCAGGCGGCGCGTCAACGCGAGCGCCGCGCCGCCACCCACCGCGCCAACGGCGGTCGCGGCAGCAAAGCTCGAGGCTTCGAGTGCTCCCAGATTGGCCGGGATGAACGCAGATGCGAAGCTGGCGACACGTGAGAACGTCTCGATGCCGAGCGCACTGTGGAGCGAGATCGGCGCGCCGACCGCCCGCAGGATCACCCAGACTTCGAGCGACACGAAGCCGTACGAGGCGGCCGTCGCTGTCAAGAGCACCAACAGGCGCGTCCGGTTTCCGCGAACGAGATCGACCATCTGGCGCTCGGCCGCTGCAATGAAGCGCCCTACCCAGCTGTCATGCGCCGACGTCCCGAGCGCATGGTCCATGCGCCGGAGCAGCGCCTGGAAGTATATGCCCCGCCCGCATGCCACGAAGATCGCCGGCGCGGTGACGGCGGCGGCACCAATCGCGAACGCCCAGAACACACGAGCCCATGGCTGCGTCAATGGCAGGCCGACAGCCGCGAGGAGCGCGCCGAAGCCGACGATCACCGTGGTGCCAAGAAGGTATGCGAATCGCTCGAGAGCCACTGCCATGGTCGCGTCGCGCGCGTCGACTGCCCCCGAAAGGAGCATCACCTTCAGTGGCTCGCCCGCAATGCCGCGCAGCGTGAGGTAGCTGAACGCCTCGGCGGCAAGGCGCACCCGCGCGAGACGCAGCAACCCGACCCGACGCGGCTGCGGGAAGCACCACGCCCAGGCCCACGTGCGCGCGAGGTGCCAGAGGCCGCTGAGCAGCACCGCGAGGGCCAGCGTGACGCCAAGACGCCGCACCGTCGCGAGTGCGGTGGCAAGGTCGAGGCAATAGAGAGCACCGATGAACAGCACGACGCCGAGCGCCAGCGCGCCGAGGCGGACTGCTGAACGTCCCGAGACGGCGCTCATAGGCGTTCGCAGTAGGCCGTTGCGGCCTCCGCGCCGACGGCACCGTCGAGCAGCGACTCAGCGCTGTGCAGATCCTCGATCGTGTCGATGTCGCACCACGTGGCGTCTCCAACGTCGAACGAACGCATCAGTCCGCGCCCTGCCAGAATCCTGATGCCGCCGCTCAGCGTGGTGTCGCCGTTGGCACGCGCCGCCTCGAGCGCGTCGAAGAGCGCGGGCGCGCAGACGAACAGTCCCGTGTCGAGCGCGTCGTACTCCGTCAGGGCTTTCCCGATCGCGACGATGCGGGACCCGCTTAGCCGTACCTTGGTGGCTTCCGCGGCGATCTCGGGAGTCGTCGGCCGCGAGTCCACCGCGAGGAGCGACTCGTCCGGGTTCACGCGCGCGAGCAGCAGCTGTCCGAGCGTGCGCGCCGCGAAGAGATGGTCGCCCATCAGCAATGCGAAGCGCGATCGGAGCCGGGTGCGCGCGGCGAGCACTGATACGCCGTTCTCCAGGTGCCAATCCTGGTTGTAGGTGAAGTGAAGAGTCAGGTCTCGCGGCGCGTGACGCTCGATCGCTTCACGCACGCGGTCAGCGTGATAGCCCACCACGATTTCGAATACCCTGATGCCGGCCTCGCGCGCCGTCTCGATCGTTCGAAGGATGAGTGGACGGCCGAGTACGGGCTCGAGGAGCTTCGACTCGCGCGTGCGATTCTTGAATCGATCGCCGTTGCCCGCGGCGAGCACCAGCGCCTGTCGCACGGCGCCTTTCGGGATGGACTGTACCGCTGCCATCGTTCACCTCTCCCGGTGAACCGGGCAAGCGGCATACCAGGTGCGCGGGTGGAGAAACCACACGCGCGAACGAGTCTCTGCGCGACGCCGGTGCACAGCGGCACGCACAGTGCCTGTTTAGACACGGAGGACCACCGATACTGTTCTGCGACGCCGCTGCGGGCACTGCGCAGGAGAGGGGTCGTGCCGGCGCTGAAGCTTGCCTCGGGTTGGCGATCGGTCAGCGGGAGGCTGGTCGTCTCACCTTCGCCCACACAGGAAAGTGGTCGGACCCGGTATGGCACGGCGCGACGCCAGCGCTCGTGACCGCGAGATCGCGCACCACGATCCAGTCCAGGGCATGCTGCTCGCGAATGGTCGTGCGCCTTGTCGCGGGCTGACCGTCGAGCGCGTCCACGAAACCCCGGTCGCGCAGCGTGTCCAGCATCGAAAGATGACCAGTTGGTCCGGAGTTGAAATCGCCCGCCACGACCACTGGCGCGTGCGGGCCGGTGAGCACTTCCTCCTCGGCGGCGACGTCGGCGAGTTGCCTCCGGCGGAACGCGTCGTTCTTGCCGCTCTCGATATGCGCGTTGTAGATCCGCAGGCCGGCGGTGTGGGCACAGAGCGCCATGCGCGCGCCCCGCCGCGGCTGCAACGGGCTCGCGCGCCATCGATACAACGCCTGGTGCCTGAACGGGATCACCGTCGCCGCGGCGATGGCGAACCGGCTCAGGATCGCTTGACCCGTCAGCGCGGCGGCGCCGCGGCGGCCCTGTCCGATTTCCTGGAACTCGCCCGCAAACAGCCAGTTCATTCGCAGGCTGTCCGCGAGCCAGCGTGCGACGTGGCGGAAGCCGCTGCGTCGGCACCCCACGTCTACTTCCTGGAGGAGGCAAATGTCGGGCTCGAGCGACGCCAGGACGCCGGCGTGCTGCTCGCACTTGCGCCCGTACGCGATGTTCCACGAAACCAGCGTGAGTGTCTCGGCCAACGGGCGGGCGGCCTCACGATCCGGCTCACCGTCGATGCGATGGATGTCGTCTGCGCGCAGGGAAGGCTCGGTGAAAAAACCGGCGAGCCGCAAGACCGCCACCGGCATAGCGGCATCATACTCCCCCGTCAGCGTCTTGCCCCTTTGCGTCAGACGAGCAGCGGCGCGAGCTCTCGTCCCGCTGCCGATCTCGGCATCATGCCTGCATAGGTCAAGTGCGGTCGCTCGAGCGCCGCAAGGATTCGTGCTCGTTGAACGGTGACAGCGAGCGATGCCTTCGATCAAAGGAGGAGGCGACCATGAAGGCACGACGAGTCTCATGGGTAATCATGCTCACCCTTGTCGCGTGCAGCACACCGGACCGTCTGCACGGCGAGTCCGCTGACCCGCACGCATACCCTGGTTTCGCCCCTTCGTCGGTATTGCGGCAGCATAACTATCGTGTCGACGCGCAGGTGCGCCCGTTCCTCTTCTGGATGCGCAAAGCGAATATCGGCGACGGACGCCTCACGTGGCGCACGGGCCCGGACGCGACGGTGGGCTACGAGTTGCTCGTCGGTTCCGATCCCGGGCGCGCGCCGCGACACATCAATCGCTGGGGGTACCTGCGTGAAGAATCAGGAGCGGGCGGCGCGATGGTGTTCGGCGTGATGAGCCATTCCGACGAGCAGTCGATCGAGGAGGCCGACAAGAACACGCGCCGGAGCGACCGCGTTCACGTGTTCAAGGCGCTGCGGCAGGTGGTCACCGGGTCGCAGGCGCGTGTCACTGTTTCGGACATCCGCGTGTCGCGAGATTTGACGTACGCTGATCTCGAAGCGCTGCTCGCGTCAGTGCCTGCCGCACCCTCGACGACGAAAAGCGTCCCCTTGGCTGAGTGGTCCTCGCCGGGGTTCCTGACCGCCGCGGCCAGCCTAATGGAAGAAGGACGCAGGACGGCGGGCAAGGTCTCAGCCTCTCCGCGCTTCGTCCGTGTCTATCCCTACAACGGGATGCTCTACGAGCTGCAGTTGCGATCGGCGGACCGCACTGACCGAGGAACGTCAGCAGAAAGGTCATCCGGTCCCGCGATTCAGGGACGATTCCGTGTGCTGAACCGTTCGACGAGAGACGAGACCCTCTTCACCATCGTCTACGGGGTGGAAGGCGACCTCGCCGGCGTTCCCCTGCTCATCTCGTGGCGCCCGCGGTGGTGGCTCGAGATCCAGTGCGTCCTCTATGACGAGGATCGCGAATGAGGACGACGTGGATGCGGCGGGCGTGGTCGGTCGGGCTGGCCGTCGTCGCGTGCGGCCTTCTCATCCTGTTCGTACAGAGGGTCGGACCGAGCAGTGCCTGACCCTCGGCAGCATCGCAGGGGTATGCGTCGCGCACCACGCAGTACTGATCGGCGAAGCGTACGTGATGATCCACGCGCTGGGCGCCAATCCCACCTTCGCGACCGTGGCCATGTTCGAAGGCGCCACGAAGACCGCAAACACCGTCGGCACGATCGTCCCTGGCCGGCTGGGTATCGCTGAGGGCGGCGCCGCCGCGATGGCCGGCGCGTTGGGGATCGGCGCGAGCTACGGTCTCGCCGTTGTGTTGATGCGCCGCGTGCGCGCGCTGCTCTGGAGCATCGTCGGGGTACCGCTCGTCGTTCCAGAGCTCTGGCGCATGTCGCGCTCGCCCGGTGAACGTCGGATATAGACGGCCGCGTCCGCCTTCGCCAACGCTCAGGCGACAGCTGCTGAAGCGTTGCCCACTGGCCCGCAGAGAGGCGACCGCCATCGCACCAGGAACCCCGCATCGCGCGGCTGAACACCGCGCACTCTGCTGAAGGTAAACGCGCCGTAATCGATCACAGTGTTCGTAGATGTGCACCTGCGGCGGCCTGCGCCGTCGAGCCCAATGCTCCTGTGCGCCGCAAACGACTGCAGCATCGAGCGATGTCGAATCCACGGGACCCCGCGCCAGGGTGGCATTCATGTTGAAGACGACACATTAGAACGTGCGCAACAACGCGCCCGCGAGGACTGGGAAGGAATGAGTGACCCATGCGCGTCGATATTCTGGTTAGATCGTGCTTATCAATCGCAGTCGTGATCGGCACCGCGGGCATCGCGGTCGCACAGTCGCCGCAACTGACATCCCCTGAGACAGTGATCCAGGACGTGGTGGGCGAAGCGGGCGGACCGCTCCAGCCCGATGCGGCGATCACAGTCGGCCAGTCGCCCGAGGCCGAGACCCGTCAGACGCTGATCGAGGACGCCGCGGCTGATCGCGCCAAAACGCTACACCCATACGTGGTGACCACGGCCGAAAAGGCCATCGCGAGAATCGAGCGACGGTTCACCAACCAGACGATCAGGTGGCACACGTTCCTTCAGAACGGGTATCAAGGCGGCGGCTTTGCAGCCGGCGCTGGCTACATGTTCCACACCAGCTCCTACAGCACGCTCGACGTCCGCTCCAGCTACAGCATGCGGTCGTACAAGCTTGCCGAAGCGGAATTCACCTCACCACGGTTGTTCGACAGGCGCGGAGAGCTGACCGTCCTCGGCGGCTGGCGCGATGCGACCCAAGTGGCCTTCTACGGTTTCGGGATGCAAAACTCGTCCAACGATCGCGCGAACTATGGATTCGAGCAGCCGTACGCATCGGCGTTGCTGAAGTTCCGGCCAACGCGGCGACTGTTGATGGTGCGCGGTGGTTTTGAGGCGGCGCGATGGAACCTCAAGTCTGGAGAAGGAATAGATCCGTCGCTCGACGAGATCTACACACCCGCAGCGCTGCCTGGGCTCGGCACGACGACGACGTACTTGCACACCCAGGCGACGGTCGGCTTCGACTCGCGCCTCTCGAAGGATTACGCGCGCCGCGGCGGTTTCTATGGAGTGACCGGCCATGACTACAGCGACCGCGACGATGCGCTGGGGTTCCGTCTGGTCGAGTACGAGGCGATTCAGCACGTGCCCATCCTGCGCGAGAGCTGGGTGCTGTCGCTCCACGGCCTCGTCAAGACGACCTGGGACAAAGGAGATCAAGAGACGCCCTTCTACATGATGCCGTCGCTCGGCGGCGGATCCAACTTACGCGGGTTCTCCAGCTTCCGCTACGCCGATCGAAACAGCCTGCTGCTGCAGGGAGAGTGGCGAATCATCGCCAATCGATTCTTCGAAAGCGCGGCGTTTGTCGACGCGGGCAAGGTTACGAACCGGACGTCCGATCTGGACCTCCGTGATCTCAAGACCGACTACGGCTTCGGCGTGCGGTTCCATGCGCCGCTCGTGACCGTGCTGCGCGTCGATGTCGCTCGAAGCAACGAGGGTACGCGGCTGGTATTTGCGGCATCGCCAGCGTTCTAGCTCTAGCGCCAGTGTTCAGTCACCAGTCTGGTCATCAGTCTTCAGTCGTGGAGCCATTGATATGCGCACGAAAATCTTGATTCTGTTGTCGTTTGTGTCGATCGCCGCGATTGGCGGGTTCGGGTCCGTGAGCGCCACGAGCCCGCGGTTCTATCGCGACGATCCCATCCTGCGCGAGCCCGAGCCGCAGGACGCGGGGGGCGTAGCACCCTCTTATCTGGACCTCATGTACGACTTGTCGTACAACCTCTTCGCCTTGCCCGGGCGCAAGCCGTCTGGCGTACTCGCGCAGAACGTCAACACGATTGATGAGGTCCCCGACTCGAGCTGGTTCACCAACCGCATTGGAACCAGGGAGCTCACCATTGACGAGATCGTCCGTGGCCCCAACATCGGCCCTCCGCCGGATCCTTCGCACTGGGTCATCTGGAGACAAAAAGCGTCAGGCAGTCACCCTGGCATCACGGCCAAGGACGCTAACGGGGAGACGTGGTTCCTCGAGTTCGACCCCCCTTACTATCCGAATGCCGCGACGGCGGCTGCCGTCATGGGAACGAAAATCTACTGGGCGCTCGGCTACAACCAGGTCGAGTCGTTTCTGACCACGTTCGACCCGAAGCGGATGGAGATCAGTCCGACGGCAACGTTTGCCAGGCCCAATGGCAAGCGCACGCCGATTACCCGCGCCGATATCGAGGAGTTGCTCGAGGGGGCGGCCCGCAGGCCGGATGGAACCTACCGGGTTTTCGCCGGCAGGTTGATTCCGGGCAAGATCATCGGTAACTTCCGCTACCAGGGAACACGTCCGGACGATCCCAATGATCTGGTTCCGCACGAGCACCGGCGCGAGCTGCGTGCGCTGCGCGTATTCGGCGCGTGGACGAACGTCACCGACTTCAAGGCGGAGAACGACCTCGATACCGTCATCACGGAGAACGGTCACGCGATTGTCAAACACTATCTTCAAGACGTGGGCTCGAGCTTCGGCGTGTGCAACGACATCCACACGTGGGACGTGAGCTGGGAGCACTTCTATGAGGGTGGCGTCACGGCCAAGCGACTGGCCTCGTTCGGGTTCGCGCTGAGCCCCTGGCAGACGGTCAAGTACACCGAAGGGCCAGAGATTGGGAAGTTCGAAGGCGATCGCTTCGATCCGCGGAATTGGCGGGGCCACACGCCGAACGCCGCATTGCTTGAGATGCGGGACGACGATGCATTCTGGGCCGCGCGGCGCGTCGCCGCGTTCAGCAACGAGATGATTCGAGCGATCATCCATACCGGCAAGTTCAGCGATCCGCGCTCCGAGGCCGCCATCAGCGACATCATGATCAAGCGCCGCGAGAAGATCCTCAGGGCCTACCTGCCCGCGGTGAATCCGATCGTCGATCCCCACCTGACAGATGCGCAACTGACTTTCGACAACGCTGCCGTGACGGCGGACGTCGCCAAAGCGCCCGAGCGTTACCGGGCGGTGTGGTCTGAGTTCGACAACGCGACCGGCGAGACGCGGCCCATCTCGGACACGATGAGCACGACGACCACGTTCGAGGTCCCTGCTGGATTGGCCACCGGACCGAATACTTTCCTCCAGGTGGAGCTCTCCGCAGCCAGTAAGGAGTATCCCTCCTGGAATCGGCCCATTCGCGTCTATTTCCGTCGCGATGCCGACGCGTGGACGTTGGTTGGGCTGGAGCGGATGCCCGAGAAGAAGACCGATCGCGCCGGCACACGAGCGAGCCGTTAGCGAGGCTGACGGCCGCAGCCTGACCTCGGGTGATGCCGGTTCAATCCCCTTGGTCAGGCTCGACTTTTTTCAGCTCTCGTACGACGGACCGGCACGAGCAGTTCTATGAGCTTCTGCGATTCGAGATCGTCGTACTGCGCGTTCCGCAGCATCGTGTCATTGGGTCGGCGGCATCGTGATCGGAGCGAAGCGGCGCGAGGACGTCGGTGTGTCGATCAGGCCTCCTTGATTAACGAGCGTCATTGTAGTGGTTCTTGTCTTTTTCTTGCCAAAACGAAAGAGAGC
>Ga0070666_10001421_pt1 | contig 14506 bp, 14 predicted proteins | sample KBSS23metaG_FD_64677 | JGI IMG/M metagenome (GOLD analysis project Ga0070666, IMG submission 64677) | Switchgrass rhizosphere microbial communities from Kellogg Biological Station, Michigan, USA - KBS S2-3 metaG | ecosystem: Host-associated > Plants > Roots > Rhizosphere > Soil ... | reverse complement strand
GGAATCGACCCGAAGGCCAGGACCCGTACGGCGTCGCAGATCAGCATCACCCATTTGCGGTCCCAGCGATCGACCAGCGCGCCCGCGACAAGGCTGAGCATGAAGTAGGGCGCGCTCTGGCATGCCGCTATGAAGCCCGCCTGGACCGGCGAGCCGGTCAGACCGAGCACCAGCAGCGGCATGACGAGCGACTCGATCTCCCGCCCGGTGAGCGAAAGCCCCTGTGCCGTCACCAGCAGCAGGTAGTTTGGATTGCGATGGAACGGGACGCGAGGCGTCCCGGATATGTCGTCGGTCACGGTGGAAATCCTGTCCAGGCGCACAGGCTGGCACCCGCGCGGCACATCGATACTCGGCTTGGCTTGGACTTAGGAAATCATCTCAGGAGGGAGGCCCTACCCACGTCCCACCTGCACAAGTGGCAATCCGGCATCAGCCGCCCGTTTTCGCGCGCCACGCCGCGCGCGCTTCGCTCAGGCTCGTCGCGTTCGCGCCGCCGGCGAAGTCCGGGTCCTTTGCCTGAACCGGATCGTCCTCCCAGCCGCAGCGGCGGCAGATCTCGTATCCCCCATGCACGGTGATCGTATGCGCGCCACAGCAATCGCATGGCAGCATCTTCCGCTTGGTGCCGCTGCCCGTCATTGCCGTTTCCAGTAGGCCATGCCGCTGTCCGGTCTGAAGAACGTGCGCGGCGCACCGTTCGACGCTTTCACCGCGAAGGTATTGCTGTCCGGGTCGTAGAACAGCATGTCACCGTTATCGCGCGCTTTGGTCAGTGTCCCCGCCGGCGGGTGATCGATGAAGGCATGCGCTCCCGCGACATATGCGCCGCGCGTCGAGAACTCAGGAAATTCGCTGCCATGCTTCTGCCAGTGATGCTCGGCGTTCGACATTCCGCCGGTCCAAACCGGCTCATTCCAGGCCGTCGTGGTTTCCGTCGAACGCCCCCCAGAAGGCGCTGGATCTCCTTGCTCCAGGCCGGTAAACCGGACCACCGCCAACAAGGCCAGCAACCCCAGAACGCCCAACACGCTGTAAAGCCTGTTCAATTTCGCCTCCGTGGCATGCCGGGCTTCCCGCTTGACAGCTTTATGCTCAGATGTAGCATAACACCGATATGACACCGGCTTGAAAGCCGGTTTTCTTGCCCCATATATATGCTCAAGATGAGCATTATAGGACGCAGGACAGGGAGAAGGCAGATGGGCGTCGAACTCGCATACACCCCGGACGTCGCCAAGGCGACCGCCGCACTCTACGCCAAGGTGGCGCATGTCATTCCGCAGATCGAGTGGCCCGTCTTCGCGCCGTTGATCGCCGAGATCAACCGGCTGAAGAAGGAAAAGAACGCCGTCATCCTCGGTCACAACTACATGACGCCCGAGATCTTCCATTGCGTCTCCGATTTCGTCGGCGACAGCCTCGCCCTCGCGCGCGAAGCCGCGCGCACCGATGCCAAGGTGATCGTCCAGGCCGGCGTGCACTTCATGGCCGAGACGTCGAAAATCCTCTCGCCCGGCAAGACGGTGCTGATCCCCGACGTGCGCGCCGGCTGCTCGCTCGCCGCCTCGATCACCGGCGCCGATGTGCGCCTGCTCAAGCAGAAATATCCGGGCCTGCCCGTCGTCACCTATGTGAACACGTCGGCCGACGTGAAGGCCGAGAGCGATGTCTGCTGCACCTCGTCCAACGCGGTGGCGGTCGTCGAAGAGATCGCGCGCGAGTTCAGTGTCGATACCGTCATCATGATCCCGGACAAGTACCTGGCGCAGAATGTCGCCAACCTGACCGGCGTGAAGGTCATCACCTGGGAAGGCGCCTGCGAGGTGCATGAGCGTTTCACCGCCCAGGAAATCCGCGATTACCGGACGGCCCATCCCGGCATCGTCGTTCTGGCGCATCCCGAGTGCCCGCCGGAGGTCGTCGCCGAGGCCGATTTCGCGGGCTCGACGGCCGCGCTGATCAACTATGTCGGCGAGCATCGCCCGCGCCGCGTGGTGATGGTCACCGAGTGCTCGATGAGCGACAACGTCGCCGCCGAATACACGGACATCGAGTTCGTGCGCCCGTGCAACCTGTGCCCGCACATGAAGCGCATCACGCTCGACAAGATTCTGCACTCACTCCAGACCATGACGACCGAGGTCACCGTCGATCCGGAAATCTCGGCGCGCGCCAAGAAGGCGATCGACCGCATGCTGGCGATCAAACTGCCCCCGCTGAAGAAGGCCGCATGACATGGTTGGCGCGGCTCAAGCATCCATCTCGTGCCGGCGTTGCGGCGGCACGGACATTCACTGGTCCTCTGATCTTTCGGAGCACGACAAGGCCACGTTCGCCGCCAAGGCGCGAGAGAATAAGATAGGCTCGATGAAATTCGCCCGTGCATCGTTCGCCATGTCGCTGAAAGACGCGAAGGCGCTCGCACTCCACGTCTCCGACAGCGGCAACCGCTGTCACCGATGCCACGGCGACATCGCATTGGGCACATCCGTCTGTGGTCAGTGCAATTCTGCAAATCTGAACTGGTAGTCGCGCCATGGCCCGCCATATCGACAACATCATCGAGGCGCCCGGCGCGCTGATCCTGGGCGCCGGCCTCGCCGGCCTCTTCACCGCGCTCAAGCTCGCGCCCTTCCCCGCCATGGTGCTGGCGGCGGCGCAGCCCGGCACGTCGGGCTCCAGCGCCTGGGCGCAGGGCGGCATCGCGGCCGCCATCGGCAAGGACGATAGCTGGGAAAGCCACGCCGCCGATACGCTCGCAGCCGGTGCCGGTCACTGCGACCCGGCCATCGTCAATCTGGTGACCAGCAAGGCCGCGGCGCGCATCGACGACCTCCTCGCCTATGGCGTGCCCTTCGACCGCGCCGCCGACGGCAGCCTCGCGCTTGGCCGTGAGGCCGCGCACAGCGCCAAGCGCATCGTGCACATCCAGGGCGACCGCGCCGGCGCCGAGATCACGCGCACCGTCGCCGAACGCGCCCTCGCGACGCCCTCGATCCAGATCATGGAGGGCTTCCACGCCCTCGAACTCGCGATGGAAGGCGGGCGCGTCACCGGCGTCTTCGCGCGCTACGGCAGCGGCAATGGCACGCGCCTCGTCCTCTTCCGCGCCAAGGCGATCATCTTCGCCACCGGCGGCATCGGCGCCCTCTACGCCGTCACCACCAACCCGCTGGAGACACGCGGCGAAGGCCTCGGCATGGCCGCGCGTGCGGGCGCGATGATCCGCGACGCCGAGTTCGTGCAATTCCACCCGACCGCCATCGCCATCGGCCGCGATCCCGCGCCGCTCGCCACCGAGGCGCTGCGCGGCGAAGGTGCCACGCTGATCGACGAAACCGGCCGCCGCTTCATGCTGCCTATTCACGCCGACGCAGAGCTTGCACCGCGCGACGTCGTCGCCCGCGCCCTGCACCGCGAGCGCGCCAACGGTCACCAGACATTCCTCGATTGCACCAAGGCGATCGGCGCGAGCTTCGCAACGCGCTTCCCGACGGTGTACGCCGCCTGCAAGAGCGCCGGCATTGATCCCGCGACGCAGCCGATCCCTGTCGCACCGGCCGAGCACTACCACATGGGCGGCATCAGGACGGACTCCCGCGGCCGCGCGACACTCGACGGCCTGTGGGCCGTCGGCGAGTGCGCCTGCACCGGGCTGCACGGCGCCAACCGTCTCGCCTCCAACTCGCTGCTGGAAGCATTGGTGTTCGGTGCCGAGGTCGCGGACGACGTGCGCGGCCAGATCGCGCCCCGCACCGGTGCCGGCAACCCGCCCGCACCCGAGCGCTTCAACGCCCCGCCCCCGCCCAAGGCGCTGCGCGATGCGATGACCCGCTATGTCGGCCTCGAGCGCGACGCCGAGGGCTTGCAGAAAGCTTACGAGATCATCGACGCCGTCGAACGCGCCGGCGCCGGCGAGCCCGCGCTGCTCAACATGACGGCGGCCGCAAAGATGGTGACCGGCGCCGCCGTCGCGCACCACGAAAGCCGTGGCGCGCATTTCCGCACCGACTTCCCAAAGACCGATCCGAACTGGACCGGCTCAAACCATCTCTACGCCGACCTCCGCACGCTCGTGAACGGTACCGAGAAGGCGCAGGCCAAGGCGGCGCAGTGACCACGGCTGCCGCCTTGCCCTTCACACGCCCGCCGCACGCGCTCTTGATCGAACCCATCGTGCGGCACGCGCTGGAGGAAGACCTCGGCCGGGCCGGCGACATCACCAGCGAGCTGACCGTCGCAGCGGATGCGCGCTCCACGGCACGGCTGATGGCGCGGCAGGCTGGCACAATCTCCGGTCTCGTTGCCGCGGAGCGTGCCTTCCATCTCGTCGATCCCGCCTTGTCGTTCGCCGTGCACGCGCCGGACGGCGCCTCTGTGCAGGCCGGCACATTGCTCGCCACCATCGAGGGTTCATCGCGTGCAATTCTCACAGGCGAGCGCGTGGCGCTGAACTTCACCGGGCATCTCTCCGGCGTCGCGACGGCGACGCGGTCGATGGTCGATGCCGTGAGGGTCACCGGCGCCCGCATCGTCTGCACCCGCAAGACCACGCCCGGCCTGCGCGTGCTGGAGAAATATGCCGTGCGCTGCGGCGGCGGTTTCAACCATCGCTTCGGCCTCGATGACGCGGTGCTGATCAAGGACAACCACCTCGTCGCCGCCGGCGGGATCAAGCCCGCGATCGAGCGCGTCCGCGCCGGACTCGGCCACATGGTCAAGGTCGAGCTGGAAGTCGACCGTCTGTCGCAGCTCGAAGAAGCGCTCAGCCTGGGCGTCGACACCATCCTGCTCGACAACATGCCACCCGACACGCTCCGCCAGGCCGTCGCGATGGCCAAAGGCCGTGCGACGCTGGAAGCATCCGGCAATATCACGCTGGCCACCGTCCGCGCCGTCGCCGAAACGGGCGTCGATTACATCTCCTCCGGCGCAATCACGCATAGCGCCCAGAACCTCGACCTCGGTCTGGATTTCTAGTTTAGTCGTCTCCGGACAATCGGAGAGACGACCATGGACCTGCATCTCAAAGGCAAAAACGCCGTCATTCTCGGCGGCACCCGCGGCATCGGGCGCGCCATCGCGGACACGCTGGCCGCCGAGGGCGCCAATGTCGCGATCTGCGCCCGCAACGCCGACCAGGTGAAGGACACGGTCGCCGCGCTCAAGGACAAAGGCGTGAAGGCCACCGGCGGCGCGGTTGACATCATGGACGGCGCAGCGCTCAAGGCCTGGGTCACAAAGGCCGGCGACGAACTCGGCGGCATCGACATCCTCGTCTCCAACGCCGGCGCGATGGCGCAGGGCGGCGATCCCGCGTCGTGGGAAGCCAACTTCAAGCTCGATGTGCTGGGCGCGGTCAACGCGTTCGAGGCGGCCCGCCCCTATCTCGAGAAGGCCGCCGCCAAGAACCACGACGCCGCCTTCACGATCATCTCGTCCGTCTCGGCGGCCGAGACCGACAACGCCAGTTCCTACGGCCCGATCAAGGCAGCGCTGATCCACTACGCCAAGGGCCTCGCGCGCCAGTACGCCAAGATCAACCTGCGCACCAACGTGGTCTCGCCCGGCATGGTCTATTTCGAGGGTGGCGTCTGGCATAATGTCGAGAAGAACATGCCGGACTATTTCAAGCAGGCGCTCGCCCGCAATCCCACCGGCCGCTGCGCCAGCCCGCAGGACATCGCCAATGCGACGGTGTTCCTGTCGAGCCCGGCATCGTCCTACACCACCGGCATCAACCTGCTGGTCGACGGCACGATCAGCCGCCGCGTGAACTTCTAGGTTTCATTGGAAAACGGACGGAACCGCCGGAGCGCCAACCGCGCTCCGGCGTTTTCTTGTCGGGCCAGAGGTCAGGCCTGCGTGCCGCGCAGCCGCGAACCGTGCCCGGCGCGCCGGTAGAAGATATGGCCGCCGATCTCGACGGTCGGGACGAATTGAGCACCCCAGTCCGGGTGGACGCTGGTGGCGTGGAATCCAACCGCGCCTTGGGTCAGGCCGTCCATCTGTTCCTCGCCCGTCAGGACGCGGGCGGCGAGTTCCTGCGCCCGGCGCCACTCCTTCGGCTCCCGCGGGTGGTTCAGCGCGCCGCTGCACGCCCAAGAGAACTGGCAGTGCGGGGTGTTGGCGCCTTGGTAGACCACACCGCAAATCGACGAACCGTAGCGGCCGCTCTTGATGCGATTCAGCACCACCTCGACAACGGCCTTCTGGCCGGCGTCGGTGTTGCCCCGGGTCTCGTAATAGATTGCCTCTGCAAGGCACTGATGCTCCTGCAACAGGCGGGCGGCAAAAGACGAACCTGTCGGCAGCGGTGCCGGCACCGGAGTCGGGACCATCACCTGCGTCGAAACCGTCACCACCTTCACATCGTCCGTGGACGGATGAAGGTTCAGCGATGCGCCGACCGCGGCGCTCGCGGTTGCAAGCACAATGGCGAGTGCGGCGACAAGCACGCGGTCGGACCGCGCAATGGCGTCTCTCGTTTTCATGATCGTTGGCCCTCTTAAGACTCTCGATTTCGTGTTCAATGCAAAATGAAAACCGAACAGCCCCGTGCCGCTTTGAGAAAAGTCGTGGCGCCTTTAGCCAGCCAAAAAAAGAATCGTCAAACAAATTCTTCAGAATCGTGACGCGGTGTCATTTGACAACACGAAAACCAGAGGGAAACCCTGGGTCGTCCGTAGACGGATTATTCGGAATCTGGCCGTTTTGTTAACACGGCCTGCGCCGCCGCGAGTCGCGCGACCGGGACTCGGAAGGGCGAGCACGAGACATAGTCGAGTCCCGCTTTGTGACAGAACGCGATCGAATCCGGGTCGCCGCCATGCTCGCCGCAGATGCCGAGCTTCAGACCCGGCCGCGTTGACCGCCCGCGCTCGGCGGCAATCCGTACCAGCTCGCCCACGCCCTCGACGTCGATCGTGACAAACGGATCGCGCTGGATCACGCCCTTGTTCAGATAGTCCGTCAGGAAGCCGCCGGCGTCGTCGCGCGAAATGCCGATGGTCGTCTGCGTGAGATCGTTGGTGCCGAAAGAGAAGAACTCGGCGGTCTCCGCGATCTGCCGCGCCTGTAACGCGGCGCGCGGCAATTCGATCATGGTCCCGATCAGATAGGCCGGCACCTTGCCACGCTCCTTCTTCACTGCCTGAGCCACCGCATCGATGCAGTCGCGCATGCGATCCAGCTCGGTCTTGAATCCGACCAGGGGGATCATGATCTCCAGCTGCACGGGCTTGCCGCCCGCCGCCTCGACGTTCAGCGCCGCTTCCAGGATCGCGCGTGCCTGCATCTCGTAGATTTCGGGGTAGGTGATGCCCAGGCGCACGCCGCGATGCCCCAGCATCGGATTGGATTCATGCAACGCGATCGCCCGGTTGCGCAGTTTGGCCGGATCGCTGCCGGCCGCCTTCGCGACTTCCAGGATTTCGTACTCTTTCTGCGGCAGGAATTCGTGCAGCGGCGGGTCGAGCAGGCGGATGGTGACCGGCAGGCCTTCCATCGCCTTGAAGATGCCCTCGAAATCGTGCCGCTGCATCGGCAGCAGCTTGGCCAGTGCCGCCTTCCGCTCGCTCTCGGCGTCGGCCAGGATCATCTGGCGCACGGCAATGATGCGGTCCGCGTCGAAGAACATGTGCTCGGTGCGGCACAATCCGATCCCCTCGGCACCAAACTTGCGCGCCACCGCCGCATCCTCCGGCGTGTCGGCATTGGTGCGCACCGTCAAAGTGCGGATCGAATCCGCCCAGCCCATCAGCACGCCGAAGTCGCCGGTCAGCTCCGGCTGCCGCAACCCAACCTTGCCCTTGAACACGGACCCGGTCGCGCCATCGATGGTGATGATGTCGCCGCGCTTGATGACATGCTTGCCCGCCGTCATCTCGCCCTTGGCGATGTCGATCTTGAGCATGCCGGCACCCGAGACGCAGGGCCGTCCCATGCCGCGCGCCACCACTGCCGCATGCGAAGTCATGCCGCCGCGCGCCGTGAGAATGCCGCGCGCTGCGTGCATGCCATGGATGTCTTCCGGACTCGTCTCGGTTCGCACCAGGATGGCATCGCGATGATCGGAGGCCAGCTTCTCCGCCTCCTCCGCCGTGAACGCCACCTCGCCGGTCGCCGCGCCCGGTGACGCCGCAAGACCGCTCGCGATCTGCTCCTTGGCCGCGTTGGGATCGAGCGTCGGATGCAGCAACTGGTCCAGCGCGGAGGGATCGACGCGGCCCACCGCCGTTTCCTTGTCGATCAGGCCCTCGGCTTCCATGTCGACGGCCACTTTCAGCGCCGCTTCCGCCGTGCGCTTGCCGCTGCGCGTCTGGAGCATGAAGAGCTTGCCTTCCTGCACCGTGAATTCCAGGTCCTGCATGTCCCGGTAATGCGCTTCCAGCCGGTCGCAGATCGCCTTCAGTTCGGCAAAGGGCCCAGGCATCGCCTCTTCCATCGATGGCTTCCTGCTGCCCTGGCGCTCGCGCACCGCCTTGCTGATGGATTGAGGCGTGCGGATGCCCGCCACCACGTCCTCGCCCTGCGCGTTGATCAGGAATTCGCCGTACAGAATCTTCTCACCCGTCGACGGATCGCGCGTGAACGCCACGCCGGTCGCGCTCGTCTCGCCGCGATTGCCGAAGACCATCGCCTGCACGGTCACCGCCGTACCCCACTCCTCCGGGATGTTGTGCAGCTTGCGATAGGTGTTGGCGCGCGGCGAATGCCACGATCCGAACACGGCGCCGATCGCGCCCCACAACTGCGCATGCACGTCTTCGGGGAACGGCTTGCCCAAATCCTTGTGCACGCGCTCCTTGAACAGGCCCGCGATCCGCTTCAGATCCTCGGCCGTCAGGTCGGTGTCGTGATCGAAGCCCTTCTCCTCTTTCTCCATGTCGAGGATTTCCTCGAACAGGGAGTGATCCACACCGAGCACGACGTCCGAGTACATCTGGATGAAGCGGCGATAGCTGTCATAGGCGAAACGCGCGTCGCCCGTGATCTTCGCCAGCCCCTCGGTCGTCTCCGCGTTCAGGCCGAGGTTCAGGACCGTATCCATCATGCCCGGCATCGACACGCGCGCACCGGAACGCACCGAAACCAGCAGCGGCCGCCTTGGATCGCCCAATGCCCCGCCGGCCAGCGCACCGATCTTCACCAGCGCGGCTTCAACCTCGCCTTTCAGCGTGTCGGGATAGCGCTCGCCATGCGCATAGAAATAGGTGCAGACCTCCGTCGTGATCGACAGGCCAGGAGGCACCGGCAGGCCCAGATTGCTCATCTCCGCCAGGTTGGCGCCCTTGCCCCCCAGCAGGTTCCGCATGCCCGCCTCGCCTTCGGCCTTGCCGTCGCCGAAGCTGTAAACCCACTTGGTCATGCTGAATATCCGGCCGATGTTGCACTGCGTCTAATATGTCATGCCGCGGCTGGCACGGGCCACCGCGTTCTGCGCTAACGTCGTCGCACCATACCAATGGAGATTCGCATGCCGCAGAACGCCATCTTCGTGCCCATGGGCGTCCTTGCGGGCATCACGTTCTTCGTTCTTTTGTTCGTTCCTGCATCTCGCTTCTTCTCGCGCGGCCAGCCGGCCCCGCAAGACAGCGCGGCCGGCGACATCCCCGGCGGCCTCGGCAATCCCAATTTCGCCGATCTGCTTGAAATGCCTGTCCTGTTTTATGTCGTCTGCCTGATGGCGATAGTGGCCGCGCGGGTCGATGCAACCCTGGTTGGGTTGGCCTGGGCCTATGTTGGCGTGCGCGCCCTGCACAGCTTCGTGCATCTGACCTACGACAGCCCGTCCCACCGGACGATCCTGTTCGCATTGTCGAACTTCGCCGTGCTGGCCATGTGGGTGTTTTTCTTCATCTCGCCGGGCGCGTAGCGAACATCGTCAAGGACACGCTTCCGGCCTTTTCGCTTTACGCGGGAAATCGCCCGCGCGGCTCGCATGCCCGTTTGCAGGTTGTCGCGCGGGAGCGCATTCTTATGTTCCGGCCTCCAAAACGGAGATTTCACATCATGGCATTGCGCAAATTCATCATCGAACGCGACATCCCTGCTGTCGGCAGTTTCGAGCGCGAGCAGCTCAAGGGCGCCGCCGCGCAGTCGAACAAGGTGTTGGCCCAGCTCGGCCCGGACATCCAGTGGCAGGAAAGCTACGTCGCGGCGGACAAGACCTTCTGCGTCTATCTCGCGAAGGACGAAGCGACGATCCTGAAGCACGCCGAACTCAGCGGCTTCCCCGCCACCAAGATCACCGAGGTGCGCAAAATGATCGACCCGACGACCGAGAAGGACGGGGCGTAACCGTCAGGCAGTGGTGGGTACTCGGCCCCACCACTTGTCCATTACTTGCGCATCTGTCCTAATACTCGCGAGGACTGGAGGCTCGCGAAATGTTGGATAAGAAGAAAATTCTCAAGGCGATCGACGGCGCTTACAAGGCGCGCAGCGCCGGGGACAACGCAGCAATGGCGACCTACTGGGCGCCGGGGGCGACGTTCCGGCTTGCCGCGGACGCGAAACATCTCAAAGGTGTTCCGGTGAAGGCCGGCGCGGTCGCGTCCGTCAACAAGCTGATGGAGCAGTTCAGGTTCAAGGGCCTGAAGCGGGTCGACGCCGTCGTCGAAGGGAACAGCGCCGCGGTGCACTGGAAGGTCAAGGTCACCAACCCGGCGGGAAAATCGGCGCAGGTCGAGCTCTACGATCTGTGGAAGTTCAACAAGGCCGGCAAGGCGGTCTCGCTGATGCAGTTCACCGATACCGCCACGCTGCGATCTCTGCTGTAGCCGCTAGCCTTCGATCTTCGAGAAGTCCGCGACCTGGTGCAGCGTCGCGCGTAGGGCGGCCAGCAGGTTGAGCCGGTTGGTGCGCACGACCTTGTCGTCCGCATTCACCTTCACGTGCTCGAAGAACGCATCGACCGGAGCGCGCAGCCCTGCCATCTCCCGCATCGCGCCCGCGAAATCCTCCCGCGCCAGCGCCGGAGCAATCGCCCCCTTGGCCGCCGTCAGCGCCGCGAACAACGCCTTCTCCTGCGGCTCCGCCAGCTGATCCTCGATGACCTCGCCGCCATAGCGATGATCATCCTTCTTCTCCTCGACCTTGAGGATATTCGCCGCCCGCTTGTACCCCGCAAGCAACGGCGCCCCATCCTCAGTCTTCAAAAACGCCTGCAACGCCTCGACCCGGGCAACCAACCGCACAAGATCGTCCTCATTGCCGAGCGCGAGAACGGCTTCGATCAGGTCATGCCGAATTCCCTTACTTCTCAGAGAGACAACCAAGCGGTCCGCGATAAATTCGAAAAGGTCTTGCTGCGTTGAAGGCCCGAAATCATTGAGTTCAACAGTCCGCGTGATGCCTCGGGCTCTTAGGTCTCCCATCTCGGCAATGTACTTTCCCACTTCCGAGCCCTTCGCGGCTGCCACTTGTCGGCCGTCGTCAATTACAAAGCTCACAACATCATTTTCAATACGAACCCGGTGGCGCTCAAACTCTTCCTTCAGCGAAAGACGAAGTGAGGATGTTTGCATGATCGTGTTTGCGCCCAACGCCATTCTCCTCAGCGCGAATGGATCCGACGATCCGGTGGGCAGTTCCGAAGCCGCGAAAAAGCCGATGAGCGTGTCGAGTTTGTCCGCAAGCGCCACAGCAACTGATACTTTGTTGGTCGGAACAACATCGGAAGGTCCAAGCGGCTTATAGTGATCGCGCACCGCGTCTGCGACTTCCGGGTCCTCGTTATCGTTCAACGCGTAGTAGCGCCCCATCACGCCCTGAAGCTCGGGGAATTCGCCCACCACGCCACTGGTTAGGTCCGCCTTCGCGAGCCGCGCCGCGCGTTTGGCCTTCTTGACCAGTTGCTGACGATCGCCTTCGGCGAGACCGGCGCAGATCTTCTCCGCGATCTCGCCAGCCAGTGCCTCGATCCGGTCCACGCGCTCCAGCTGCGTGCCCAGCTTGGCGTGGAACACAATCCCACCCAGCGCCGCGATACGATCCGCCAGCGGCACCTTGCGGTCCTGGTCCCAGAAGAACTTCGCGTCGCTCAGGCGCGCGCGCAGCACGCGTTCGTTGCCCGCCACGATCTGCTTGCCGCCATCCTCCGCGATCATGTTCGCCACCAGCGCGAACATGTTGGCGAACTTCCCCGTCGCGGGGTCGCGCAGCGAGAAATACTTCTGATGCGTCCGCATCGACGTCTGCAGGATCTCCGCCGGCACGTCCATGAACTGGTTCTCGATCTGGCCGAGCAGCACCACCGGCCATTCCGCCAGCCCCGCCACCTCGGCCAGCAGCCCCTCGTCCGGGATCATCTCCAGCCCGTGGATGAACGCCGCCTGCTTCACGCCCTCGAAGATCACCGCCTTGCGCTCTTCCGCGTCCAGCATCACATGCGCCGCGCGCAGCTTCTCGCGATAGTCCTCGAACCGTTTCGCCGTGATGATGCCGCTCGACAAAAACCGATGGCCGCGCGTCGTGTTGCCAGACGTCACACCCGCGAACGCAAACTCCACCACATCGCCATCCAGCGTGCAGATGATCGAATGCAGCGGCCGCACCCAGCGCACCGGGTTGTTGCTCTTCTGCGGCCAGCGCATCGACTTCGGCCACGGCAGCTTGCCGAGTACCTCTGGCAGGAATTCCGCGATCACATCGGCCGTCGCGCGGCCTTTCAGGTCGATCACCGCGACATAGAACGGCCCCTTGCCGTCATCGCGCTGTTCGCAATCCTCCAGCGTCACGCCCGCCGAGCGCAGGAAGCCCTCGATCGCCTTGGCCGGCGCATTCACGCGCGGCCCCTTCTTCTCGTCCTTCACGTCCGGCTGCTTGGCCGGCAGACCCGCCACCGCCAGCGTCAGCCGCCGCGGCCCCGCGAACGCCTTGATGCCTTCGAACAGCAAGCCACGGTCCGACAAAGCACCGGCAACCAGCCGCTCCAGATCCTTCGCCGCCTGCCCCTGCATGCGCGCGGGGATTTCTTCAGAGAAAAGTTCGAGAAGGAGGTCAGACATAACAACAAAGCCTCTCCCTCGCCCCCGCTTTAGCGGGGGAGAGGGCCGGGGTGAGGGGGCGCCGATGCAGAGAGAGCGGCAGAGCGCTCCTGGCGCTGCACGACCGTGCGAAGATCGGAAGGTGAGGCCGGGCACTCGCTGCAAGCGCCCCCTCACCCCGGCCCTCTCCCCCACTTCGTGGGGGCGAGGGAGAAGTTTGTGCGAACACCATCACCCGAACCTCGGCGTGTACGCGCCCTGTGGCGTCGCCAGCCATGCTTCGCAGCACGCCTTCGCCAGCGCGCGCACCCGCGCAATATAGGCCGCGCGCTCCGTCACGCTGATCACGCCGCGCGCGTCCAGCAGGTTGAACGTGTGGCTCGCCTTGATGCACTGGTCATAGGCCGGTAGCGCCAGCTTTTTGTTGCCGCTGATCAGTTCCTGGCACTGCTTCTCGGCATCCTTGAAGTGCTGGAACAGGATGTCGGTGTCGGCCATCTCGAAATTATAGGCGCTGAACTCCTGCTCGGCCTGGTGGAACACCTCGCCGTAGCGGAAGTCCTCGTTGAATGCCAGGTCATACACGAACTCGACGTTCTGGATGTACATCGCCAGCCGCTCGAGCCCGTAGGTGATCTCGCCCGACACCGGATCGCAGTCGATGCCGCCCACCTGCTGGAAATAGGTGAACTGCGAGATCTCCATCCCGTCGCACCACACTTCCCAGCCCAGTCCCCAGGCGCCCAGCGTCGGGCTTTCCCAATCATCCTCGACAAACCGGATGTCGTGCATGTTCGGATCGAGTCCGATGGCGCGCAGGCTCTCCAGGTACAGATCCTGGATGTCCGCCGGCGCCGGCTTCATGATCACCTGGTACTGGTAATAGTGCTGCAACCGGTTTGGGTTCTCGCCATAGCGCCCGTCCTTCGGCCGCCGCGACGGCTGCACGAACGCCGCGCGCCACGGCCGCGGTCCCAACGCCCGCAAGGTCGTCGCCGGGTGGAACGTACCGGCGCCCATGTTGTCGTCGTAAGGCTGGAGCACAAGGCAACCCTTCGACGCCCAGTAGTTCTGGAGCGTCAAAATCAGATCCTGAAACGTCTTCGCCACGACACAAGCATCCATAAGGGAGAGGGCAAATGTGAGGGCCGGAAACTACAGACGCGCCCCTGCCCGAACAAGCCGCGTCCCGCGCATACTTCTTATCTTGCCAAGGCCCGTCCCGCCCTGCCCAAATCGTCTCAACACGGGAGGATTCATGTCCAACATCGACACCGCCGCCGACCGCCGCCAAGTCCTGCTCGGCACCGCCGCGACCGCCGCCACGATGACGCTCTCGACGGTTCCCGGTTTTGCGGCCTCGGCCTCAAGTAGCGAAGCGATAGGCCTAAACCAAAATGACATCGCCGACTTCAAGAAAGCCATCGCCGACGCGCACCCGCGGGCGCTCAAACGCCTCCAGGACTGGATCGCCCTCCCCTCCATCGCCGCCGAGAACCGCAACACCAAGG
>Ga0070666_10001412_pt1 | contig 14530 bp, 11 predicted proteins | sample KBSS23metaG_FD_64677 | JGI IMG/M metagenome (GOLD analysis project Ga0070666, IMG submission 64677) | Switchgrass rhizosphere microbial communities from Kellogg Biological Station, Michigan, USA - KBS S2-3 metaG | ecosystem: Host-associated > Plants > Roots > Rhizosphere > Soil ... | reverse complement strand
GTCCTGAGGTACGACGGGCGCGAAACAGAGAACTTCTACGCGCCTCCTCAAGTCCACGCCGAAGTTCAACCCCGTTCCATCGAGGCGTAAAACGAAAAGATCCGCGATCCGCGATCCGCGATCCGACATCATTTATGCGCCTCCAACATCAGCCGCGTCGGCTCGTGCGTCACCCGACCCTCATGCGTCACCATCGTGTCGTGAATGATCTGATCCTCCAGGTTTAACTTCATCGAACCCTCCGGCGCGAGGTTCAACAAAAACTCCATGATGTTCCGCGAGTACATCTTGCTTGCATCGGTCGCCATGTCAGAAAGCAATGAAGTCGATCCAACGATCTTCACTCCGTTCTCGAACACCGTTTGCCCCGGAACCGTTGCCTCACAGTTACCACCATTCGTCGCCGCCAGGTCGACGATCACCGATCCCGGCGCCATCTTGTGTACCATCTCCCGCGTGATCAGAACTGGCGCTGGCTTCCCCGGAATCAACGCCGTCGTGATCACCACATCACATTTCGCGATCCGCGTGCCGATGAACTCCAATTCCTTAGCGTGAGTGTCGCCACTCACTTCTTTTGCGTAACCGCTCGCATCTTCCGCTTCGTCGAAAACATGCGGCATCTCCGCAAACCGCGCACCCAGCGATTCGACTTGTTCCTTCACCGCAGGACGAACGTCGAACGCCTCGACAATCGCGCCTAGCCGTTTACAAGTTGCGATCGCCTGCAATCCCGCTACGCCAGCACCGATGATGAAGCACTTAGCCGGTGGCATCGTTCCCGCTGCCGTCATGAACATCGGAAAGAATTTCGGCAAGTTCTCCGCCGCGAGCAACGCGCCCTTATATCCCGCAATCGTGCTCATGGATGAAAGCGCATCCATGCTCTGAGCGCGCGTGATTCGCGGTATCAGATCCATCGCAAACGACGTGACCTTACGCGCCGCCAACTGCTGCACGGTCTGCAGGTTCGACGCCGGAAACAAAAAGGAAACGATCGCAGACCCTTCTCGCAAGGAGGCCGCCTCGCTATCTGGTCGCCCGTCTGCTGGCCCCAAAACCTTCAGCACGATATCGGCGCTCGAACAAATCGCTGCGCCATTGGGGGCAAGCTCGGCACCCGCTTCTTTGTAGGCCGAATCCGAGAAGCCAGCTCGCTCCCCTGCGCCCATCTCGACGAGAACGCGAAATCCTTTGCCGACTAGGGTCTTGGCGCACTCCGGCGTCAGACCCACACGACGCTCGCCTTCCGTCTTCTCCGCTAACACGCCTACTTGCAGGGACCACCTCTCACTTGCTCTCACAGGTTAGCCCGAATCTAGGCGGTTGGCACATAAGGACCGTGCAACGTTGTTTCCAAACTCGCAATGGAGCGAAAGGAGCACCGAATTCATTCGGCACCCGATTCGTGGACTTCAGTCCGCGACCCCTTCCCGTTGCCTCACCGCGTAATATGTCGACAAGGTGACAAACACCTTGAACTCTGGCAACCGGTCCACGTCCTTGCCCAATAACGGCGGGTCTTGTCGTGACCGTTCGGCTGCCAAATCTGCCCTTATCTTTGGAGATCCTTGCTCATGAATTCCAACTTCACTCGCATCGCGCTTTCGTTCGTGCTATCTGGACTCTCTGTCCTCGCCACTGCACAAGCCCCCGACACTTACTCTGCCCTCCAGTGGCGAAATATCGGCCCCTTCCGCGCCGGACGAATTAGCGCCGTAAGCGCGGCCATCGGGGAGCCCGGCACCTACTACGCGGGAATGCCCATGGGCGGCGTTTGGAAAACCACCAGCGCAGGTGTCACTTGGCATCCCATCTTCGACAGCATCAAGACTTCCTCATCCGTCGGCGCGGTAGAAGTTGCCCCGTCCGATCCCAACATCATCTATGTGGGCATGGGCGACATGGTCGCCGGAGGCGGCATCTGCGAAGGCGATGGAATGTACAAGTCCACCGACGCCGGCAAAACCTGGACCCACATCGGGCTCGAGTTCTCCAAACAAATTCCCACCATCCTCGTCGATCCCAAAGATCCAAACATCGTCCTCGCCTGCGTCCAAGGCAACCGATTCACAAAGAACGATCAACGCGGTGTCTATCGCAGCACAGACGGCGGACAGACTTGGACCAAGACTCTATATGTCGACGACCAAACCGGCGCACAGAAAATCGCATGGGCATTCGACAATCCCAACGTCATGCTCGCGACCACCGTCCGCCACTACTCAGCACCTGGCACCGGTGGTGGCGGCGGATTTGGAGGAGGCGGTGCGGGCAGCACTGCATCCAGCACCAAGCTTTTCAAATCGACCGATCAAGGCGTCACCTGGACTGAGTTAAAGGGCGGTGGCCTGCCAGACCTCGGCGGACGCACGTGCGTCGCCATCGCAAACGGCACCAACTCCCAGCGCATGTTTCTCGTCCAGAACTCCGGTCTATTCCGCAGCGACGACGGTGGAGCGACATGGCGACAAATGGACAAAGATGACACCCGCGTCCGCAACGGGCAAGGCGGCTACAACTGCGGCGTCTACGTCAATCCCAAAGACCCCAACATCGTTTACGTCATCAACACCTGCTCTTACATTTCGCGCGACGGCGGCGAGACCTTCACCGGTTTCAAAGGCGCACCTGGTGGTGACGATCCTCAACAAATGTGGCTCGATCCCACCGACGGCAATCGACTCTTCCTCGGCATGGATCAAGGCGCGACCATCTCGCTCGACGGCGGAAAGAACTGGAGCTCTTGGTACAACCAAATCAATGCTCAGATGTATCACATGAGCGTGGACAACCAATTCCCCTACTGGGTCTACGGCACCGAACAAGACAGTGGATCGATCGGCACCGCGAGTCGCGGCAACTTCGGCGAGATCACCCCGCTTGATTGGCTCCCCCATCCTGGATACGAATTCGGCAGCATCGTCGCCGATCCGCTCAATCCAAAGATCAGCTATGCCGGCGGCCCGGATCGCGGCATCGTCAAAGTCACCTATCCGAGCGGACAGTGGATCAACGTCAGCCCGAACATGGAAGGCAAACTGCGACTTCGACAAGTCGGCAATCAACCCCTGTCCTTCTCACCCAACAATCCTCATGAATTGATCGCCGCGTTCCAATGCCTCATGTCCACCACTGATGGCGGCATGCATTGGAAAGCGCTCAGCCCCGACCTTGGATATCCGAAGGGCGTCACTCCTCCAGCGCCTGATGCCGCAGGAGCAGGTCGACGCGGCAACGTCGACTTCGACGAAGACCAAGATAAAGAAAAACAGAAGGGCCAGGTCTACGATCCCAACTACGTCCCCGAAGGCGACGAAGATGATATGGAAATCATGCAGGGCGGCGGCGGCACGGGCGGTTCCATCGAATCGTTCTCCGTCTCCGATGCAGCACCCGGCACCATCTGGGTCGGCACCAGCAATGGCCTCGTCAAGGTCACAAAAGACAAAGGAAAGAATTGGGAAGACGTCACCATCCCGAACCTTCCAATGCCGACTCGCGCGGACATGACGAGCGTCGATGCCTCGCACCAAGATCCCGCAACCGCATATGCCGCCGTCGATCTCCACAACACCGGAGACTTCAAACCATATGTCTATCGCACTCACGATTACGGCAAGACGTGGACGCCAATCACAAACGGTCTTCCCACTGATCTTGCAAGCGGCTCATTCGCTCGCGTCATCCGCGCCGACACGAAGAAAGCAGGACTTCTCTTCCTCGGAACGGAAAGCTCCGTCTACGTTTCCTTCAATGACGGCGATTCTTGGCAACCACTGACTCTCAATCTCCCGAACACGTCCTATCGCGATCTCGCGATCAAGGACAACGACCTCGTCGCATGCACTTACGGCCGAGGTTTCTGGGTTCTCGATGATTTCTCGCCGCTGCGACAACTCACCGCTGACATCGCAAGCCAACCCGCGCATCTCTTCAAACCCGGCGATGCGTATCGCGTGAGAAAAAACGTCAACGGCGATACCCCCTATCCGCCCGAAGTTCCGCACGCGCCAAACCCACCTGAAGGCGCGATCATTTATTACTGGCTCGGCCAGAAACCCACGTCCGACATCTCGATCGACGTCTTCGATAGCGCCGGTCATGCCGTCCGACACATGTCGAGCGCACCGATTCCACCGATGAACGAGTCCGCGCCGCCCGTCCCCGATTTCTGGGTCTGGCACCCGCAGCCGCTTCCCAACGGCGAAGGGATGTCGCGCATCAACTGGGATCTTCGCTACAACGATCCGCCCGCCTTCGACCACTCGTACGAGATCAACGCCAACCCCGGCGGAACGCCTCCATCGCCCCAAGGTCCGCTCGTCCCGCCCGGCGTGTACACCGTCACCCTAACCGTCGACGGAAAAACTTACGCGGAGAAAGTCACCGTCAAGAACGATCCTCGTTCGCCCGCCTCTGCTTCCGAAATCGCATCGCAACACGCACTCCAAATCGACTGCTACAACGGCTCGATCGAAGCGATGAATGGTTTCAACCAGGTCGCCGCAATGCGAAACGCCGTCGCCGATATTCAGAAAGCAACACCGCCGAAAGAAGTCGCCGATGCGTGTGAAGCGTTCGACGGCAAACTCGCTTCCATCGGTGGAGCCGGTGCCGGTCGACGTGGTGGCTTCGGTCGAGGAGGAGGCGGCGCGCCCGCACCATCTTTCGCAGGGATCAACCGTACGATGATCGGCCACGTCAGCACCATGGACTCCGGCGACATGGCGCCGAACGATCCAACGAAGCACGCGTGTGCGGCATCGATGGAAGATCTGAACACCGTCGAGTGGAACTGGATCCAACTCAACGGCAAAGATCTCGCGGACTTCAACGCCGTCCTTACCAAGAACGGCCTGAAGCCGATCGCAGCCGCAACAGGCGTCGGCCACCCGCACCAACCACCCGCTCCTCCGAAGGAGAAGGAAAAGAAGGAAGCGGATAAGAAAGCGTAGGATGAAGATCCTAGATCCCAGATCTCAGATCTCAGATCCCAGATCACGTATCACGCATCACGCATCACGTATCGCGGATCACAGATCACAGATCACACGACTCCTCCGGAAGAGAAGAAAAACGTGTTCGGAGCGACCCGCCAACGCGAAGCGTGCGGCGGGCGCTGAGAACACAAGACAAATAGATGTGGATGCATAGTTCTTTGCGAAGCGAATGCGAGCAACGAACTATCCAATGAGTAGTAGCGATCCCGTCATTACGGGAATAATGCTCACATCGAAAACTTGCCGCAGCTCTCGAAAAAGGCGTCCGGAAAAAGAAAAACGTGTTCGGAGCATCTGCCGAGCCCCGAGGCAGATGCGGAGAACACAAGAAAAATAGATGTGGATGGATAGTTCTTTGCGAAGCGAATGCGAGCAACGAACTATCCATCCACCAACTAACCTCAGCGCGTAACGCTCAACGCGCCGCTCGTCACATCGAGCTTCACCGTAGAAGCTCCGTTCGAAGCGAGGTTCTTCCCGTCCTTGTCGTAAACGGCCAAGAACGTTCCTGAGAACGTACGCGTCGTTCCCGCATCGGTAACGACGGGACGAGAGCCGGCAGCGCGAGTGCCGGTGAACGGCAGGATCGAAATGACCTCACCCGTCACTCCGTCGATGCTCACCAAACATCCGTTCGCAGATAGCACCGGTGTGCTCGAACCGATCGCACGGATACCGCGCCATTGCGAAGCATTCGCATACGCCAACTTGATAATGTTGTCCGCGTCGACTGAGAACACCAAGTTGTCCGCGACGGCGCCTCTCGAAGTCGGCTGCGCCGTGATCACCACACTCGATGGCGTCGTAACATCGAAGGCAACGACCGAACTCGTGCCACCAATTGCGCGCTGCGCCTGGATCACGCCGCCGGCGTGAGTGCCGAGCATTCCGCCAGCCGCCGCGATCAAAGTGCGATCCTTGATGAACGGCGTCCAAGATGGATCGTCTGTCGTCGACGTCGTCGAAGTGATGCGAAGCCAGGCAGAACTGTCTAGAAATGCCGTGTAAAGCCCATCGGAAATGGGGCCACTCCCCATCGATACGACCAGCTTCTTGCCATCCGCGCTATACGAAAGACCGGTGGCCGGGAAAAGCAAGTTCACCGGGCTCGACGTATCACCGCTCCCCGTGCCAATGCGATAGATTTGAATACCTGCCAGGACGGCGAGTTCGGTCCCGTTTGGTGCGATCGCTATGTTATCGATGCCCGTCGCGCCGAAGTCTTTCAGGAGGTAAGAGCCAGCGCCGCCGTTTGCCGGCAGAGACTGCACAAAGTAGTCAGCGCCGTTCTGCAAGGATGCGTACACGGTCGTACCATCTGGGCTCAACGCCACGCCACGAATCGAAGTGTTCGTCGGCAGCGGAATGTCGGTGACTGCCTTATTCGACACCTGCATCACACCAATGTGCGATGAATCCGTGAGGAACGCAAACTTGTCGCCCGCGTAGTCGATCGACGGAAGGACTCCGGCGCCCGCCATCTGAGTGAGACCGCTACCATCGGTGCCGATCATCCAAATGCTAGGCGTAATAAGCAGCGGCTTGACAGCGCCAACCGGACCACCGAACAATCGCTCGAACACGATCTTTCCGTTGCCCGAGACGCTCGGGAACAGATCGATCGCTCCCGTGGGCGTGATCTTCACTGGATCAGTACCGTCGATCGCAAAGCTCACCAGTCCGGCACCCGAACCGAACAAATTCGTAGTGGCGACGATTCGCGTCTCCGTCAAACTCGGATTCAATTCGCGCAGCTTCAAGATGCTGAAGTTGCCCGAGAACGCGGTTCCAATAACGTTCTGAGAAGACGTGCTCACGGGCGGATTGGTCACGGCCGCTCGCCCGCTCAATTCACCTGAGGTGAATGGCGTTCCACTCTCGACCGGCGTCGTTCCACCGCCACCCGATCCTCCACCGCATCCTGCCGCGACCACCGCGGCAAAAGCCAAATAACAAATTCCTTTACGTAATATCAAGGCTGCCTCCCTCACTGGGTTCTTCTTGCCGCATGAGCGGCTGAAGAAAGGACGGCAGCCTGAAGTATAAGATTCCGAATTCGTGAATCGTTGATCGGTAAGTAGTAAACGGTAAATCGTAAAATCGCCAAAACACTAAACACGAAGGACACTAAGAATCACAAAGACCCGAAATCAGTCCGGCATCTTTGTGCGACTTTGTGGCTCTTTGTGTTCTTTGTGGTGAATCGGTACGTCCTCCGTCAAACCCAAATCCCAGACCCAAATCACAAATCCCAAATCCCAAATCCCAAATCCCAGATCACCGATCACCGATCACCGATCACAGATCACCGATCACAGATCACCGATATCCGTCCATCTCTCTCGTCACACATCAGTTGAAAACGGCCACGTAGGCAGCGTCCGCTTCAGCGGACGATCCGCGCGATAACCCATCTCATATTCCGCCTGCACGAGCGTGTGAATCTCGCGAGTCCCTTCGTAAATCATCGCACCGCGTGAGTTGCGGAAGTGCCGTTCCACCGGGAACTCATCCGAATATCCATAAGCGCCATGGATTTCGATCGCATCGTCCGCCGCCTTGAACGCGTTGTTGCAGTTGATCCACTTCGCCAACGAAACTTCCTTCGTGTGGCGCATGCCCATGTTCTTCATCCAGCCGACTTTGTAATAAAGGAGCCGTCCGATCTCGCGCCCCTGCACCATGTTTGCGATCATCTGCTGCACAAGCTGCTTCTTGCCGATCTCTTCGCCACCAACGATTCGGGACTTCGCATATTCCTTCGAAGCATCCAAACATCCTTCGATGATTCCGACCGCGCCCGCCGCCACCGTGTAGCGACCATGATCCAGCGCGGACATCGCGATCTTGAAACCGTCGCCCTCATCGCCCAGTCGGCACGACTCGTCGACTCGCATATCGGTGAAGAAAATCTCGCCCGTGTTCCCCGCGCGAACGCCTAACTTTCCTTTCAGTGCACGAGAAGAAAACCCAGGGGTGTTTCGGTCGACGATGAATGCGACCATGTCGCTGGCCTTTCCCTTCCCTTCTCCCTTCTCAACGCTTAACGCTGAACGCTCAGCGCTTCCCCCAGCAAGTCGAGCGATCACCAAAAACTGGTCAGCGTAATCGGCAAGCGAGATCCAAGTCTTCTGACCGTTGAGAATATAGGAGGCCCCGTCTTTCTTCGCCGTGGTCTTGATATTGATCGCATCGCTGCCCGCGTTCGGCTCCGTCAATCCAAACGCACCCACCTTCGTGCCCTTCGCCAAATTCGGGAGCCATCGTTGCTTCTGCTCGGCCGTGCCCCATTGAAGAAGGGTCATGCAGTGGAGGCCGCTGTGGACGCTCATCACCACGCGCGCGCTCGTGTCCGCGCGCTCCAACTCTTCGCAGACGATTCCGAGGGAGATGTAATCGGTGTCGCTGCCCGAATATTTGGCAGGCATCGAGACGCCGAGGATGCCCGCCTCCGCCATCTTGTCGAGCATCGACCGGTCGGATTTGTGGGCCGCATCCCGCTCTCGAATGTCGGGCATGATGGACTGCTGGGCGAACTTACGAGCCATTTCGCGGACGAGCTCCTGCTCCTGGCTGAGGGAAAAGTGCATAAGGGTTGAGTTTACTTTCAGCTTGGTGGGGTGCCAAGGTCTTAAGGTGTTGAAGTAGGTGCGTTGGGTGAGGGTGGTCCCGGTAACACCTCCCCTGGATTCCGGGGGAGGTCCGTGAAAGAAAGACCAAGCTTGCGCAGGTCTGGATTGAACGGGGAGGGGGTGAACAATTACAACTTTCATTCAGCGAACCCCGCCCGCTCCCGTAGACCGAAATACAAGGACTCGGCCACCCCGTCGAGATCGGCAAAGATTGCTTTCGCGGAAATTCGGATTGTGGTTATGCCCATTCGTTTGAAATAGTTGTCCCGGGCTTCGTCATGCTCTTCTCGCATGTCGTGATCTTTGCCATCGACTTCGACGCAGAGTCGGAGTTCGTAGATGTAGAAGTCCGCGACGTAAGGTCCGATCGCGTACTGACGTCGAACGACGAATCCGAGCTTGCTATTGCGCACACGAGACCAAAGCATTCTCTCCGTCAGGCTCATGCGTTTGCGTAATTCGCGAGCGCGTTGCATTGCGAATGGTTTGGAGTTGCGGATCTTCGTTCCTGTTGGTCTTTCATTTTGTTGCATTTCGGTTCACCCCCACCCCGTTCTTTTCAGTCCTGCTTCGCTACGGACTTCCATTCACGGACCTCCCCCGGAATCCAGGGGAGGTGTTCGCGAATTACGAGTTCTCCGTTTTTCATGCGCTTGCTGCCTCCCAGCTTCCTGTATATTTTCGAGAACCGTGTTCAAAGGCTTCTAGGAGTGCCTTCTTAAGGAATTCGAGAGGGCTCTTGATGCAATTAGTGAAGAAGGGGACCATAAAAACTTTGGTTGTCCCATCGAGTTCAAAAACCGTCTTCACGGTGAAATTTTCGCCAGCGATGCAGGCGTGATGGCGGGTGACTTTGCGGCGGGTTGAGGGTCGGCCGGAGATTGAGAACCCTTCGAGTTCGATGCGACTCATGTAATGGAGGTCTTGTGGTCTGAGCTTTCCCTTGTCGCTCCACTTAGCCATTCGAGTTAAGTAGTCGAGGTTGGAGGTCGTGTTGGTGAGCCAGGTACTGCACTGCTTCTGGGCTAAGCGCTTGTCCTTGTGTGCTTTGCAGGCGATGCGGACTTGTTCGAGGTCTTTGGGCTTGATGTATTCCCGGTGGATTTTCTTTCCGACTTTCCATCGCCGGACGTGATAGGGTCCGAGCTTCTTGCCTTTGTAGTTTCGGTAATAGGTTGAGACCCAGCCGCGCTTAGGAGTCGGTGATTGGGCGGCGGGTGGGGGCTGAGTGGCGATGGCGACCATATCTGTGATATGATACGTGAGATTTAGCCTAAATAGTAGACGTATGTCTTGCTGTGTTGAGAGCAAAATATGTTGGGATATTTAGCTATCCGTTATTGCTTGCACATGCCCTCCTCCCAACTTAAGTCGCAAGGGCCGACGTATGCTATGAGCTGGATGAAAAAGCGCGTACCCCTAATCGCCGCATCCCTCTTCACCGTCCTCGCGGTGCTCGCCGCTCTCATCTTCCGCGACCCATCCGACATCAAACTCGTCAAGGGCATCAAGCCGTACACCACTCAATATTTCGTCACCAAATACTGGGGCGGCAGAACAGACAACCTTGTCAAACGCAGCTATTCCCTTCACATGTCGTACGACAAAGCTGTCCGCGAAATTGACAGACAGCTCCCGTCATCGTGGACTAGAGAAAAGAACTTCGGCCTAGCCACATTCATGAGTCCGAACTCGGAGACAATCCTCGTTGAACGAGGCAGATACGTCACTGGCCTTCAGAAGTCGAAGCACTGGTCAATTCCCACTGAGGACCTCAATTCAAATTACGACATCCTGACGGTTTCCGCCAAGATCGTCGCCAACGTCCCGAACGCGGACGGCTGGATCACCGTCGAAACCGAACGCACTCTCTCACGATTCGAGTCCTTCACCACGAAACTCAAACACGCCATCACCCACTATCACCAGCAGAGGTCCGGCCCCCACCAACTCGTTTCGCAACGTCCCAAGCCGAACGCGATCATTCTCGGTCTTCCCATGGACTCCGACACAACGTCCCTCGTCAGCAAAGACCAGGAAGTTTCCTTCTGGCCCTAAGGACCGCAGATTTTAGTTCACCAAGTGGATCCAGGAGGGGCACCTCCGTTGTGCCCCTCCAACCGATGATCACTGCACCGTAATCGAATCAGACTTCGTGTCCAGCTTCACCGTCGAAGCGCCGTTCGGAGCGAGATTCTTCCCGTCCTTGTCGTACACGGCAAGGAACTTTCCGGTGAAAGTGCGGACCGATCCCGAATCCGAAACGATGGGCCGAGAGCCAGCCGATCGCGTTCCGGAGAATGGAAGAACGGACACCACTTCACCCGTCAGGCCATCAATGCTTACCAACGTGCCGTTCGCCGAGGTGACCGGCGTGCCCGATCCGATCGCTCGTATCCCTCGCCACGCAGTTGTATTCGCATATGCCAACTTAATGATGTTGTCGGCATCGACCGAAAACACCAAGTTGGTCTGATTGAATTGCGATGTCCCTTGTGCGGTCATCACGACGCTAGAAGGCGTGGTCGCATCTAGCGCCACTACCGATGTCGTCCCGCCGCCCGCACGTTGACCCTGAATGACGCCACAGGCATGGGTTCCTAATAGCCCTCCTCCCGCTGCGATGAGTGTGCGATCTTTAATAAACGGTGTCCATGTTGGCGAGGTGGTGGTGACCGTATCAGAAGTCAACCGCGTGAAGACCGTTCCTCCGCGCATCACTTCATAAAGACCATAAGACATGCCTGGATTAGAGGACACGAGCAATCGCCGACCATCCGCACTGTAAGCGACATCAAAACTATCGACAGTAGGAAGCCCAACAGGGTCCGCCATCTCACCTTTGCCCGTACCTACGCGCTGCAATGTGGGTACGTCGAGGATCGACGCACCATCAACGACGCAGGCGAGTTCCGATCCATCAGGAGATACTGCAATCGAGTTCAATCCGAGCGTCAAGAAGTCATGCACCACGGTGAAGCCGCCAATGCCGTTTGCGGGCAATCGATAAATAGCGTGGTCGCCCGCATTTCTAAGCAATGCATAGACGATGGTTCCATCAGGACTCAGCGCGATTCCAAAGATTCCGTCATTTGTAGGAAGCGGAATATCCGTTTGCGCCTTCGTTGTCGTATTCATGACCGATATATGCGTGGCGTTTGGAGCGAAAGCAAATTTATCGCCGGACGCAGACATGCTCGGCATTGATCCTGTAATGGACATGTTAACGAGGCCGCTCCCGTCCAAATTGCACATTTCAATCGCGGGCGTAAATATACTGCCAGGCCCTGACACCTGCGGTAACGCTGCGGGTCCCGAGTTCCGCTGGAATACAACCTTTCCATTTGCCCCGACCGATGGCCTAAAGTCGAGAAAAGCCGGAGGCGTCACCTTTATAGGATCGGAGCCATCGATGGCATAACTCACGAGTCCGTATCCTTGCCCGAACTGATCACTGCTGGCGACGATCCGCGTTTCCGCAAGCGAAGGATTCAATTCGCGAAGCTTGAGAATGCTGAACGAGCCCGAAAAGCCAGTGGCCACAATCGCCTGCGAAGATGCAGAGACGGGCGGATTGCTGACGGCAGCACGACCACTCAACTCGCCGAACGCAAAGTCCGTGCCTCCCGTGGGTGTCGTCCCGCCGCCGCCACTACCGGACCCACCGCCACAGCCGACAACGAGGAATGCGGCAAGAGCCAAAAAACCCATTCCAGTCAAATACTTCAAGATTCCCTCCAAAAGAAAAGTCGAATTGGCGCGTAGAATACCGGCGCATGAGAACGCCATACAGAATTGCTGCCAACTTTTTTCGCAAAGCACACCAAAGGGACACATGGAGCGACCTTGCTGCAAATCCGCTACAACAGCGGTAGGATTAATTTAAAGCTATGGTCAACGAAGCGATCCCAGGAATGTCCTTCGAAAGGACAGCCGACAAGTTGGTCTACTCGTTTGACCGGAGCCCGCGCGAGCAAATCGCAATCGTACGAAAGGGTCTTGTATTCATTCCTGTACTCCTGGTCATCTACTACATCGCCCACAGCTTCTCCGACAGCATGGTTATCTTCCTAACTGTTCTGATTCTCGCCGCAAGAGTGGTGTATGCAATCTCATGTGAATGCAGTCGCACGCTCCGTGTCGAAGTCGATCGCTCCCGAATCGTGTTCAACCGTGACATGCATCCGTCTATCCACACGGAAGTTCAAATCCAAGGCATCAAGGAATTCACATCGACCCTCTCCCAAAGCCCCCAGATTAAATCAGAAACAGTTGGAGCCATCGAGGCCCAATTCGAAGACGGTACGTCCAAGACGATTGCCTACGGGATTCCCTCAGAAATAGCTACTGAACGAATCTGCCGAGACCTCGACAACTTCTATGGGCTGGGCAACACTCCTTAACCAACCCCCATCCTGCGATTCCCGCGGCAATACATCGCACAAGGGTCAAACTGCCCACCTGCCCCACCGAACCGCCCGCTACACTACCCACCAATGATTCGGACCCAGGGGCTGTCCAAGCACTTCATCGAAGCCAAAACCAAAAAGACAGTCGTCGCCGTCGACAACGTCAGCATAGAAGCGCAACCCGGACGGGTGTTCGGTCTCCTCGGCGTAAACGGCGCGGGCAAGACCACCATGCTCCGCATGCTCTCCACCGTCATCCGACCCACCAGCGGAACCGCGACCGTCGCGGGATACGACGTGGTGAACGAAGGAGAAAAGGTGCGCGCGAGCATCGGCTTCATGTCCAACTCCACTGCGCTTTACGGCCGATTGACCGGCTTCGAAGTCCTGCAATATTTCGGACGACTCTATGGACTGGAAGGCGAACAACTCAACCAGCGATTGAAGTTCGTCATGGACAAACTGGACCTTCACGATTTCAAAGATCGCCTGTGCGACAAGATGTCGACCGGACAGAAGCAACGCGTCTCCATCGCGCGCACGATCCTTCACGACCCGCCTGTCCTGTTCTTCGACGAGCCGACCTCCGGACTCGATGTCGTCACGAGCCAATCCGTGATGCAGTTCATCGAGGAATCGCGCGATCAGGGAAAGACGATCGTGTACTGCACCCACATCATGAGTGAAGTAGAACGACTGTGTAACGACATCGCCGTCATCCACAACGGCCAAATCAGAGGAAGAGGCACAGTCGAAGATTTGAAATCACAAACGGGACAGACCTCGCTGGAACGAGCCTTCTTGAAACTGGTCGATGCGCTGCCGAGCAACTTGACGGGAGCAGCAAGATGAACAACCAAACAATGATCGTTTTCAAAAAGGAATTCCGCGAGATGATGCGCGACAAGCGCGTCCGATCCAGCGCGATCCTCGGCCCGTTCATCATGGTGTTCGTCCTCATGACCATCATGGGCACCGCGTTAAGCACGGTCACCGGAAAGCACACCATCAAGGTACACGTGGTCAATTCTCGTGACGACGATCCCCTCGTCCGCGCGATGAAGAGCGGCAAACCGATATCCCTCACGTTGGGCCGCAAAGCAAAACCCGGCGACGATGCGGATACCTTCGAAATCGTGAACGTTGGGTCGGTAGACGAAGGGAAAAAACTTCTTGCCAAGGGCAAGGCATCGGTGATTATCAAGCTCCCCGATACGCGCCCCACCCCTAGTGCGGCCGCAACCTACGAACTTTATTTCGACGGAAAGGCGGAACGATCGATGATCGCGCGGCGCGATGTCGAACAACAAATACAGGGACTCAACGCAGAAAGCTTGATGAACCTGTTCGTCGCGAAAAACATTTCAACGAGCGAAGCGGTTCCCTACCTCGTCAAAACGGAAGATACGAAGAAGGATCAGGGCGCGAATGAGATTCTTCTCTCGATGATTCCCTACCTCGTCGTCTTCCTCGCCTTCGTTGGCGG
>Ga0070666_10001410_pt1 | contig 14537 bp, 12 predicted proteins | sample KBSS23metaG_FD_64677 | JGI IMG/M metagenome (GOLD analysis project Ga0070666, IMG submission 64677) | Switchgrass rhizosphere microbial communities from Kellogg Biological Station, Michigan, USA - KBS S2-3 metaG | ecosystem: Host-associated > Plants > Roots > Rhizosphere > Soil ... | reverse complement strand
GTTTTCTCGAGCACGTCTGCGGCGGATAGCTTCGACGGGTGGTCGAGGCCTTGACGCTGGAACCACCATGCACGAAGGATTTCAGGTTTCATCAGACCAGTTTGCGATTCCTAGAGCACTTGATTCTTCTTGAAACTTGCTCTATTTTCAGAATCGTCTCTTGCTTTCCGCCGATACGTAATCAGTCGCCGTCATCCAGTCGGCACTAATTGATAGGATCGGGTAGATCAGGCGGAAATGCGATTGAAAAGTGCATTGCAATGATTCGCCACTTTCCATCGACTTCAGTAGCGACGACGGTATAGCGCCCCATCATTCGGCTGCCAACTCCACTATTCCCCTTGCTGTTAAGAAATGCAAAGGTGCCCCAACTCGTGGAGATCTTGTCATCGTCCATCCCTCCATCTTCACTAAGGGACATCGTGCGATTGTCGAACGAAGACACTTGCACGCGCATGTACTTCTCGAACGAAGCTTTGTCCTTGAACTTCTTGTCGATCCAGTAGATCGCTGCCTTGTTGGCAAGCACATCATCGAGCTTTGCAAGGTCACCCTTCTCAATCGCTACACCGACGCGTTCCCCTAGCATGGTCGCGCGAATCTTGTCCTGCGCAATGGCAGAGGCGGTGAGGGCGATAAGCAAAGTGATGCCTGCGATTAACTTCATATTGATGCTCCGATCCTATGGTATCCCAGAAATGGAAAAGGGACCGCAACCATCGGCTGCGGTCCCCAACGAAAGTCAACTCGAGACTTACATGACACTCGCACTGGACTTTCGAGCAAAGGCATCGTTAAACCCAGACTGAATTGCTTCTCGATACATCGTGTAGCTGTTCGGGTTGTTCTGCTCCCACATGTCGCGCAATGGTCCTTCAGAGCGTGCGAAATCCGTGTACTGAGGGCTCTGACCCATTTGCCATCCAAAACGATACGCCGGTTCCCATTGCTCGTAAGAGAGGTTCGCCGGTGGTGCAGTTTGGAAGCGATTCTGCAGGGCAGCATCGTCCACTCGATAATTGTTTTGCTCGAATGCGCGCACTCGCTCGCGCTCGGCGGCTGCTTCCTCTTCGGAAAATGCCGGAGCGTTTGGATCGTAATTGGTGAAACCCTGCGCCTGATAGTAGGCAGCGCGCTGATGAATGTCGACAGCGTTATGCTTCTTCATGATCTCGTTAGCTCGCGCTATATCGGAATCGTTCACTTCGGCCGCCACGATGCAACCGCCACGCCTAATTGCTTCCGCATAGGTCTGAACTTGATCTTTAGGAATTCCAAGACCGATGAGCGCGCCAAGCAGGCCACCGCCAATCAATCCGATTCCTGCGCCCGCTGCCGTGACGAGAAGCGGTCCCGCCGCAAGGAGTCCGAGCCCTGGAATGACGAGAACGCTCGCACCTACGAGCAAGCCAAAAATTCCGCCGACTACGGCACCACTTAACGCACCAACTGCTGCGCCCTGGCCAGACTGGTTCCCCGCTGGCGCTGTTACCGGTTGGCGAAGAAACTCACCACGCGAGTCCGTGGTGACAATACTGATCTTGTCGCTGTTAAATTTGTGATCGAGAAAGTCGCGGACCGCGTGCTGAGCGTGGTCACGATCATCGAAAAGCCCTACTATTGTTTGTGCCATTTAGGTTGCCTCCAAACGGCCAACGGGCAGCAAGCGTCGCCACGAAGACCGGCATCACTTGTATGACTTCAAAAATAGCGAAACGGGTTTCTACTTGCCGCCCGTTTTCTTCTTACGGCCGCGAGGATAGGTACCGCCGCGCGAAGCAATCGTTGTATTCGTAACATCGCCGGGCTGACTCAAATTGCTGTCCGCCAAAAAGTTGCGGCGAAACTTCACGGCTGCGACGATTTCACCTTCATGGGATGCAAGATCTTCGGCACAGGTTGCCTGACACGAGTCGGCCACACGCTGCATCACGCTTTGCAATGGTCCATTGCCGCCCGTATTGACTTTGCGATCCATCAGGATAGCGAGCCCCGCTTCAGACTTGACTACATCACCGACACGTATCGGAGTCTTCGAGCCACCAAGCTTGAGAGTGATGGTGTCGTCTCCTGAGAAGTAGCGCTGCTTCGCGAGCGCTAGTTGAGCAGCCTTGAACGCTGAGCTTTCGCGACCTGCGTGTACGAACACGCCGGAAAGCTTCTTATCGTGGATTACCGATTGCACGGCATCGGCGCCAACTTGTTCTTCGTCATGAGTCGCGTTGTAAACATCGAGCACGCCCTTCTCCGTGACGTCGATTCCATATTTCTGAAAGTCTTTCTTAAAAGCGGTGGGATCGTTTTGCTTTTCACTCAATAGAACTTTGGCAAGTGAACCCGCTCCACTCGCTCCGGTTGTGAATTGAATGAAGCCAACGGAGATGTATCCCGTGTCGTACGTGTTGATCGAATCGAATCCACCTTCGAGCGACGACACTGCGCGCATCACATGCCATGTTGAAACATCGATGCCTGCTTTATCGCAGAGGTCGGCCATGTCATCATCCGAATAAGTCTTGAGCGGCGTCCCACCAGAGATGACGCCATCCGCTGCACGGAAATAAAGGTATCGCTCCGGCACTGGGGCCTGATCCACAAACGAAACCGGCGCATCTTCACCAAAGCTGACTTTGTAAAGCAACGGTTTGACAGCGGCGGCAAAAGTCGGTTCTACGCCGTTCATAAACGACTTGAGATCGTCGGGCATTGCGCCTGGATTCTCGATCGACTCGCCATTGAATGTAACGGCGTATGGTCCCGCGATCTCATTGAGATCGTTCATTCCTCCGACCGATCCCATGTCGCCAAAATTGGCGTCGGCCGGTGTGTCACCGGGATCTTCAGTATCGGAATCGACGTTGCCGTTGAGCTTGTCGGCTTTATGCGCGGCTACCGCGCGATCGAATGCGAACTTTGCATCGATCCAATTTTGCCAACCCGAATGCTCCTCGTCTGAGGGAGGCTGGGCGTGTTGGTAATCGTAAAGCCACTTGGAGCCTTGCGCCGTCAATCGAACTTGCCATTTCCTACCCTTAGAACCATAGGGCGGAACGCCGACCTCCATGTGGACATCGTTCTTGAGGGTGGCCTTCACCTCGCGCCGCTCTTGCGCATCAAACAAAGATTGCGCAGGGCACAAGGCTGCCAGCGCGGCCAAAGCCGCGCCCAGGGCTATTCGATTCAGCATCCTCGCATCCTCTCCCGGGGACTTGCTTCCGTGCTCCTTTAGGGTAGCACACACCTATTTTTGGCAGGGTCAGCGGACTTGCTTAGATTTAGGCACGATCTTCCATCGAAGTTGGAACCGGCGGATACTTTTCAGCGGCCCGCTGACTCTGGCCCAAAATGAGGGATGCCCACCGTCCATCACGTCCTAGAAGCCCTCGAGGACATCGCGCCCGCACGCTATGCCTTTAACTTTGATCGGGTTGGGCTGCAGGTGGGCGAGCAACAACAGGAAGTAAAGAAGGCGGCCGTTTCCCTGGATCGTTCCTTGGCTGCAGTTGACTTTGCAACGTCGATCGGCGCACAACTCCTCGTTGCTCATCATCCGCTTATCTTTCGACCGATTGACCAAGTAACGGGACGCTCTCATGTCGGCCGCACGATCTTGAAATTGATTCGAGGCAACGTCGCCTTCATCGCTGCCCATACCAATTGGGATGCTGCTCAAGGCGGCGTGAATGATGCGCTGTGTTCCCTTCTGAGTCTTAACGATGTTCGTTCATTCGGAGATGCGTCGTCGGTCGATCAACTGAAGCTCGTTTTCTTTTGCCCTCCTGACAACGCCGATGAAGTTATCGACGCTTGTTCGACTGCGGGAGCGGGACAAATTGGCATGTACAGCCGGTGCGCTTTTTCAAGTCCGGGCACCGGAACATTTATTGGAAGCGAGAAAGCAAATCCGATGGTTGGTGAAAAGGGGCGCATCGAACACGTTCCTGAAGTGCGTGTCGAGATGATGCTTCGTTCTGATCAGAAGCGTGCCGTCACTCGCGCGCTGATGCGCACACATCCTTATGAAGAACCCGCGTTTGATTTATTTCAGTTGCACGAGAAGCGCGAACAACCAATCGGTCGTATTGGTGAACTCTCAGGCGCGATGAAGTCGAGCGATTTTGCCGAATACGTTTCTAAGGCGCTTAACACCAAGTGTCTCACTTGGGGTGATCCTACACGGGCAATCAAGAGTGTCGCCGTAATCGGTGGTTCTGCGTGTGATGAATGGAGATCGGCACAGAGAGAGGAAGCTGATGTTCTGATCACCGGTGAGGTGAAGCAGCACAATGCTTTGGAGGCAAGTGAATCAGGCTTTACTTTGATGGCAGCTGGTCATTATGCGACAGAGCAGCCAGGCGTGCTCGCTCTCGCGGAGAGACTGCGAAGCGCGATTGAGGAAATCGACTGGCAAGTGTTTGTACCCGAGCCAGGCTTCGCGGGCAAGCCATTTTAGAAGCCTAGATCCGAGATCCGCGATCCCAGATCCAAGATTGAAAGTAGCCCGGACGGGACTCGAACCCGCGATCTCCGCCGTGAAAGGGCGGCATCCTAACCGCTAGACGACCGGGCCGTGTGGAAGGGACATTGAACCTGATTCGGCCCCCAAATCGCAAGGAGGCCCAGGCGTTCGACGCGTTTGCTGAGCTTTACTGCCCTACTTCTTCGTCGGTTGCAGCCTTCGATGCTGCAGCGGCGCGAGATGCGGTCTGCACGTCCGCAACTCTGCGGGCTGTTGCATAGCAGCGCAAGTAGTACTTCTCATCGAGCGAGCTGACCATCACGTGACCCGCACCGGTCGCCGCATGAATAAACTTTCCTTCACCGACGTAGATGCCGACGTGGTTGACGCGGTAGCTTCGACTCGTTCGGAAGAAAACCAGATCGCCAGGTTTCAGATCGCCCTTGGTAACGCCGTCGCCGATGTGCGATTGTTCCAGCGCCGTACGAGGCAACTTGATTCCTTGCGTCTTGAAAACGCTAGTAGTAAATCCAGAGCAATCGACTCCGGATGATCGCGACGTGCCACCCCATCGATAACGAACACCCTGATACGCGAGTGCTTTTGTCAACAACGGATTGCCCGAATCTGCAGCGTGCCGAATCGCTTGTGCGATCGCCACCTTCTTGAGTTCCTTCTTTGCCGCAGGAGTCTTTGCCACCGCAACTGCAACTGGCTTCGGTGCCGTTACTACGTCTGTCGGATTCGGCGTGAATTTCACGAGACTGGACGGAACCCAACCCTCGCCACTTGGAAGTTCGAGGTCGATCCAACCAGGCTTCTTGTCAAGAGCTCTGAAAGATTCGCCTAAAGCGAGTGGATCGAGAGACTTCGCGCCATTGAAGGGACCGGCGTGAGGAATCGCGTTATCGATTACAACTTCAGCGGTGCCGATTTTTTTGCCGAGAGACTTGGAAGAAGTTTGAGACCCCGGGATGGTGAGCGTTTGGCCGCGCTTCAACTCCGAGGACTTCTCCAGTCCATTCGCGGACAAAAGCGCATCTTGAGAAACGCCAAAACGTTTAGAAATTTTACGGAGGGTGTCCCCTCTGCGTACCGTATAGGTTGATTCAGCTGCAGCTGCGACGGCAGCAAACAGCACGACGGCAAGCGTCAGGGTCCTGATGGTCAAACTTTCTCTCCTCCTGTTCCGAATCCCTTCGGAACGTCTCTCTCTCTCCCCCGCAGGGGCCCTGGCAAACTGGGTTAATCCTACCGACCTTGGACAACTTAAAGCAACCTAGATGGTGTACTTCACTATAAGTATCGGTTGGCTAACCTGTTAGTTCTACTCCGCTTTCCAGGACGCTTGCCACCCTGAAAATGACCCGAAACACCGCAATATTACGGGGATACGCTAGAATTGTATTTGGGCATGATCAGCGTGCTGATCGTTAACTGGAATACGCGCGATTTCTTGCGCTCTTGCCTAGAGTCAATCCACAAGTTTCCCCCCTCGCAGAATTACGAGGTGATCGTGGTCGACAATGCCTCTAGCGATGGGAGCGCCGCGATGGTGCAATCACAATTCCCCGACGTGAAGTTGATCGCGCACACCGCGAACTCCGGCTATGCGAAGGGCAACAACTTAGCCTTCGAAGCTGCATCCGGCGATTGGCTCCTGACCCTTAACCCGGACACCGAATTCGTGGATGATTCCCTGCAAAAGGCGGTCGATATCCTCGCTGCACATCCAAAGATCGGATGCCTTGGCGCCAAGCTCACCTATCCCGATGGACGCACTCAATCCTCCGTCCGTGGCTGGCCCACCGCTAGTGGGATATTCGGCGACGCAAGTGGCCTCGGATCACGCTTCCCTGCTTCATCGTTGGGCTCGTATCGCCTTCCAGGTTTCGACTACACCAAGGAGCAGCTTGCACCCCAGCCGATGGGGACGTTCCTTCTCTTCCGGCGCGCCGCGCTCGAATCCATTGGAGACGCTAAGAAACCGTTCGACGAGGACTTCCCTATTTTCTTCAACGAAGTCGACCTTCTTTACCGGCTTCACAAGGCGGGATGGGATTGCCTATATTCACCGCAGGTCCGAGTCGTGCATCATGGAGGGGAGAGCACGAAACAGGTGCGTAAGAGCATGATTTGGGAGTCGCACCGTAGCTTGGTGCGTTTCCTTAAGAAGCACTACCGCACCCCGTTGAACACACCGGGCCTGGCGCTATTCGCCGGGCTTATTTATGTCGCGGCGTTCGTGCGCGCAAGGGGCTACGATGCCGGCTTTAGCGCTTAGCATAACGATCGCAAGTTGGAATACACGAAAGGACATGGAAGACTGCCTCCGCAGCTTGGAGGCGGTACGCGGCGAGTTGCCCTTCGAGGTGATCGTGGTCGACAACGCGTCGACTGACGGAACGCCCGAGATGATCGAGGAGTTGTTCCCCTGGGTTCGGCTCCTCCGAATGCCTAAGAACGTTTATTTCACCGGCGCACACAATCGTGCGCTGTCAGTCCGCAACGCGCCGCATGCCTTCCTCTTAAATTCCGACACCATCGTGCACAAGGGTGCGTTGAAGACTTTGGCAGCGTACAGCGTTGCTCATCCCGAAGTTGGAATCATTGGACCCAAGTTGTTGAACCCCGACGGATCTCTTCAATTCAGTTGTCGGCGCTTTCCCAACCCGCTCGCGACTCTGTTCAGAAATACCTTTCTCGGACGAATGTTTCCGAACAACAAATATACGCGCGAATATTTGATGACCGATTGGTCACACGATCAGTCGCGAGAAGTGGACTGGGTTTCCGGCGCGGCGATGTTCGTGACCCAAGAGGCGATGGCGAAAGTCGGATTGCTCGATCCGAATTATCTGATGTTCTGCGAAGACGTCGATTGGTGTTACCGCGTGAACAAAGCAGGATTGAAAGTTGTTTATCTGCCGCAATCTGAGATCACGCACGCGATTGGACGGAGCACAAGCCAAGCCGCGAAGAAAATGCTTTTTCGCTTCCACGCTTCGATGCTGCGTTTCTATCGTGTGAACATGCTCCCCGACGTTGCATGGCCCATCCGTCCTTTTGCATATGTCGGTGCCGCGATCGCATTGTTCTTACGAGCGAGCTTGTTCATCACGAAGATTCTGATCGATGAAATGGCGCGTAGGAAGGAGGACAAGAAGGTTTGAAGAAACCAACCACCGCACAAATCTTTTTGCTCCTCGCTGCGTTACTCGCGCCGATCATTGGCGGGCAACTCAATACTGAAGCAACCTACTTACCTGCCGACCCGATTCTATTGGTGCGCTCGATTTTCAGCGGAATCGATCAGGTTATTTCTTACTTCATCCGCTCGTATCAACCAACCCCCGCGATCGAGACGCCCACCTTGTCTCATGCATTGGTTGGGCTTTTGCTAGCAGGCGCCGCGTTGCTCGTCTTGCTCAAGCGCCGCGTATTCCAAGTACCGCCGATGCGGATATCCATTCCGCTCATGCTCTTCTTTGCGTGGATGCTTTGTACGCTCGCGTTCAGCCAATACACGACCTACTCGCTCACGGCCGTCGCCGAATGGGCGACGTACGGCATTGCGTTCTACATTGCGGTTGCGGCCGCCGGACGTCGCCGCGGCAGCTTCTATCTCATTGCGGCGATCGTCGCGGGGTGCGCGCTCGTTGCCTTCAAGGGCCTCTTCGAATACGGAGCGATTCGGCAGTTCAATCCGACATGGCGTGTTTTCTCCACATGGGCGAATCCAACTTCTCTCGCCGGCATGATGACGATTGGGATGATGCTTGGTCTCGGGCTCTCTCTGTATGTAGAAGATCTGCTCGCCGTTATTCCATGGACCGCTGGCCTTGCGATGGGCTGCTGCATCATGGTCACTGACTCGCGTGGTGGCGTTTTCTCGATGCTCGTCGGAATGATTTGTCTTGGCGGCCTCTCGACCTTTTGGAGTTCGACGAAAGAGCAGATGCGCGCGAATCTCCTTAAGCTGGGCGCAGTATTTGTGCTCGTTGTTTTGTTTGGTCGATGGGTCCATCCCGTTGCCGGCACAAGCCACTCGAATGCGACGACCTCCATTCATCAATCTGGATACATGCTTGCGGGTCAGTCGACCTCGACTCCCGCAGCGGCTGCTCCCACCGACGCGGCAACGGCGCAAGGCGAGCAATCATCAGGATTCAGAATTCTTCTATGGAAAGGCGCAGCAAAACTCATGACGTCCAATCCCCTGGGATCGGGAATGGGCACGTATCGCTTCCTTTCCGCAAAGCCTGGCCTCACGACTGAGACGCAACTCACTCACAACTCTTACTTGCAAGTTGGTGTCGAGGCGGGATTGCTCGGACTAGTATTCCTTCTCGCGTTCTTTGGACTCTGGCTGTTCGAGGTGGTCAAGGGATGCTACGCCCCACTGCGTCCCATCTCGTTCTTGCGAATTGGCGGAGTGATCGTAGGAGCTTTCCTTGCGCTTGAAATTCTGAGCATCTTCGCGCACGTGGAAGTATTTCCGACCAAGACTCTTATGATTGGCGCGCTGTTTGGTGTCGCGCTCGTCTGGCTCTATGTCGAACTGTTTCGTAAACCGGCCAATCTCGCGATGCCTCAGAACATGTTGCGCGCCGCGATCATCGCGGCCGTGGTGGGAATGCTGTTCGACAACATGTTGGAGAGCGGCCTCTACTCCTATGGTGTAGGCGTTTGCGCATTTCTTATCATGGGCGTCGGCCTTGTTCAAGCCGCAGACGGAGTGGCACCGGAGTTCATTCCCAAAGTGCCACGCATACTAGCCGGTGTCGCCGCCGCTCTCGCCGCCTTCTTTGTACTCCACGCCGGAGTTGTCGAGATGTACCGTTCGCGCGTGAGAGACGAGCGCCAGACGGCGAACTCCCTTGGCATCCAAAGCACCGAAGGAACTCAGGCGCTGGAGCTAGCAAATTCGAATGCAGACGCTGCCCTTAATGTCATTCCTTTCATCGATCAAGCCGATGGCGAAACCTGGCGATTGAAAGCGAGTCTTGAGCCCTCCTACATTCAAAGGTTGGAAGATTTGAAGAAGGCTGCCGACCTGCATCCGAACTCGCGAAATCTTCGCGCAGTGGGCGATGCGGAAGTTACTTCAGGCAGTTTGGATGAAGCGATTCCTTACTACACTCGCGCACTGACCTACGATCCGAACAACTTGCTTACTCTGTCCCGATTGCTCGCCACCTATGATCAGTCCGGACAACCGGAACGCGCAATGGAAATTGCAAGGCAGACCGTTGCCGTCGAAAGCACACCGTACTTCGAAGTCAGATCGCTTCCCGAAATCATTCCGACGGAAAGTTACGATGCGCATTTCTATATCGGCGCGCGAACCGCCGACCTTAATGTGCGAGCGCAGGAGATGGAGAAGGCGATCGCAGGATACAAGCAATATCTGGTGAGCACGTATCCCATGCTCCTGGAGATGGCGCGAAGCGATCCGACCAATCCGGATGCATCGTACGGCGGCGAGAGTCTTCCCTTGGCACGGTCCAAGATGAGAGTGGCTGCGTCTTACGCTGAGAAGCTTGGTGAGCTTTATCGGCAGCAACACAAGTTTGCCGACGCTTCGCGCACCATGCAGTTGCAACAACAGTTCGCCGCAGCGGCGGGACCTGAACCTTCTTAGTGTCCGCCGTGGATGTGGCAGGACTTCTTAGGCTCTGTTCCCTTCACGTACGTTCGCACAACCGTCTCCGGGCAATACATCGTCGCGAGTTCGTGGCTGTCTGCGCAGATCTCAACATCGACATACTCCACCTTCTTCGGTGGCGGCTGAGGCTTCGGTTTTTCGATCGGCTTCAACGGCTGAACAGGAGGAATGTTGTCAGGCGGGGGATTGCCGCTATCGGTGGTCGACGTCGGGTCAGTTCCGTCTGTGCCTGATGTGTCGCCGTTGTTATCCGTGGTCGGCGCTGGATCAGCAGCCATGTCATTTACGTTGTCTCGTTCTGACTGGTTCTGCGTGTCCTGCTCGGTCGCGAAATGCGAATCATTGTTGTTGTTGAAGGCGACGTCACGATCCGGCTGCGGCACAGCGTAGCCCTTGTAGGCAGCTTGCATGACCGGCACCCAAATCTGGGTCGCCGTCGTACCGCCGAAGATTCGGCTGCTCATCGGTTGATACGTGGACTTCGATCCAGTGCCTTGTTGGTTGGCAACCCATGCGACACAAAGGAGACCGTCGGCATAGCCATCGAACCAGGCATCTTTGTTGTCGGAAGTCGTGCCCGTCTTTCCATGAGCGTTCGGAACTTTGCCGCGGACCACGGTGGTTGCCGTTCCACTCTGCACGACCGCAAGCTGAAGGTCGCGCATCTGGTTGACGACACGAGGATCCATCACATTAGGCGTGATCTGCGGATCGTATTTTCGAACGACTTGGCCGTCAGGACCAATAATGCGCTCGATGCAATACGGTTCGACTCGGTCTCCGCCCGTCATGAAAACGCTATAACCGCGCGCCATATCGAGCGGTGAAACCTCTTGCGCGCCGAGGGCGAGCGAATTAAATGCGGAGAACCGCTCGGGGAATCCGAACTTCGTGTTTGCGTAGTCGATCAGAACTTGCGGCGTCAGCTTTTCCATCGTGTGCGCTGCGGCACAGTTGTAAGAGAAAGCGAAGGCGGTTTTCAACGATGCATAGGCGCTGTACTTGCCGTTGTCGTTGTGCGGAGTCCAAGGTGTGCCCCACGCGTCGACATACGTCTTGAGTGAGTTCTCGACCGAACTATTCTCATCGAGAATTCCTCGATCAATCGCTGCAGAATAGAGGAAGGACTTGAACGATGAGCCGGGCTGTCGCATTCCGTTCACGATGACGTTGAACTGATCTTTGCGATAGTCAACGCCACCGACTTCAGCAAGGATACGGCCCTTGTAGTCGATGAGAATGCATGCGCCGGTCGTCACCTTGTGCGACTTAGACCGCTCAACCGTGTCGTGCACTGCCTTCTGAGCAACCGCTTCGAGGCGAGTGTCGACCGTCGTGTAAATCTTGTAACCGCCGGAATCGAGATCGGCGTAGACGTCGGGCATGTCTCGCTTCATCACTTGCAAAACGTGATCGACGAAGTACGGCGCCTTCAGAACGCGTGCACCGGTTGACGGTGGCTTGGGATTGAGCTTCGGCTTCTCACGCATTGCGTGGCCGTACTGCTCGTCGTTCAGCATCTTCTCGTCGTGCATGATTTTCAGCACGACGTTCCGATTCTCGAGCGCCTTCTTATAGTTCGCAAACGGAGTTTCCGAACTTGGTCGCCGGACGCATCGCACAAGCATCGCGGCGTCGCTCGCATCGAGTTCTTTCAACTGTTTGCCGAAATAGACTTCCGCGGCGGCGCGGATACCGTACGCGTTGCTCCCGTAAAAAACGTCATTCAAGTAGAGGGTGACGATCTGATCTTTCGTCAGCTCCTGCTCCATGGCGACGGCGAGAGCCATGTCCTTCACCTTTCGGCGAAGAGTTTTTTCAGGTCCGTGATAGAGCCGCTTTGCAAGCTGCATCGTCAAGGTGGATCCACCCTGACTGAAGTGGCCGCGATCTTTCAGACCTTCGGCGACGATACGCAGAAGCGATTGAATGTCGACACCTTTGTGATGGTAGAAGCGGACGTCTTCCGCCGCAACCACGGCGTCCTTCACCACTTTCGGAATATCTTTCGACTCTGCAGGACGGCGATATTCAGAGCTGATGATGTAGAGCTTTTCGCCATCCAGGCTGTAGAACGTGGTGGGGTCTTGCTGCAAGTTCGCCATGAGTACGGGCAGGTTCCCGAGCTGGGCTTGAGCTTGTTTAAATTCGGAAAAGAATATGAGACCTCCGGCAATGCATCCGATCGAAAAGAGAATCACAAAAACGAGAATGAGTCTCTTAATGAATCGAACCACTGGGTGGCTCTTCTTTTTCTTGCGCGTTTGACGTCCTGTCGTCGCGGCGGTCGCAGTTCTGGCGGCCATGTCTGGTGAGTATAAACGCTTTCTAGGTTCTAACCGTCCCCAAAACTTCTTGCAAGTTGTTGCAATTGATCCTGAGTCAGGTTGCCTATTAGAGCGAATGACTCTCCGCCCTGCTTCCATGAATAGGTCGAAAGTCTGCCTTTGGCGAGCTTTTGAAGCCGCGCAGGATCGATTTGACCCTTCGTTTGAGAAAGGCTAAAGCGACCTGTGTCACTGATATAGCTACGGATCAGGACTTCTCTGTTGTCCGGGTGAATGATCCGCGCATTCTCCAACTGGTAGCCGGTGCCGGGCATCAGCTTCACGGTCGAGAGGCCCAGTTTCTTTGCGGCTCGATTCGCTTGAATGTCAGGCGTGATGATGGCGGCGCCCTTCCGATCGATTGCGAAGTCACCTGGTTCGAAGCGCGGCGTGAAGTTGATTCGAGTGAATTCGAAAGATCCCGTTTGGGTGCCGACCTTATCAAACAAAACGCGCCGCAACACGACGCCGCTTTTCGGTTCGATCCAATTCTGCTGTACGGCATTGCCGTTGGAGTCGGAAACGATGACGAGTTGAGTTGCGAATCCTGCGATCGTTCCGCCCGACTTTACAATGGCGGTGATCTTCGGTCTTTCCGCATCTCCGGGTCGGAACCGAAAATGGTTGGAGTCACGATCTCGGCGCGGTTCTACTTCGATCTCGTTTCGATCTGGGAAGTAGTGCATCCGCTGCTTTTCGTTCTCGACGATGATCTGGCCCTTGTAGTCGGATCCGTCGGGAAATTCGATGCGCGTCTTGCGGCCATCTTTTAAAACGTATTCGTCATGGGTCAGGCGATCTGCACCCTTCTTGAACATGACGGTTCGCTCACCGCTGTAACGCGAGGTGCGATGCACGCGAATCGACTTGACGAAGATCGCTGGCAAACCAGACAAATCGCGGTGGTCCTGGCCGAAGGTCAGGGCGGCGAGCAGAAAGCTGGAAGCTAAGACGAGGCAACGCTTCATAGAGAGTTCAAATCAGATTCGCTCCAATCTGAAGACGAATCAGTGTTCGAGGTCGTGTCGTTGACCTCATGAATCGCGAGTCCAGGTCCGGCAACCGTCTCCGAATTCGCGGTGTCGTCATAGGTTGCGACCAACGAGGCTTCTAGGTTCGAGTTCGCGACCACGGGATGGGAAATTGGATTGCGTAAAGTCAAGGTGACAGCGAGGCAACTAGCGAGTGCCAAGCCAAGGGCAGGACGCCAAGTGCCCTTCAGGCGAGCTTTCCATCGTGGCTCGGGCTTCGCCGCGCGCAGCCGCTCATTGAGCGAGCTTCGCCATGCGAGACTCAAATTCTCTTCAGGCAGACTTCGCACCGCCTTTTGAATCGCTTGTTGGGTCTGCGTTCTAAGCAGAGCGTCGAGTTCGGGATTGTTATCTTTGCGCTTCATACCGGGCGTGCCTCCTGTTTGAGATATTCAGATAAGACGTTTTGCAAATGGGCTCGTGCCAAGAATAGTCGACTTTTTACGGTGCCGACCGGAATGTTCAGAGTCGTAGCAATTTCCTCGTAGGCCATGTCTTCTCGGTCGTGGAGAAGAAGCACGCCTCTGAGTTTGTCGCTCATGGTCGAAATTCCGTGCTCCACGAGAGCTACCAATTCAGAGTCCAAAGCGACCTTCTCAGGTTCCCAACGGACGTCAGCAATCTCGATCGCCTCGTCCTCATCCGCGGACGGATAGTAGTCCGCGTGGGCAGGGATTCTGTCGAGCCGTCGGGCACGGTCGATGCAGAGGTTGTTGGCAATACGGAACAGCCACGTTTTGACCGAGCAGCGACCATCGAAATTGGCGAAGTGTTGGAAGGCTCGGATGAAGACCTCTTGGGTCAGGTCTTCGGCTTCGTCTTGGATGGGAACCATGCGCCGAATGAAGCCAAAGACTCGGTTCTGATAAGCATCAATGAACCTGCCAAAAGCTTCCACATCGCTGCGCCGACAGCGGTCGATAAGCGCCCGCTCGGACGCATCATCAAGCTGCTTCGGTGTATTCAAACGTATAGTTCCAGCGCACGCCTGCATCTTACGACGTGCTCAAACGGGGTTTTCGTGGCAAGGTTCAGTTCGCATGGGTATTGGG
>Ga0070666_10001404_pt1 | contig 14560 bp, 10 predicted proteins | sample KBSS23metaG_FD_64677 | JGI IMG/M metagenome (GOLD analysis project Ga0070666, IMG submission 64677) | Switchgrass rhizosphere microbial communities from Kellogg Biological Station, Michigan, USA - KBS S2-3 metaG | ecosystem: Host-associated > Plants > Roots > Rhizosphere > Soil ... | reverse complement strand
GACCACCTTGCCGTCGTCGATGACGCCGACCGCGATGCCCGGCAGGTGATAGCGAGCGACCACAGCGTCGACGATGCCGTCGACATCGGAGCTTGAGTTCGTACTCGCTGCGGGCGCAGAAGTGGCGGCTGCGAAGAACGCGAACGCCGATGCTGCCAAGATGGATTTGACGAAACTGTTCACGCGCCCTCCCACTCCTGCACCGGCTGCTCGCCGGCGAGCATATCCTCGAAAGTCTGACGCCGCCGCACCACGGCATATCGGCCCCGGTCGAGCAGCACCTCGGCGGCGAGCGGCCGCGAATTGTAGTTCGACGCCATCGACGCGCCGTAGGCACCGGTGGTTTGGATCATCAGCAGATCGCCGGCTTCGCAGCGCGGCAGTTCGCGATCGACGGCGAAGGCGTCGCCTGTCTCGCAGACCGGCCCGACGATATCGTAGGTTTGCGGCGGGCGCGGCTCCCGCGTCACCGGTACGATCTCGTGCCAGGCATCGTATAGGCTTGGCCGCAGCAGCTCGGTCATCGCCGCGTCGGTCACGAGGAAACAGCGCTGCCGGCCCTGCTTGATGCGAATCACGCGCGTCAGCAATGCCCCGGCCTCGGCCACGAGCCAGCGTCCCGGTTCGAGCAGGATGCGGCCACCGAAGCCGGCCAGCGCGTGGCGGACGGCGGCGACGTAGTCCTCGATCGCAATCGGCCGGTCGCGATCGGCGCGATAGCACACGCCGAGACCGCCGCCGACATCGATGCTGTTGATCGTGTGGCCGGCGCCGACGAGCTCACGCCAGAAATCGGCCACGCGTTGCAGCGCCGTGCGGATCGGATCGAGATCGAGCATCTGCGAACCGATGTGCACGTGCAGGCCGTCGAGTCGCACGTGCGTCAATTGCGCGCTGCCGGCGAACCAGCGGCGCGCCTCATCGATGCCGACGCCGAACTTGTTCTCCGATTTGCCGGTGGAAATCTTGGCATGGGTCAGCGCGTCGACATCGGGATTGACGCGCACCGCAGCGCACGCGATCACGCCCTGCTCCGCCGCCAACCGCTGCAACAGATGCAGTTCGTCCTCGGACTCCACGTTGAAGCGGGCGACGCCGGCGGCCAGCGCCTCGACGATCTCGTCGACACTCTTGCCGACGCCGGAAAACACGATGCGTTGCGCCGGAATGCCCGCGCGCAGGCTACGCCGCATTTCGCCGGCCGAAACGATGTCGGCGCCGAACCCGGCTTGTGCCATCAACTGCAGGATCGCGACGTTGCTGTTGGCCTTGGCCGCATAACAGACCAATGCATCGAGCCCATGCAGAGCGGTTTGCAATGCGCCGATGCGCTGCCGGATCGACGATACGGAATAGACATGGCACGGCGTTCCGAGCTTTTGCGCCAAGCTCGGCAGGTCGACGCCGTCCCAGCAGACGTCGACGGTACGTGAGGACTCGATGATGGTCGACATACGGGTGATGATTGGTCCGGCAATGCCTCGTTGACGCCCTGAGCCGCGACGTTGCGGCTCACGCTCATCCGCCCCAGAAACCGGGCGAAGGCGGCATCAGCCTGCCTCCCTGCAGGCGGACGCCATCGGGATAATCGTTCGCGAGCCACAGCGGCCCGTCGAGGTCGATGAATTCTGCTTCGCGCGCGATTTCCAGCGCCGGCGCAATGCCCAGCGACGAGCAGACCATGCAGCCGACCATGACGATGAAACCCTCGGCGCTTGCCGCGCGCAGCAGGCGCCAGGCTTCGGTCAGGCCGCCGGTCTTGTCGAGCTTGATGTTGATGGCTTGATAGCGGCCGAGCAACGAGGACAGGTCCGACGAGGTGTGGCAGGACTCGTCGGCACAGATCGGAATGCGGCTGACAAAACCCCGCAGCGCTTCGTCCGCATCGGCCGGCAGCGGCTGTTCGAGCAGGTCGACTTTGAGGCGCACGAGCGCGTCTTGCGTCTCGCGCAGAATGTCGATCGTCCAGCTTTCGTTCGGATCGACGATGAGCCGCGCTGCGGGCGCCGCGCGGCGCACCGCTTCGATGCGCGCGACCGGATCGTCGGCATCGACCTTGATCTTGATCAGTCCGGCATCGGCGATACTCGCCGCTGCCTTCGCCATCGCCTGCGGCGTATCGATGACGACCGTCATCGCGGTCTCGAGCGGTCGATGCGGCGGCCGCGCCAGTTGACTATGCACGGGCACGCGCGTGAGCCTCGACTCGAGATCCCACAGCGCCGCGTCGAGCGCATTGCGTGCGGCACCGGCGCCGAGTCGCGCCTGCAATTCGTCGCGGCCCATGCCCGCGGCAAGCTCGTCGCGCAGCGACTCGACTTGCGCGATCACTGCAGCAACCGATTCGCCATAGCGCGCATACGGAACCGATTCGCCGCGACCGACGCAGCCAGCCTGTTCGAGCTCGACCGTGACCACGTCCGCCGCGGTCTTCACGCCGCGCGAAATGCGGAACGGCGAGTGCAGCGGAAAGCTGCGCGGCTGGACGCTCAGCCTGCGCAGCATGAAAGCAGATGGTCGACGATCGCTTCTACGCCCATGCTGACCGGGTCCTGGCACGGCAGGCCGAGCCGGTCGCCGATTTCTCGACACATCGCGGCGGCTTCCGCGGCGCGAAGATTGGACGTGTTGAGCGCGACGCCGACGGCCTTGACCGCGGGATTGGTCAGGCGCGCGGCGGTGAGGTTCGCTTCCAGGCAAAGCTTGAGTTCGGGAATCGGATAGTGCGGCAGCCCGCGCATGTGCTTGCGCGTGGGTTCGTGGCAGAGCACGAGCGCATCGGCTTGCGCGCCATGCAGCAGGCCGAGCGACACGCCGGCATACGAGGGATGGAACAGCGAGCCCTGGCCCTCGATCAGATCCCAACCGCCGTCGTCGCGCGCCGGCGAAATCTGCTCGACCGAGCCGGAGATGAAATCGGCAATCACGGCATCGACCGGCACGCCGTCGCCAGCGATGAAAATCCCGGTCTGCCCGGTCGCGCGGAAATCCGCGACAAGGCCGCGCTTGTGCAGGCTGCGCTCGAGCGCGAGCGCGGTATACATTTTCCCGACCGAACAATCCGTACCGACCGTCAGCAGGCGGCGGCCGGCGCGCTTCCTGCCGTTGCCGACGGGGATGCGGCCCTTCGGTTCGCGCGCATCGAACAGCACGCGGCCATTGCGCTCGGCCGCGGCGACGATGTCCGCGTTGTCGCGCAACTTCTCGTGCAGGCCGGCAATCACGTTGAGGCCGGCGTCGAGTGCGGCGATGATGTCGGCGACGGTTTCCTTCGCCATCACGCCACCCGCGTTGGCGGTACCGACCACCATCGTGTTCGCGCCGGCGGCCCTGGCCTGCGCCGGCGTCATGTCGGGCAGATCGAGCGTCTGGTTGCAGTCTGCACGCCGGTTCTGTCCGATGCACCAATCGGGCCGCCAATACGCCAATCCGCGCGCGGTCTTGATGGCCAGATCGTCGGCCCGACCACCCAGATACAGCAGGTACGGCGGTCCCCAACGGTTGCTGCCGGTCGCTTCGCCGTGGCTGCTCATGAAATCCGCACTCCTGCCTGAATCCGTCCATCGAAAGGTTCGAGGAGCATAACCAGCGGCCAGCGTCGGCCACCAATGAAAAGACCGGTACGTGGCATAACTTTGGGTTGTGGTTATCCTAGTTCGGCGCCACCCGCCCCCGCCGGACAAACAGACGGATCGAAATCCTCATGCACCTGCGCTACATCGAACTCTTTCATGCCGTGCTGACCACCGGCAGCATCACTGCCGCGGCGAAGCTGCTGAATATCTCGCAGCCGGCGGCGAGCAAAGCGTTGCAGCACGCCGAGGACCGGCTCGGCTTCGCCCTGTTCAGCCGTGTGCGCGGGCGCCTGCAGGCGACGCCGCAGGCGCTGCTGATGCGCGACCGCATCGAGAAGATCATCCAGGACGTGCACGATCTGGAACGCCTGACCAAGAACATGGGTCAGCCGGGCAATTGCCCGCTGCGCGTCACCTGCACGCCGACGCTGGCGCTGACTCTGCTTGCCGGCGCGACGACGCTGCTGCGCAAGGCCATTCCCGATGTGATGGCCGAACTGTCCACGCAGCACTCGGCAGCGATGTGCGAATCGCTGACCCTGCGCGACACCGACATCGGCCTCACCTTGCAGGACACCGGCCATCAAAACCTGCGCCAGCGCGTACTCTGCCGTGGCCAGGTCATGGTAATCGCGCCGCCGGGCTGGTGGCCGGAGAAGGAGTTGACGCAACCGCTGCCGATCGAGGCGCTGGCCAACCAGCCGATGATCGGCATCACCGTGCGCGACGCGCTGGGTCGCGCGCTGCACGGCCATCTCGCCCAGGTTTCTCCTGCGCCGCGCATCGCGGTCTCGGTACAGACGTACCAGTTGGCGCATGCGCTCGTCGCCAAGGGCGAAGGCCTCGCCGTAGTCGATCCGTTCACGGCCCGCTGCGGCGACGCGAACAGCGTGCAGATGCGTCCGCTGAAACCGCATCTCGAAGTCGTGCTGTATGCGATGCACCGGCCCGACAATCCGCTCGACCCGGTGCAGAAGCGATTCCTCGATCTGGTGCGGCAACTGGCGCAGAAGATGCTCGCGCAGCGCTAGCCGCGAAACGCAGCTGCGGCTTGGCATCGTCGACGACGATTCTCGGCAGTTGAGAACGTCGAAGCCCCGCCCATCCAGGCCGCCCACAACCTCCGGTTATGCAAAGCCACGACCTTTTCATTGGTGCCTCGCTACCGCCGCACCTATGCTTTGCCCGCGCGATGCGATTGCATTTGCCGGACGACTGCAGCAACTTCCACGGCACATCCCTTGCTCGTCCCGCCCACTGCGCTGTTTGAGGCGCGTTCGTCCATGGAAAAGTCCGATACTGGCAATACCCGCTGGAGCATGAACATGAGCAACCGCATCGCGCCGCACTCGCGCACGAAATTCCCCGGCCCATCGTGGCCGCATCGATTCGCCTTGGCCGCGAGCCTCATTGCGCTCACGGCAACGGCGTTCGCCCGGGATGCGGGAACGACGACGAGGACAGCGGCGATCGCGAGCGCGAACGCGCACGCCACCGAAGCCGGCTTCAGCGTGCTCGCCGAAGGCGGTAACGCCGTCGACGCGGCGGTGGCGGTCGCCACATCACTATCGGTGGTGCAGCCGGAAGCGTCCGGCATCGGCGGCGGTTTTCTCGCATTGATCCACGACGCGGCGAGCGGCAAGGACACGTTCATCGATTCACGCGAGATGGCGCCGGCAGCGGTGAAGTCCGCCGACTATCTCAAAGCGGATGGCACGCCCAATCGCGACACGTCGCTCAACGGCCCGCTCGCCGCGGGCATTCCCGGATCGCCCGCGGGCCTTGCCTACATCGCGCAGAAGTTCGGCAAGCTGCCGCTGACGAAATCGGTGCAGCCCGCGATTACGCTGGCGGAAAAAGGCTTCCATCCGAGCGAGTCAATGGCACGATCGATCGCCTACCGCGCCGACGTGCTGCATCGCTATGCCGCGTCGACGGCCAAGTTCTTCCCGAACGGCAAGGCGCCGACGACGAACGACCTCTTCCGCGACCAGGCGCAGGCGCGCACGTTGCGGACGTTCGCGGAAAAAGGCGCCGACGGCTTCTACAAGGGCGAAGTCGCCGAGGAAATGGTCGCGGCGGTGAAGGCGGCCGGCGGCACCTGGACGACGGCCGACCTCGCGAGCTACCGGACCCGGGAACGCGCGCCGATCGAGCTGACCTACAACGGCTACAGAATCATCACCGCGCCACCGGTGTCGTCGGGCGGCGTCGTCGTCGGCGAAGTGCTGAACATCCTCGCCGGCATCGATTTGAAGAGCCTCGATCAAGCGCATCGCATCCATTACGAAGTCGAAGCGATGCGCCGTGCGTATCGCGATCACAACGAATATCTCGGCGATCCGGATTTCGTGAAGATGCCGATGGACATGCTGCTCTCGCCCTACTACGCGGACGGACTGCGCCAGAGCATTCTGCCCGAGCAGGCGACGAAATCCGAATGGCTGCCGGCGGTGCACGCCAAGGAGCCGGGCATGCATACCACGCATTTCTCGATCATCGACAAGGACGGCAACATGGTGTCGATGACCTGCACGGTCAACACCACGCTCGGCTCTGCCTTCGTCGCCGGCAAGAGCGGCGTGCTGCTCAACAACGAGATGGACGACTTCGCCCTGGTCGCCGGCCAGCCGAATGCGTTCGGCCTGATCGGCGGCGAAGCCAACGCGCCGGTCGCGGGCAAGCGCATGCTCTCGTCGATGACGCCGAGCATCATCATCGGCAAAGATCGCCTCGCCGTCATCGGCTCGCCCGGCGGCTCGACGATCATGACTCAGGTGCTCGAAGGCATGCTTGCGTTCATGGACGGCAAGAGCGCGTCCGAGATCACCACACAGAAGCGCTTCCATCACCAATACCTGCCCGACACGGTCGAGATCGAACCTGGCAGCCTGCCCGCGGACGTGGTCGCAAAGCTCAAGGCGATGGGCCACGACGTGCGCGAACGCGAGCCGTGGGGCAATATGAATGTCGTGGTCTGGGACAAGACCACGAACACGAAGACGGCGGCCAGCGATCCGCGCAGCAAGAGCGGCCTCGGCAAAGTCCAAGCGATGCGCTGACAACGCGTGCTGACTCTCGATCCGATCCAGACCCTGGCGGCCGGCGGCCTCTGCCTGCTCGCCGGCTACGCCATCCGGCGGCGCTTGCCGCTGCTTGCGCGGTTCAACATTCCCGCCGCGGTGATCGGCGGCCTGGTCGTCGCGCTCACATTGCTGCTGTGCCGGCATTGGGATGTCGTGCCGGTGCAGTTCGATGCATCGCTGTCCAAGCCATTGATGATCGCGTTCTTCGCCAGCGTCGGCTTCAACGCAAGCGTGAAACTGCTCCGGGTCAGCGGCCCGCAAGTCGCGCTGCTGCTCGCTCTGGCGACGTTTCTCGCCATCGTGCAGGATCTCGTCGGCATCGGTGTGGCCAAGGCATTCGGCCTGCATCCGCTGTTCGGCATCGCCGCCGGATCGTCGACGCTCGCCGGTGGACCGGCCACCGGGCTCGCGTTCGCACCGCTGCTCGAACAGGCCGGTCTCGCCGGCGCGGCGAGCATCGCGATGGCCTCGGCGATGGCCGGCATCGTGCTCGGCTCGATCCTCGGCGCACCGCTGGCGACGATGCTGATCGAGCGCCACCGGCTCGTGCGCGAATCCTCCGAGGTCGATGCGCCCGCCGCACAGATCGGCTCTGCAACGATGGTGGATGGCGGCAGCGAAACGGAGCGGATCCAGCGCACGCTCAAGCACATCGTCCTGCTTCTGGTCGCGATGGGCGTGGGCGCATGGATCAGCGACGGCGTGCACGCGCTCGGCGTGACCCTGCCGAGCTACACCGGCGCGATGCTCGTCGGCGCGCTGATCCGCAACCTCGACGATGGGTTCGGCTGGTTCCGTTTGTCGATGCCGAGCATCGAAGGCATCGGCAGCATCTGCCTCTCGTTGTTCATCTCGGTCGCGCTGATGGACCTGCACCTGTGGGAACTCGCCGGCATGGCCACGCCGCTGCTCGTCGATCTCGCCTTGCAGACGGTCATCGTCGTCGCGTTCTGCTGCTGGCCGCTGTTGCGCCTGATGGGTCGCGACTACGACGCGGCCGTCATCACCGGCGGCTTCGCCGGCTTCATGCTCGGCATCACCGCCAACGCGATGGCGGTGATGGACTCGCTGGTCGAACGCTTCGGGCCGGCACCTCGTGCCTTCCTCGTCGCGCCGCTGGTCGGCGCGTTCCTGATCGACTTCACCAATGCCATCGTGATCACGTTCTTCATCAACGGCTGGAAGTGATGCGCGTGCTCGTCGCAGGCAGTGGCGTCATCGGCGTGAGCAGCGCTTGGTATCTGGCGCGCGCCGGTTTCGAAGTGACCGTCGTGGAGCGCCAGCCCGCGCCCGCGCACGAGACCAGCTTCGCCAACGCCGGCCAGATCTCGCCGGGTTACGCATCGCCCTGGGCCGCACCCGGCGTGCCGCTGAAAGCCTTGAAGTGGTTGTTCTCCAAGGATGCGCCGCTGGTGATCCAGCCGGGCCTGGATCCGCGTCAATACCTGTGGCTGCTGCGAATGCTGCGCAATTGCACGACGCAGCGTTACGCGATCAACAAGGCACGCATGCTGCGCTTGGCCGAATACAGCCGCGATTGCCTCGACGAGTTGCGTGCGGAAACCGGCATAACCTACGAAGGCCGGCAACTCGGCACCACGCAGTTGTTCCGCACACAAGCGCAGCTCGACGATGCGGGCAGGGATATCGCAGTGCTCGAGCAATATGGCGTGCCGTACGAAGTACTCGATCGCGCCGGCATCGTGAAGGTGGAGCCGGCGCTGGCCGGCGTGGTCGACCGCCTGGCCGGCGCACTGCGCCTGCCGCGCGACCAGACCGGCGATTGCGCGCTGTTCACGCAGCGGCTGGCGGAGCGTGCGCAAGCGGCAGGCGTGGAGTTCCGCTACAACGCTACGGTCGAAGCGCTCGAAGCGTCGGGAAACCGGATCACCGGCATACGCATCGACGGCAAGGCCGAGAAGGCCGATCGCTACGTGCTCGCGCTCGGCAGTTACACGCCGCAGCTACTCGCCTCGGTCGGTATCCGCCTGCCGGTGTACCCGTTGAAGGGCTATTCGCTGACGCTGCCGATCACCGATCCGGCGATGGCGCCCGCATCGACCGTGCTCGATGAAAACTACAAGGTCGCCGTGACCCGGCTCGGGCAACGCATCCGTATCGGCGGCATCGCCGAGGTGTGCGGCTACAACCTGTCGTTGCCGCCGCGGCGCCGCGCGACACTGGAAAAAGTCGTCGCCGATTTGTACCCGCACGGAGGCGATCTGACCCGAGCCGAATTCTGGACGGGCCTGCGCCCGGCGACGCCGGACGGCACGCCGGTGGTCGGCGCTGCCGGCTTCGACAACTTGTATCTCAACACCGGCCACGGCACGCTCGGCTGGACGATGGCCTGCGGATCGGGACGCTATCTCGCCGATCTGATCGCCGGCGCGACGCCGCAGATCAGCAGCGAAGGCCTGGATATTTCCCGCTATGGCTGAACCATGAACATCGGACGCGTGCTGTCGATCTGTGGCCTATCCTGCCTGCTGCTCACCGCCGGCGCGGCCCGCGCGGACGGCCCCGTTGCCACGGTGCGCGTCGCCTTCGATCGCAACGGCATCACTTCCGTGCAGACCGACGGCTTCGCCGACAAGGCTGCTGCGCGCAGGATCACCGCCAACGATCCAGTGCGCGTCGCCTCAATTTCCAAGCTGGTCACCACGATCGGCGTGATGCGTCTGGTCGAGGTCGGCAAACTCGAACTGGACGCCGATGTTTCCAGGTATCTGGGATTCAAGCTGCGCAATCCCGCCTTTCCGGATGCGCCGATCAGCTTGCGCATGCTCGTGTCGCACCGCTCCAGCCTCAGCGATGCCGCGGGCTACTGGCAGACGCCGCTCGACGGCCGCCTGCGCGACACGCTGGCCAATCCTCGCGCATGGGATGGCGAACACGCACCGGGAACCTTCTTCCGCTACACCAACCTCAATTTTCCGGTCGTGGCGCAAGCGATGGAGCGCGTCACCGGCGAGCGCTTCGATCGCCTCATGCAACGCCTCGTGCTCAAGCCGCTCGGCACCGACGCCTGTTTCGGCTGGGCCGCCTGCGACGAGGCGACCGTCGCGCGCGCAGTGACGCTATACGACGCCGGCGGCAAACCGCTCGTGGACGACAATCACGGCCGCAGGCCGGACTGCACGGTGCGGCCTGCGCGCGATGGCAGTTGCGACTTGTCGCGCTATCGCCCGGGCGACAACGGCGCGCTGTTCGGGCCGCAGGGCGGCCTGCGCATTTCCGGCGTCGATCTCGCGCGCATCGGCATGATGCTGCTCGGCGACGGCACGCTCGCCCTCAACGGCGCACGGCTGCTGACGCGCGAATCCGCGCGCGCGATGGCCAAGCCGCTATGGCAATACGACGGCCGCAACGGGCTGACCTTCGAGGAGGACAGCGACGACCATCGGCCGGGATTCTTCTGCCGCTGGGGCATGGGCATGCAGATTCTCGCCACGCATGCCGAGGGTTGCCGCGAGGATCCGTTTGGCGACGGTGTTGCGCGCATCGGCCATTCCGGCACCGCCTATGGCGTACAGGCGGGCATTTGGCTGGATCGCGAGCACGGCAGCGGCGTCGTGTGGTTCGCGACGGGCATGCCCGAAGAACGAACGGGCGGACGCTCGGCGTTCAGCGCACTCGAAGAAAAGCTCGCGAGCGGAAATTGATCCGCCGACATCGATCGCGATTGCGGATCAATCGGCTTCGCGTTGCTTGAGCACCTGGAACTCGTCGAACAGGCGGCGCCAGAGCGGGCCGGGCTTGCCCTCACCCACTGCTTGGCCGTCGAGCGAGGTGACCGGCAAGGCCTCGCGCGTCGAACTCGCGATCCAGATTTCATCGGCCGTGAGCAGTTCGTCGCGGCGCACTTCGCGCACCTCAAGCGGCAGCTTCAGCGCATCGAGCACGTCGGCGACGACGAGGCGCGTGATGCTCGGCAAGCGCTCGTGGCTCGCGGGCGGCGTGGCGACGCGTCCGTCCCTGACCACGAATACGGCGCTCGAACTGCCTTCGGCGAGGCGCTCGCCGCGTACAAGGATCGCCTCGTCGGCACCGCGCCGCCTGGCTTCGATCTTCAGCATCACCGGACCGACCAAAGCGACGGACTTGATGTCGCAACGCTGCCAGCGGATGTCTTCGAGCGTGGCTGCCGAGATGCCGCGCTGAAGCAGTTCGGGTTTCGGCGGCGCGAGCCGAAAGCAGAAACCGAACACCGTCGGCTGCATGCCCCGCTCGGGCAGGAAATCGCGCCCCTTGCCGGCACCGCGCGAGATTTCGAGATAGATGCCCATGTCACCGCCGCCATTGGCGTCGATCAGCTCATGCACGAGTTCGGTCCAGCGCGCATGAGAATGCGGATTGGTTATTTCGAGCGCGGCCAGGCCATCCTGCAAACGATCGAAGTGCGCGTCGAGTCGGAACGGTCTGCCGGCGTATACCGGCACGACTTCGTAGATGCCGTCGCCGAACAGGAAGCCGCGATCGAGCGGCGAGATGCGCGCATCGATCAGCGGAACAATGACGCCGTTGAGCAGGGAATTGGGGAGTGCGTCGGCCATGTCGGTGCTACGGTTCCGGAGAATCGATGAAATCGGGATTTGCGTTCATTCCAGCGCGATCCCAGCGGCCTGCAGGCGTCTGCGCAACGGATCGAGCTTGTCGCCGTAGCGCGCGCTGCGCGCAGTGTCGCGGCGCAACGGCTGGCGCACCTGCGCGGCGCTCGGCGCGCTGAGCACGGCGCGCTCGGTCTTGTGGAATTCGAGACAGGCAGGATCGAACGCTAGGTCGCAGAAATCGAGCAGGCGGCGAATCTCGGCGTCCGGATCGGCCTGCAGGTTTTCGTACTCGAGATCGAGCACGCGGTCGGGATACTGCTCACGCCAGAAGCGCGTGAGGCGCAGGAAGTCGATGCAGTAGTCGGCCAACTCATCGAGATCGCAGGCAAACGCGCTGCGCTCGCTGAAAAGCTGACGGAAGCACGCCAGGCAGGTCTCCACCGGATCGCGCCGGATGATTACCACGCGTGCCGCCGGCAGCATCGCCAATGCCGGCCCGACGAGGTACCAGCTCAGCAGACTCTTGTCGGTGAAGCGCGGCTTGGTTTCGCGCCAACGCGCGGTGCGCGCGAGGTATTCGCGACCGAGACGCTGCCAGTCCTGCGCCGTGGCATCGGCTGCCCAAAGCGGATAGGCCGAATTGCGACGCCGGGTTTCCGCATCGATGATTTCAGTAAGGTCCTTGATCTCGTTGGCGCCTTCGACCTGCGGATGCGAAGCGAGGATCTGTTCGACCAGGGTCGAACCGGAACGCGGAATGCTGACGATGAAGATGACCTCGCCGCCAAGCCGCTCGTCCAGCGGTGAGGGTGTTCCACTGGCGAACACGCGCTGGATCTCGTCCACGCGCTTGCGTTCTCCCGCCGCATCCCACTTCACGCGCCGGCGCCGTGACGCGTTGGCGGTGCGGAACGCCTCGAAGGCTTGCGCATAATCGCCGCGACTTTCCAAGGCCTTCGCGTAGGTGAAGCCGAGCAATTCGCGGTCGCGCGGTGACAGGCTCGGGCGCGCCAAGGCGCTCTGCAGGGATGCGGCATCCGCGGCATCGAAGCGCACCGTGTTGAGATTCGACAGGCCGAACCATCCTTCGGCGTTGCCGGGGTCGCGACGCAGCACTTCGCGGAAACCCGCGATCGCGGCATCGACCTCGCCGAGGCTCGCCTGCGCCTTGGCCAACGACAGTCGCGCGGAAACATGCGCAGGATCGAGTTCGAGCGCGCGGCGCAACGCGGCGACCGCATCGATGGTATGCACCTGCTGCACCAGCGCCTCGCCGAGATTGAACCAGGCCGATGCGGAGTGAGGCGCGAGTTCGCAGGCATAACGCAAATGCTTCACCGCATCCGCGGTTTCGCCGTGTTCGTGCAGCGCGATGCCGAGGCAGACGTGGATGTCGGCGTCGTCGGGATGCGCGGTCAGCACGCGCCGGAAGCAATCGATCGCGCGCGCGTGATCGCCGAGGCGTTGCACCGCCATACCGAGCAGGCGCGTGGCGCCCAGGTCGTTCGGCGCCAGCGCGAGCACGTTCGACAACGAGTGCTCCGCGGCGGCGAAGTCGCGGCGCTCCCATTCCTCGCGTGCGCGCGCGAACATGCGCGCTGCCGTGCGCGAAAGCGGAGGTTGTGATGTGTCCTGTGCAGGTCGTTCTGGCTGAAGCGTCATGTCATTGCCGGCTGCCAATGCCTGTCACGCGAAGGGACGGGCTGCGATGCAGGCTACACAAGACACCCGAAGCGCGCAAAAAAATGCCGGGCAGATCCCTGCCCGGCGCTGGAGAACTCGCACACTTCAGAAGTCGTAGGCCACGGAGAAGCGGACGTAGCGCGGCGGCTGCGAGTCCTGGATCCTTCCGTAGTTGACGTTCGGAGTGGACGTCGATCTGAAGCTGTCACCGTAGTACAGCGGCGTCTGTTTGTTGAACACGTTGAAGACGGCCAGGTTGAAGTCGAGCTTGTGATCGGCCCACTCCGGCCTGTAGTCGACATTGAGACCGAGCTGATAGTCCCATGGCAAGCGCCCCAGCGAACCCGGGGGTACCGGTTTGCCGCCGCACCAGTAATACGTGTTGGAACCATGCAGGGCATCCTGCGTCACGCCGTAACGGCCGCGGCACATGCGCGGCGTGCCGGAGGCGATGTACAGATTGCCGCCGAACGTCCACTCCGAAGTGAGCGCATACGCACCAAAGACCTTGAGCTGATGCTTGCGGTCATTCGGCTGGACACCGGAGGAGTGCTCCATTCTCTCCGGAAAATCCCAGGCGGTGGTAATCGATTCGTAGGAGCCGCCCTGCGCGGAATACGTGCTCACAGGACCTTCGGTGTTGCCCCAGGTGCGCGAGAACACATAGTCGATCTTGGCAAACCACCTGCTGTCCCAGGCATGTTCCAGCGACAGGTCGATCGAGTAGTAGCGGCGCTTCGGACCCTCGGTGAAGCCCTGGTCCGCTTTGGTGAACTTTACCGGTACGAGGCTGCCGTCCGGCGACTTCATCAAAAGGTTACTGGTCTCGCCCGGGTTGATCAGGACCAGACTCTGCGCGTAGTCCTTACAATTATCTACCGTCATCCAAGCATAGCCTTGCGCGCGCCCCGCCGCACATTCGTTCTGAATGGCGTCGTAGTCGTCGATGATGCGGTTCATGCGCTGATAGGTGCCGGTGGCGCCGAACGTCCAGTTCGTGCCGAGCATGTCGAACTGCTGCTGCATGCCAAAGACAAAGTTGTCGGAAAACTCGGCCTTGATGTTCTGCGCAGCGGAGATGCGCGGATCCTTGGCTTGGCCGTATTCGCTGTCGATCGACACGCCCGTTGTCGGATTCTGCGGCAACGGCGTGAAGCCGATCGGCTCGCCGGTGGTCGGATTGACGCCCGTGTAGGTGCCGTACACGCCGGCATTCGTCACCGGGGCAGCGATCGACAGCGCTACATTCGCCGGCAGCGCCAGATAGTAACGGCCGGCATTGCCGAACACCTTTAGGCTGGAATCGCCGTGCACGTCCCAGCTGAAACCGAGGCGTGGCGCCCACTGCGGCTTGGTCTCGCGGATATAAGGGATACCCGAACCGTCATAGTTGACGAATGAGTCGTCGCGAATGCCGAGGTTCAGCAACAGGTTCGGCGTGATCTGCCAGTTGTCCATCACGTATGCGGCACGCTGCGCGACCCGCACCGAAGCGGCCGAGATGTCGACGTGCTTCTGCACGTAATAGCACGGTATCTGACCATTGGCATCGGGCTGACCGCACTGTGTCGATGGCGCCACATACGGCGGTTCGCCAGGATTGACGCCGAATACCGCTTGACCGGCTTTGCTGGTACCGTAAATCCATTGATAACCGGGCCCC
>Ga0070666_10001403_pt1 | contig 14565 bp, 3 predicted proteins | sample KBSS23metaG_FD_64677 | JGI IMG/M metagenome (GOLD analysis project Ga0070666, IMG submission 64677) | Switchgrass rhizosphere microbial communities from Kellogg Biological Station, Michigan, USA - KBS S2-3 metaG | ecosystem: Host-associated > Plants > Roots > Rhizosphere > Soil ... | reverse complement strand
CGCCGTCCTGATCCCGCCGACTGGTTCTACGCGCCGGGCTGGAAGCGCGCGCTGCCCAGGCCTTCCGAGGGGGAGGCGCGGCGCGGCCCCTGGCTCCTGTTCCTCGACGGCGAGGGCCTCGGAGAGGCGCTCGCCGGGCGGCTGGCGGGCCGCGGGGAGACGGTGACCACGGTGGTGACCGGCGAGCGCTTCGCCCGCCTGGGCCCCGCCGCCTGGGCGCTCGATCCGCTCCGGCGGGAGGACTATGCGAGCCTCCTCCAGGAGCTGTACGGAAGCGGCTCCGGAATCGCCGGCATCGTCCACCTGTGGACGGTCGACGGCGGCGCCCCGGCGCCGGAGCCCCGGCTGCGGGCGCTCGGCTTCACCAGCCTCGTCCACCTGGCGCAGGCGATCGGCGAGCAGATGCTGGCGGGGGCGATCGCCGGCGAGGGGCTCTCGCTGACCGTGGTCTCCGACCACCTGCACGACGTCACCGGCGAGGACGAGCCCCGGCCGGAGAAGGCGACGCTGCTCGGGCCGCTCCTGGTGATCCCGCAGGAGTATCCGAACCTGCGCTGCCAGGGCCTGGACGTCCTGCTGCCCGAGCGCGGGAGCGACGCCTGGGAGCGGCTGGTCTCCCGCCTCGAGGCCGACCTGCTCTCCCCCGGGGAGGAGCCGCTGATCGCCTACCGGGGCAACGAACGCTGGGCCCCCCTGTTCGACCGCCTGCGCCTGGAGCCGGCGGCCCCCGGCGCGGGGCTGCGGCCCGGCGGGTGCTACCTGATCACCGGCGGCCTGGGCGGGGTGGGCCTCGAGGTGGCCCTCGGTCTGGCGCGGACGGCGCGCGCCCGGCTGGCGCTGACCGGCCGCTCGCCCTTCCCGCCGCGCGCCGAGTGGGAGCGCCGGATCGCGGACGGCGATCCGCGGGCCCCGCGCCTGCGCAGGCTGCTGGAGATCGAGGAGCTGGCCGGCGCGCCGCTGATCCTCCAGGCCGACGCCGCCGACCCCGAGGCCATGCGCCGGGCCCTCGACGAGGCGGAGGACCGCTTCGGGCCGCTCCATGGGGTCTTCCATGCCGCGGGCCTGCCCGGCGGCACGCTGATCCAGCGCCAGTCGCCGGAGATCGCCGGCGCCGTGCTCGCCCCCAAGGTGGAGGGGACCCTGCTGCTCGACCGCCTGCTGGCGGAGAGGGAGCTGGACTTCCTGGTCCTGTTCTCCTCGCAGCGCGCCTTCCTGGGCGGCGCCGGACAGGCCGACTACTGCGCCGCCAACGGCTTCCTCGAGGCTTTCGCCCGCCGGCGCTCGCGCCACGGCCGGCCGACCCTCGCGATCGCCTGGGACGGCTGGCGGGAGGTGGGCATGGCGCACGCCGCCGCCGTCCGGCACGGCCGCGAGGACGAGGAGCTCGCCGGCAGCCTCACCAACTCCGAGGGCTGGGACGCCCTCGCCCGCCTCCTGGCCGCCCGCGGGCTCTCCCAGGCCGTGGTCTCGACCCACGACTTCCCGGCCCGCCTTGAGCAGGCGCGGCGGAGCCGGGCCGGCGACGTCCTCGCCGCGGCCCTGGCGGGCGGGGCGCGGCCGGGGGCCCACCCGCGCCCGGCGCTCGCCACCCCCTTCGTCGCCCCGCGCAACCCGGCCGAGGAGACGCTGGCCGGGATCTGGAGCCAGCTCCTCGGGGTCGAGCCGATCGGCGTCGACGACAACTTCTTCGAGCTGGGCGGCGATTCGGTGGTCAGCCTGCAGATCGTCAGCAAGGCCAACCAGGCCGGCCTGCGGCTGACCCCCCGCCAGGTCTTCCAGCACCAGACGATCGCGGCGCTGGCGGCGGCGTCCGGCACCGGCAGGACGATCCTCGCCCGCCAGGACCTGGTCACCGGCGAGACGCCGCTCACCCCGATCCAGCGCTGGTTCTTCGAGCAGGACCTCGCCGATCCCCACCACTACAACCAGGCGGTGCTGTTGCAGTGCGGCGAGCGCCTGGACGCCGGCCGCCTGGAGCGGTCGGTGGACCGGCTGCTCGCGCACCACGACGCGCTCCGGCTCCGCTTCGAGCGGGCCGAGGACGGATGGCGGCAGGCCGGCGTCCCGCCCGGCGGCCCGGGGGCGTTCAGCCGGATCGATCTCTCGGCGCTCCCTCCCGGGCTGCAGCCGGCGGCCGTCACGGCGGCGGTGTCCGCCCTGCAGGGCTCGCTGGACCTGGCGGCCGGGCCGCTCTGCCGCGTGGCCCTGGTCGAGCTGGGGGAGGACTGCCCGCAGCGGATGGCCTGGATCCTCCACCACCTGGTGGTCGACGTCGTCTCCTGGCGCCTCCTGCTGGAGGACCTGCAGACCCTCTACGCCGCCGCGGGCGGGGACCCGGCGACGGCCCCCCTGCCCGCCAAGACCACCTCCTACCAGGAGTGGGCCGGAAGGCTGCGCGACCGCGCGGCGAGCGGCGAGGCGCTCCAGGAGGCCGCATACTGGCTCGACCAGCCCTGGGATCGCGTCCGCCCGCTGCCCGTCGACCATCCCGGGGGCCGCAACACCTGGGCCTCGGTGGCGACCGAGACCCTGGTCCTCGAGCCCGCGATCTCGCGGGCCCTGCTCCACGAGGCCCCGGGAGCGGCCCGGGCGCAGGTCCACGAGCTGCTCCTGGCCGCCCTGGCGCGGGCCTTCCGCGGCTGGACCGGCGAGCCCTGCCTGCTGGTCGACCTCGAAGGGCACGGCCGGGAGGCGATCTTCGACGACGTCGACCTGTCGCGGACCGTGGGCTGGTTCACCAGCATCTACCCGGTCCTGCTCGACCTCGGGGGCGCCGGCTCGCCGGGCGAGGAGCTGGCGGCGGTCAAGGAGCGCCTCCGCGGCATTCCGGGCCACGGCTTCGGCTACGGGCTCCTGCGTTTCCTGGGGGACCGCGCGGTCGCGGAGCGCCTCGCCGCGCTCCCCGCCGCGGAGGTCGTCTTCCTCTATACCGGCCAGGCCGAGGGGGCGGCGGCGCCCTCCCTCCACGCGCCGGCCCCGGAGTCCCCGGGACCCAACCAGAGCCCGCGCGCGGCGCGGCGCCACCGGCTCGAGATCTCCGTCGGGATCGAGGGGGAGCGGCTGCGCGCCGAATGGACCTACAGCCGGAGCCTCTGGGAGCCGGCGGCGATCCGCGACCTGGCGGCCCGCTACGAGGCGGCGCTGCGCGAGCTGGTCCGGCACTGCCTCAGCGCCGGCGCCGAAGGGCTCACCGCCGCCGACTTCCCGCTCGCCGGCCTCGACGCCGGCGAGCTGGCCCTCCTGCGGGAGCGCTTCGCCGGGCTGGAGGATGTCTATCCGCTCTCGCCGGTCCAGGACGGGCTGCTCTTCCATACCCTGTACGAGCCGGGCTCCGGGGTCTACGTGACCCACGCCCACTGGACCTTCCAGGGGGACCTCGACGTGGCGGCCCTGCGGCGGGCCTGGGAGCAGGTCGTGGCCCGGCATACCGCCCTGCGCACGGCCTTCGCCTGGGAGCGCCTCCGCCGACCCCGGCAGGTCGTCCTCCGCACGGTGGAGCTGCCCTGGGAGGAGCACGACTGGCGCGGCCTGGGGTCCCGGGATGAGCGCCTGGAAGACCTGCTGCGGGCCGATCGCGCCCGGGGCTTCCAGGTCGACCACCCGCCTCTGATGCGGCTGCAACTCCTCCGCTTCGAGGATGACGTCTACGGCCTCGTCTGGGCCTTCCACCACCTGCTGATCGACGGCTGGGCCGTGCACCTGATCTTCGGCGAGGTCATCGCCTGCTACGCCGCGTTCCGCCGCGGCCTCGAGCCGCCGCTCCCGCCGGCGCGGTCCTACCGGGAGTACATCGCCTGGCTGCGGCGGCAGGACCTCGGCCGCGCGGAGGCGTTCTGGCGGCGTACCCTCGCCGGTTTCAGCCGGCCGGCGCCGCTGCCGGGAGCCGTGGAGCGTTCCGCCGGCGAGGGGACGGCGGAGCCGGCGAGGATCCGCCGCAGCCTGGCCCTGCCGCCGGAGACCGCCGCAGCTCTCCAGGCGCTCGGCCGCGGCCAGCAGCTGACCCTCAACACCCTGGTCCAGGGCGCCTGGGCCCTGCTGCTGGCCGGCTACGCCGGCGGCCTGGGCGACGTGGTGTTCGGGTCGGTCATCTCCGGCCGTCCTGACTCCCTGGAAGGGGTGGAGTCGATGGTCGGGCTGTTCATCAACACCCTGCCGGTCCGCGTCCGCGTCGAGCCCGAGGCGCCGCTGATCCCCTGGTTGCGCAGTCTCCAGGAGCAGCAGGCGGAGATGCGCGAGTTCGAGTACAGCCCGCTGGTGGAGGTCCACGGCTGGACCCAGGTACCGCGCGGCAAGCCGCTGTTCGAGACGATCCTGGTGTTCGAGAACTTCCCCTCCGCCGTCGGCGACCGGGAGGCGAGCCGGCTCGATCTCGAGATCCTGGAGGCCGGCGGCACCGACCAGAACAGCTATCCGCTGACCGTCACCGTCTACCCGCGGCAGGAGATCGAGGTCGAGATCGCCACCGACAGCCGCTGGTTCGACGAGGCCGCGGTGCGGGACCGGCTGGAGGAGCTGGCCGGCCTGCTGGCGCGGATGGCGGCGCGGCCGTCGGACAGCCTGGGCGAGCTGCTGCGGGCGCTCGACGGCGACCGCCGGCTCGCCCGCGCCCGCGCCGCCGAACGGCGGCGGGCCGACAATCTCGCGAAGCTCAAGAGCCTGCGCCCGGGCGGGGCGAAGCTGGACAGCGGCGGCGCCAGCCGCTGACTCTGGCCGCACGGATGAAGAGATGGAGATGCCGATGGAAGCGCTAGAAGTCCAGGGTTACCGTCTGTCACCGCAGCAGCGGCGGCTGTGGCAGGTTCAGCAGGGCCGGGGGATCTTCACCGCCCGGATCGCCATCCGCCTCGACGGAGCGCTGCGCCGGGAGGCCCTGGAGAGGGCCCTGGCGGAGCTGGTCGCCCGTCACGAGAGCCTGCGCACCCTCTTCCGCCGCACCCCCGGCGTGCCGTTCCCCGTCCAGGTGATCCTCGATCCCGAGGCCCCTGTGCTGGAGGAGGCGGGCCCGGGGGATTCCGGGGGGGCGGAGGGAGAGCGCCGCCCGGAGACCGAGCTCGAGTCCGTCCTCCCGTTCTCCGCCCGCCTGCTCCGCCTCGACGGCGAGCGCCACAGGCTGCTGGTGAGCGTGCCCACGCTCTGCGCGGACGCGCGGACGCTGCGCAACCTCCTGCGGCAACTGGCGGCGGTCTACGAGCGCGAGGCGACCGGCGCCGGCGGGGACGATCTCCCGGAGCTGACGCAGTACCTCCAGTTCTCCGAATGGCAGCTCCAGCTCCTGGACGACGAGGAGGCGCCCAGCGGGCTCTCGGTCTGGCGGCAGGCGACGGGGGTGACCCCGCCGCTCCCCTTCGAGCGCGAGGGCGCGACGGCCGCCCCCTGGGCGCGCGAGCGCGGGGCGGCCCCGGTGGCGCTCTCCACCGGCGCGGCGGCGGCCGCGGAGAGGCTGGCCGCCGCTCACGGCCTGCCGGTCTCGACCGTCCTGCTCGCCGCCTGGCAGGCCCTCCTGGCGCGCCTCGCCGGCGGCGGCGAGACCGTCGTGGCGGTGCCGTTCGAAGGCCGCAAGTACGGCGAGCTCCACGACTCCTTCGGGCTGTTCGCCAAGTGGCTGCCGATCCGCTGCGAGCTCGATCCGAGGGCCCGGTTCGAGGGGACGCTGGCCCGCCTGCAGGGGGTCCTGGAGGAGGCCGAGAGCTGGCAGGAGTACTTCCTGGCCCCGGAAGGGGACATCGCCCGCGCCGGCTTCGTCTTCGCGGAGTGGCCGGAGGCCGTCGCGGCCGGCGGGGTCGCCTTCTCCGCCGAGGACCTGTGGGTCGAGGACGAGCCGCTCCGCCTGACGCTCTCCTGCCGCGCGCGGGAGGGGGGGCTGGAGCTCGCGCTGCTCTACGATCCCGAAGCGTTCACGGCGGCGGCGGCCTCCTATCTGGCCGCCCGCTACGAGGCGCTGCTCGCCGACGCGCTGGCGCATCCGGAGACGGCGGTCGAGGACCTCGACCTCCTGGGCGAGGGGGAGGCCCGGCGCCTGCTCGCGGACTGGTCGCACGGGGAAGCGGGAGCGCCGGCGGCGGAGCCGGTCCACCGGGCCTTCTCCCACCAGGCCGCCCGCACGCCGGCCGCTCCCGCGGTGGTCAGCGGCGAGCGCGCCCTGAGCTATGGCGAGCTCGACGCGCGCGCCAACCAGCTCGCTCGCGCCTTGATTCGGAGAGGGGTGGGGGCGGGCTCGCTGGTGCCGGTCTGGCTCCCCCGTTCGCCGGAGATGGTGGTGGCCCTCCTCGGAGTGCTCAAGGCCGGCGCCGCCTACGTCCCGCTCGACCCGGTCCAGCCCAGCGAGCGGCTGGAGCGCATCCTGACCGAGATCGCGCCCCCCCTGGTCGTCACGCACGGCTCGCTGGCGGCGGGGGGCGACGAGCGCTTCTTCCGCCTCGACGCGGAGGCGGTGGCGCTCGACGCCGAGAGCCCGCTCGATCCCGGGATCGCCGTTCCGCTCGACAGCCTCGCCTACGTCCTCTACACCTCGGGCTCCACCGGCCTGCCGAAGGGGGTGATGATCCCCCACCGGGGGCTCGCGAACTATCTCGGCTGGTGCGTCGAGGCCTACGAGGTCGGCGCCGGTGGCGGGGCCGTGGTCCACTCGCCGATCGGCTTCGACCTGACCGTCACCTCGCTGTTCTCCCCCCTGCTGTGCGGCGGTCGCGCGGTGCTCCTGCCCGAGAATCTCGGCGTCGAGGCCTTCGTCTCCGCCCTCGCCGCCGCCGAGGTGGCGCTGTTCAAGATGACTCCGTCCCATCTCGACGCCGCCGTGGAGCTGTCGCGCGCCGCGAAGCCGGCCGACCGGCCGCGCCTCCTGGTGGTCGGCGGCGAGCCGCTGGCGGCCGGCTCGCTGGCGGCCTGGTGGGAGCTCGATCCGCGGTCGCGGATCGTCAACGAATACGGTCCGACCGAGACGGTCGTCGGCTGCTGCGCCTCCTTCCTGCGCTCCGGCGAGCTGGCGAGCGGGCCGGCGCCGATCGGCCGGCCGATCGCCAACGCCCGCCTGTACGTGCTCGATCCCCTCCTCCGCCCGGTCCCGGCGGGCGTCAAGGGGGAGCTGTACGTCGCCGGCGAGGGGCTCGCCCGCGGCTACTTCGGAGCGCCCGAGCTCACCGCCGCCCGGTTCCTTCCCGATCCCTTCTCCGGCGTGGCCGGGGGCCGGCTGTACCGGACCGGCGATCTGGTCCGCTGGCGGCTCGACGGCGAGCTGGAGTTCGTGGGCCGCACCGACGCCCAGGTCAAGGTGCGCGGCCATCGGGTGGAGCCGGCCGAGGTCGAGCTCGCCCTGGAGCGCCACCCCGGCGTCGCCGGCGCGGTGGTGCTCGCCGAGAGCGAGGAGGGGCAGGGAGCGCGCCTGGTCGCCTGGTTCGTCGCGGCCTCCGGCGCCGCGCCGTCCGCCGCCGAGCTGCGCGACTTCCTGCAGCGGGAGGTCCCGGAGCACATGATCCCGTCCGACTTCATCCCCGTCGCCGCCTTCCCCCTCACCGCCAACGGCAAGGTCGACGCCGTGGCGCTGCGGGCCCAGCGGACCGGCCGGCCGGTGGTGGAGGTGGAGTACGTCGCTCCCGAGACCGAGCTGGAGCGGATCCTGGCGGCGATCTGGAAGGACGTGCTGCGGGTCGAGCGGGTGGGGCTCTACGACAACTTCTTCGATCTCGGCGGCCACTCGCTCCTGATGGTGCAGGTGTTCAGCCGGATCAAGGCGCAGGTCGACACCGAGCTCCTGATGGTCGAGCTCTTCGAGTTCCCCACCGTCAGCTCGATGGCGAAGCGCCTGGCCCAGGAACGCGAGCAGGCGGCCATCCCCGTCCTGAGCGCCGGCCGCGCGGAAGCCCGCCTGGAGCTGCGCGAGCTCGCGGACGACGATCCGGCGGCGTTCCGCCAGGATTCCCGAAGGAACCTGAGGGATGTCTGAGCCCTGGGCCGTGAACGAGCGGAGCTCGATCGCCATCGTCGGCATGGCCGGCCGCTTCCCGGGGGCCGCCGACGTCGACCAGTTCTGGCGCAACCTGCGGGACGGCGTGGAGTCGGTCGTCTTCTTCACCGACGAGGAGCTGTTGGCCGCGGGGGTGGACCGCGAGACCCTGAGCCAGCCGAGCTACGTCCGGGCGCGCGCCCCTCTCGACGGCGTCGAGCATTTCGACGCGCCCCTGTTCGGCTTCAGCCCGCGCGAGGCCGAGATGCTGGACCCGCAGCAGCGCCTCTTCCTGGAGCACGCGTTCGCGGCCCTGGAGAGCGCCGGGTACGACTCGCAGCGCTACGAGGGGGCGATCGGCATCTTCGGCGGCGCCAACATCAGCAGCTATCTCGGCATCCTCTACTCGAACCCCGAGCGTATCCGCGCCTTCGGCGTGTACAACACGGTGCTCGCCAACGACAAGGACTACCTGACCACCCGCGCCGCCTACAAGCTGAACCTGCGGGGGCCCGCCGTCACCGTGCAGACCGCCTGCTCGACGTCGCTGGTGGCGGTCCACCTCGCCTGCCAGAGCCTGCTCAACGGCGAGTGCGACCTCGCGCTGGCGGGCGGGATTGGCATCAACCTGCCGGAGCGCGCGGGCTACCTCTACGAGGCGCACGGGATCGGCTCGCCCGACGGCCACTGCCGGCCCTTCGACGCCCGCGCGCAGGGAACCGTCAGCGGCAGCGGGGTCGGCGTCGTCGTGCTCAAGCGGCTGGCCGCCGCCCGCGCGGACGGCGATCCGATCCTCGCCGTCATCCGCGGCACGGCGATCAACAACGACGGCTCGCTGAAGATGAGCTACACCGCCCCCAGCCTCAAGGCGCAGGCGCAGGTGGTGGCGGAAGCCCTGGCGGTGGCGCGGGTCGAGCCCGGCACCGTCGGATTCGTGGAGGCCCACGGCACCGGCACCTCTCTCGGAGACCCGGTCGAGGTCTCGGCGCTCACCCGGGCCTTCCAGGGGCGGACGTCCGGGAAGGGGTTCTGCGCGCTGGGCTCGGTGAAGAGCAACATCGGCCACCTCGACTCGGCGGCCGGCATGGCCGGCCTGATCAAGACGGTGCAGGCGTTGCGCCATGGCGAGATCCCCCCGACGCTCCACTTCGCGTCGCCCAACCCGCAGATCGACTTCGCCAACAGCCCGTTCTTCGTCAACCCGGGCCTGATCGAGTGGCCGCTGTCCGGCGGCCCGCGGCGGGCCGGCGTGACCTCGCTCGGCATCGGCGGCACGAACGCCCACGTGGTGCTCGAGGAGGCGCCGCCGCGCGCCGGCTCCGGCCCGGCGCGCGAAGCCCAGCTCCTGGTCCTCTCGGCCAACACCCCCGCCGCCCTCGAGGCGACGACCGACAACGCGGCGCGGTTCCTGCGCGAGCACCCGGAGGCCAATCTGGCGGACGTGGCCTACACGCTCCAAGTCGGCCGGCGGATCTGGCCGTACCGGCGGGCGCTGGTGGCGCGCGATCCGGAAAGTGCCGCCGCGGCTCTCGCGGAGCGCGCACCGAACGTCGCTTCCCTCGTGTCCGAGTCCCGGGAGCGGCCGGTCTGCTTCCTGTTCAGCGGGCAGGGCTCCCAGTACCGGGGCATGGGCCAGGGCCTCTACCGGAGCGAGCCCACCTTCCGCGAGCAGGCCGACCTCTGCGCGGAGATCCTGGCCGAGCCGCTCGGCCTCGACCTGCGGCGGGCGCTCTTCGCCGAGGACGGCGACGGCCACGACCTCGACGCGACGGCGCTCGCCCAGCCGGCGCTGTTCACGATCGAGTACGCCCTGGCGCGGCTCTGGATGGAGTGGGGGGTGACGCCACGGGCGATGCTGGGGCACAGCGTCGGCGAGTACGTGGCCGCCTGCCTCGCGGGGGTCTTCTCCCTGGAGAGCGCCCTGCGGCTGGTGGCGGCGCGCGGGCGGCTGATGCAAGGCCTGCCCGGCGGCGCGATGCTGGCCGTGCCGCTCTCCGCCGGCGAGATCGAGCCGCTGCTGCGCGATGGCCTGGCCCTGGCGGCGGTGAACGGCCCGGCGCTGTGCGTGGTGGCGGGGCCGGCCGAATCGATCTCCGCCCTGCGGGAGGATCTCGCCGCCCGCGGCGTCGAGGGGCGCCCTCTCCGCACGTCGCACGCCTTCCACTCGGCGGCGATGGAGCCGGTCCTCGAGGACCTGCGCAGGGAGGTCGGGCGGGCCGGCCCGCGGCCGGGCCAGATCCCCTACGTCTCGAATCTCACCGGCGGCTGGCAGACCGCGGAGGGGGCCACCGATCCCGACGCCTGGGCCCGCCACGCGCGGAGCGCGGTCCTGTTCGGGCCCGGGCTCGAGCTGCTCTTCCAGGAGTCCGAGGCGGTGCTGCTCGAGGTCGGTCCGGGCGACGCCCTGGCGACCCTGGCGCGCCGCCATCCGGGGCGGCGGCCGGAGCAGAGGGTGCTGGCCTCGATGCGCCACCCCCGGACCCCGGCCGACGACCTGGACGTCGCCCTCGGCGCGCTCGCCAATCTCTGGCTCGCCGGCGTGGAGGTGGACTGGGCGGGCTTTCACCGCCACCATCGCCGCCACCGGCTGGCGCTCCCGACCTATCCGTTCGAACGCCACCGCTATTGGGTGGAGCGCGGCCAGGCGCCGGCCCCCGCGGCCGTCCCGGCCGAGGCCGCTGCGGACGAGCCGGTCCGCGGCCGGGAGCCTGGAGACTGGCTCTACTCGCCGGAATGGGTCCGTTCCCCGCTCGCTCCCGCCCCCGTGGAAGGCGGCAAGCTCCGCTGGCTGCTCCTCCTGGACGGATCGGGCTGTGGCGAGGAGCTCGGCCAGGCGCTCGCTTCGGCCGGGCACGAGGTGGTGCGCGCGCGGAAGGGGGAGGGGTGGAGCCGCGAGGGCCGGGAGAGCTTCACGCTCGATCCCGCCGAGCGGGAGCACCGGGCCTCCCTGGTCGCCGAGCTGGCGGCGGAAGACTGGTTCCCGGACCGGCTGGTCCACCTCTGGAGCCTGGAGGAGCCCGCGAGAGGCGGCCGCGGCGAGCTGCCCGCGGAGTTCTCGGACCTCCTGCTCTGGGCCGAGGCCCTGGGCCGGCAGAGCGCCTCGCACCCGATCGAGCTCGCCGTGGTCACCCGGGGAACCCAGGCGGTGAGCGGCGAGGAGCCTCTCGATCCCGCCCGGGCCTCCCTGCTGGGGCCCTGCAAGGTGATCCCCCAGGAGTATCCGGACATCGCCTGCCGCGTGATCGACGTCTCGGTGCCGCCGCCCGGGGACCCGGCCCGGCCGCTGCTCGCCGGTCGCCTGCTCCGGGAGCTGCTGGAGGGGAGCGGCGCCGCCCTCGTGGCCCACCGCGGCGGAACCCGCTGGGTGCAGACCTTCCGCCGCCTGGAGGGGGGCGCGGAGGAGCCGGCCCCCTGGCGTCAGGGCGGGGTCTACCTGATCACGGGCGGCCTGGGCCGGATCGGCCTGGAGCTGGCGGGCGCCCTGGCGCGGAGCGTCCAGGCGAAGCTGGTGCTGGTCGGCCGCTCGCCGCTGGACGACCGCAAGCGGCTGGCCCTCCAGGCTCTGGAGGAGGAGGGGGCGGAGGTCCTGGCGCTCGTTGCCGACGTGGCCGACCGCGAGGCCCTGGCGGCCGTGGCGGCGGCGGCGAGGGAGCGCTTCGGCGCCGTCCACGGCGTCTTTCATGCCGCCGGCAGCCTCGATCCGGGCGTGCTCAGCCCGATCCAGGAGCTGGACCTCGCGAAGTGCGCCCCTCTCTTCAGGGCCAAGCTGGGCGGTCTCGCCGCCCTGGCCGAGGTCTTCGCCGGCGAGCGGCTCGATTTCCTGGTCGCCTTCTCCTCGCTCTCGACGGTGCTCGGCGGCCTGGGTTACGCGGCCTACGCGGCCGCCAACGCGGCCATGGACGTCCTCGCCCAGGAGCTGCGCAGGAGCACCCGGGTCCCCTGCCTCAGCCTCGACTGGGACGCCTGGCGCTTCGGCGAGGAAGGGCCCGAGAGCGGCCTGGGATCGCAGCTCTCCGGTCTCGCCCTGACTCCCGACGAAGGGGTGACCGTCCTCCGGCGCGCCCTGACGCTCGGCGCCGGACCGCAGCTCGCCGTCTCGACGAGCGACCTCCAGGCGCGGATCGACCAGTGGGTGAAGCTGATGGCGCTGCGGCGCGCCGGCGAGGAGAGCGCTCCGGGGTCGCGGCACGCCCGCCCGGCCCTCACCACGCCGTACGTCGCGCCCGGCAACGATCTCGAAACGGCGCTGGCCGGCTTCTGGGAGGAGCTGCTCGGCCTCGAGCAGGTGGGCATCCACGACAACTTCTTCGAGCTCGGCGGCCACTCCCTGCTCGGCATCCAGCTCAACGCCCGGCTGCGTCGCACCTTCGAGGTCGATCTGCCGCTGCGCGTGCTCTTCGAGAGCCCGACCATCGCGGAGCTGGCCGAGGTGATCGAGAACGCCCTGATCGGCGACATCGACGAGCTTTCCGACGAGGAGGCGGCCAGCCTGCTGGAGGGGGAATCGCTCCTCATGGCCGGCGACGCCCAATCCGGTTATGGATCGAGCAAGGAGAGCTGAGCCGTGAGGATTCTCTGGCTTTCGCGGGTCCCCTGGGCGGCGGGCGGATACAGCAACCAGACGGCCCTGTTCGCGCCGCGGCTCGCCGCGGCCGGCCACGAGGTCGCGATCGTGGGGGTGCAGGGAATCGCCAGCGGCATGATCGACTGGCGCGGCATCCCGGTCTATCCGCTGCTGACCAACGACCTGCGCAACCTGACCACCATCGGCCTGCACTACCAGCACTGGCGGGCCGACCTGATGATCAGTCTCCACGACGTGGAGCAGGTCGTCGACGGCCCGGCGCTGATCAAGCGGTTTCCGCGGCTCTTCTGGGCGCTCTGGTTCCCGATCGACGGGCCTTCGCTCTCCCCCGTGGTGCGGCACCGGCTGCAGGCGGTCTCGGCGCCGGTGGCCATCTCGCGCTTCGGCGAGCGGGTGGCCCGCGACCACGGGGTGCCCGTGCGCTACGTCCCCCACGGCGTCGACACCGGCGTCTTCCAGCCGCTGGACCGGGCCGGGGCCCGCCAGCGGCTCGGCTGGCCCGCCGACCGCTTCGTGGCGGGGATGGTCGCCGCCAACTACGCCACCCGGAAAGCGTTCCCGCAGCACATCGCGGGGTTCGCCGCCTTCCACCGGAAGCATCCGGACTCGATGCTCTACCTCCACACCGAGGAGGCCACCCCGGGCGGCCTCGACCTGACCTCGCTCTGCGTCAAGGCCGGGCTGAAAGTCGGGACGGACGTCGTCTTCTGCGACGCCTACCGCTATCTCCTCGGCATCCCGGACAGCGAGATGGCGGCGATCTACACCGCCATGGACGTGCTGCTGCTGGCCACCAAGGGAGAAGGGTTCGGGATCCCCATCATCGAGGCCCAGGCGTGTGGCACGCCGGTCATCCTCGGCGACTGGTCGGCGATGTCCGAGCTCTGCTTCGCGGGCTGGAAGGTGAGCCGGGAGGAGAGCGCGGAGGTGGAGAACGGCTGGCGGCTGGCGGAGCCCGAGGCGATCGCCGACCGGCTGGAGTCCGCGTACCTGGCCAGCCGGGACCCCGACCGGCGGGAGGCTCTGAGCCGGGAGGCCCGGGACGGGGCCCTCCTTTACGACGCCGACCGGGTGACCGCCGAGAGCTGGCTGCCCCTCCTGCGGGAGCTCGAAAAGATTTCCGCGAACGGCGGCGCGACCGCCCCCGTATGCCAGGCCGGGACCGGCGCCATCCTGGACGGTAGGGGACCTGCCTTATGAGCGAACCGGAGTCGCTGCAGACGAAGAAGGCCCGGCTCTCGGACGTCAAGCGGGCCCTCCTCGCCAAGCGCATCCGCGAGAGCCTGGCGGCTCCGGCGCCGCCGGCGGATATCATCCGCCGCCGCGAGGAGGCCGGTCCGGCGCCGCTCTCCTTCGCCCAGCAGCGCCTCTGGTTCCTCGACCAGCTGGCTCCCGGCTCGAACGCCTACAACTGCTCCACGGTCCTCCGGCTGAGCGGCCGGCTGAACGTCCAGGCCTTCCGCGCCAGCCTCGACGAGATCGTCCGCCGCCATCAGGCCCTGCGCAGCGTGATCGGCCTGGTCGACGGCGAGCCGGCGCAGACGCCCCTGCCGGCCTCCCCGCTGCCGGTGCCGCTGGTCGACCTGTCGTCGCTGGCGTCCGGCGACGCCCTCGGCGAGGCCCGGAAGCTGGCGGCCCTGGAGGCCGGGATGCCGTTCCGCCTCGACACCGGACCGCTGCTGCGCGCCGGGCTCCTCCGGCTCGACGCCCGCCAGCACGTCCTCCTGCTGACGGTGCACCACATCGCCTGGGACGGCTGGTCGGCCAACGTCTTCGCCCGCGAGCTGGTCGAGCTCTACCAGGCCCTGTCGGGCGGCCGGACGCCGGCCCTGCGGGAGCCCATTCTGCAGTACGCCGACTTCGCCGCCTGGCAGCGGCGCTGGATGGCCGGGGAGATCCTGGAGAAGCAACTCGGCTACTGGCGCCGCCAGCTCGCCAGCCTGCCGGAGGCTCTGACGCTCCCCACCGACCGCCCCCGGCCGCTGGTCCAGACCTTCCGCGGCGGCGCCGTCGAGCTCGACCTCTCCCCGGGGCTCGCCGG
>Ga0070666_10001400_pt1 | contig 14569 bp, 8 predicted proteins | sample KBSS23metaG_FD_64677 | JGI IMG/M metagenome (GOLD analysis project Ga0070666, IMG submission 64677) | Switchgrass rhizosphere microbial communities from Kellogg Biological Station, Michigan, USA - KBS S2-3 metaG | ecosystem: Host-associated > Plants > Roots > Rhizosphere > Soil ... | reverse complement strand
GCCTCTGGCTCGATCAGCGCGGGAACGGAATACTCGTCGTACACCTGGTTCGCCTTGTCGACTTCCGTCGCTTCCCCATTCAAGATCGCGTACGTGTATTCGTTCTTGCCCCAAGACAAGTGGTAGTAAAGCTTTCCCGGTTTGGCGACAACTAGGGTCGCGTGCCCAAGAACGGGATTCTTGTCTTGCGTGATTTCGATGTCGACCGAGAAACTCTTCGCATCGTTGATTAACTTGAAAAACTTATTGTTCGCCGCTGATCGCTTTGCAAGATATTCCTTTTGCTCATCGCGGTTCTGCTGGGCGCCCGATCCCTTCGGTACCGCCTGTCCCTGTCCTAGAAGTATCGCGATCAATAGTGGTGACATTTATTTGTTTCTCAGCACGTAAGACGGGGCGAATTCCTTAGCCCAAGCCCCCAAACGGAAGCGGATCCTGATGTTGGCCCAGAACCTCCCGAACGACGGCATAGCAAACGAATTCGACCTGCTCTACCGGTTTAGACGCATCGATGATCTTCCACCGTTCCGGCTCTCGGCGGGCCTCGGTCAAGAAGCCCTCCCGAACCCGCCGATGAAATACGATTGGCTCCGCGTCGATCCTGTCCTTTGAGATGAGCCGCTTCAAGCCTATCTCAGGGTCCAAATCGAACAACAGAGTTAGATCTGGCGACAATCCGTTCGTCGCGAAGGCATTCAGTTCGCGGATTCCCGTCGGCTCGAGCCCGCGGGCATGAGCCTGATAGACAACCGTCGAATCCGAATAACGATCGCAGAGCACTACGTCGCCGCGATCCAGAGCAGGTTTAACCACCGTAGTCACGTGATTGGCCCTATCGGCAAGGAAAAGGAATAGCTCGCATTGGGGATCGATTGGCCCACTGTGGAGCAGGACTTCGCGGATTTGAAGTCCTACCGAGCCGGATCCGGGCTCTCGTGTAGATACAACTGAGCGCCCTTCGCTACGTAGGCGTTCGGCGATCCGCTGAATAACCGTGGTCTTGCCGCCGCCCTCCGGGCCCTCGAACGTGATGAACACGTTCCGATGTTACACGCTAGAATCCGTCTGTGGATTCGATGGTCGCCGATCTGAGCCGCCTCCTTTCGCCAGATCGTGTTCTGAGCGGCGATGCGGTCGCGCGAGCTTATGACTGCGATGCCTACACCGTCGACCGATCCAAGCCGACCTGCGTCGTCCTTCCCCTCGACACGGCTGAGGTTGCCGCCGTCGTTAAGTGGTGTGTTGCAAACTCGGTGCCTTTCACGCCACGAGGCGCTGGCACGGGATTGAGTGGAGGCGCCATGCCCGCTCTTGGCGGCGTGGTCATTTCGACGAAAAAGCTTAACAAGATTCTTGAGATCGACGTCGCGAATCGCCAATTGAAGGCTCAGACAGGGATCGCCAACAAGAGAATTTCAGACGCAGTAGCTGGCCACGGTTTGCATTTCGCTCCCGATCCGTCATCTCAAACGGTTTCGACCTTAGGCGGAAACATCGCGGAGAACTCGGGCGGACCTCACACCCTGAAATATGGAGTGACCACCCAACACATTGCGCAAGTCACCATGGTCGATCCGCTGGGAGAGATTCTTGAGATCGGGAGTCGTGTTCCCGGCACGCCGGGTTACGATTTCCTAGGTCTCATTGTCGGCGGTGAAGGAACGCTCGGGATCGTTACCGAGGCATGGGTAAAGCTCACGCCCCTTCCGGCTGTGGTTCGCACCGCGCTCGCCTCCTTTCCAACGATCCGAGATGCGACGGAATGCGTAGCCAGCATCATCGCGAGCGGAGTCATCCCTGCCGCGTTAGAGATGATGGATAAGGGCGTGCTTCGAGCCGTCACCCAAGCCTTTTCGCTTAACTATCCTGCACGTGCGGAAGCGCTGCTGCTCATCGAGTGCGATCACGCACCCGAATCCTCGTTCACGAAGGAGACGGCAGAGGAGAAGGATCCGGTACTCGACCTCAACGCACCCATCGATTGGAATATGAGCGCGATGGATTTCGGTCCGGAAGGTCGCGTCGAACATGAAATACAAACGGTTATTGCAATCTGCCGCAAACATCAGGCGTTGTCCGTAGAGCTGGCAAAAGAAGAAGGCGATCGGCAAAAGTTGTGGACGGCTCGCAAGAAGGGGATTGGTGCGATGGGACGACTCGCTCCGAGCATTATCACGCACGATGGCGTTATCCCGCGTTCAAAATTGCCGGAGATGCTCGACTTCGTTTATGCGACGTCAGAGAAATATGGAATTGGCGTCGCAAATATTTTTCACGCGGGCGATGGAAATCTCCATCCTTGTTTTTACTTCGATGATCGTGATCCGAAACAAGTTCAGGCTGTCGTTGAAGCCGGTGAGGAGATCATTAAGCGGTGCATCGAGATGGGCGGAAGCGTGAGCGGTGAGCACGGAATCGGTGTCGAAAAATCGGATCTGTTGACTCTTATGTTTACACCCGACGACCTGCGTTTCCAGGCGATGTGTAAGCAGATTTTCAACGAAGGATCCCTTTGCAACCCATGTAAAGTTCTTCCAAATCAGAAGGGATGCGTTGAGCACAAGCGCCGTTGGCGCGGGGTTGCCTGGTAGTGGACATTCTCGCCCGCAAGAACGAGCTCGTAAAAGGCGCGACAGATAGGAACTTAGAGTTTCCTCGCTACTTTGAGTCGTTTACTGCGACTGACGATATCGAAAGCCTTAGCAAGTTTGTTGCCTCGCGAAACATCGTGACTACGTTGGGCAATAACGCACACGAATACAACTTTCCAAACGAAATTTATTGGCGCGAGGAGGCAATCCATGCTTTTGGGCATCTGCAGTTCATGCAAACGTTGGCCGACGGAGACAGCAGGCTCCGATTTGTGCCTGCCGCCGCCGATGCGGTCGTGGATATTGAAAGGAAGATAGATGCCTTCGGATCGAAGACCCCGCCCGCGCTCGTTCGTTTTGAAACCGAGGGGAAGATCGACTTACATGCAAGTGATCAGATTGTGATCGTAGATGGTCATGTGAACATACGCAGATTGATGCAGGAACTCGATAAATCGGGACAGTGCCTACCAATCGTGCCATTTGATGATTCCGAAACGAACTACGCTCGAAAGGGCACGTTTGGAAGTTTACAAACCGCTATCTCACTAAACCTTCCGCACGGCTTAGAAGCACAGTGTGGAAGTTGGCGCGATTGGATATTGGGAATGACAGTCATGCTCGCGGACGGTTCGATCGTGAAGAGCGGAAGTCAGGTTGTGAAGAATGTTGCCGGTTATGATGCGCACAAGTTATTTGTGGGAGCGAGGGGAACACTCGGGATCATTCTTAAAGTGATCCTGCGCACATATCCCAAGGATGCATTGCCAAAACACGAAGTCGAAGTTCGCCGAAGAATTCCTGTCATAACAAAACCCGAAAACAAATTTCCGATTCCCTGGATACAGCGGACTAAGCCTTCTGATTTTTCTCAGGCGGTTTTTAATGCGGGCGAAAAGTTGTTGGAGATCGATTGGGCGACAAGCACTCTGTGGGCAGATGTGCAACGCGAAGATGAACTTCCCCGCTACGCTGATGACTGGGTGATTCGACGAGGTTGTTTGGAGAAAAACATTCAAATCACCGATCCGGTGCAGATCGCTCTACTCAAACGCACGAAGCAAATCTTTGACCCCGCGAACAAATTTAATCCCGGCGCAATGGGGGTTGTTTGAAACCTCTCGACGAACTCACGTCTCATTGCATACGTTGTGGCTTCTGTTTGGAATCCTGCCCCACCTTCGTGGAGACCGGCGAGGAGACTGAATCGCCTCGCGGCCGCATCTATCTTGTCCGCAGCGCCGACGAAGGCAAGATTTCCTGGGCAGACACCAAACCGCACATCGATCAATGCCTTGGATGTCGCGCCTGCGAAACTGCCTGCCCGAGCGGAGTGGAGTACGGACAGATTCTCGAAATTGCCCGCGACAAGTTAGAACGCGAGAATCCTAACCGCGCCAAAGCATTCCTGCTGGAGGGCCTCTCACATCCCGGCATGCTGAAACTCCAACTTCTTCTGGGCAAGTTGCTCCCCGGCAAGCGCATTCCGGCCTTCTTGAGCCGCCTGCTGTCCGGGCAGGCTCCAGAAGCAAATAGGCCTAACCCCCAAAAGTGTTATAGATGGGCGCCGCTCGACGAGGAGCATCTTCCGGCCATCAAGGGCGAGGTCTATCTGCTGGAAGGATGCGTCATGAGCGTCCTCTTCCCCGGTGTTCACCAAGCGACCCGCCGGCTTCTTCGACGCGTTGGATACACGGTCCGCGAAGTCACCGCGGGATGTTGCGGCTCTCTCCACCTTCACGTGGGCTACCTCGATGAAGCTCGCGAATTCGCCCAGAAGCTAACCGCCGCCTTACCGGATGACCTGCCCGTCATCGTGGATTCTGCCGGTTGTGGAAGCACGATGAAGGAATACGCGAGCCTAGATCCTAATCTCGGACCGTTCGCGAAGCGCGTTTTCGACATCTCCGAGTTCCTTCTCGCCAATGGCCTCGTAGAAGAGTTGGCCAAGGCCCGCGGCCTAACCACCAAAATCACTTATCACGACGCCTGCCACCTTGCCCACAGCCAGAAAGTCCGGTCACAGCCCCGCCAACTCCTCGAAGCGGTGCCCGGTCTCGAACTCATTCCGCTAAACGAAGCGGATACTTGCTGCGGTAGTGCGGGCATCTACAACCTCACTGAACCCAAGATGGCCCGACAACTCTTGGAGCGAAAATGGCGCAACATTGAAGCCACCGGAGCCAGCATCGCTGTGCTCGGCAACCCCGGCTGCCATGCGTGGATCGCCCAAGCAGCCCAGGAACACAAAAGTGCGATCAAGGTCGTCCATACGGCCGAGCTTCTCGAATCTGCATTCAGCGGCCTACCGGCCGAGCTTGCATAATCCCCATGCTGGCGTATGTAAGAAGGCGCCCGCCAATTCAATGATCAAAGACGATTCCAAGCCGACGACCCTCGTCGACATTCAAAGCACTCCGGACAAACGCAACATCCCCATCGACAAGGTAGGGGTCAAGCGTGTGAAGTACCCGATGCACCTGCGTGTCCGCGATGACGGCACGATGCAAACGGTCGGCTATTTCACTCTCACCGTGGATCTGCCGAAAGAGTTCAAGGGAACTCACATGAGTCGCTTCCTCGAGGTTCTTGGCGAGCATAACCACGATCTCAGCGCAGAAACGATCCCGCTGGTCCTTCAACGTCTGCGCGAGCGACTCAAGGCTGATACAGCCCATTTGGAAGTGCAGTTCACCTATTTTCGCGAAAAGGCTGCCCCTGTAACCGGCAAAACAGGAATGATGGGTTACGAGTGCGGCTTCATCGCCACCGGAGGCGTCACCAACGACTTCCAGATCGAAGTCATAGTCCCCGTAACCACCCTATGTCCATGCTCCCGAGAGATCTCTGACTACGGTGCCCACAACCAGCGCGGATACGTCCGCGCCAAGGTCCGCCCCGCCGCAAACAGCTTCCTTTGGATCGAGTGCCTGATCGATGCGATCGAAGCGTCAGGTTCTGCGCAGCTCTATCCCGTCCTAAAGCGCCCAGACGAAAAATTTGTAACTGAGCAGGCTTACAACAATCCACGCTTTGTCGAGGACATGGTGCGTGAGGTCGCGATTGCCTTTGATAAGGACGACCGAATTCTGGATTACGAGATTGAGGTCGAGAATCACGAGTCGATTCATGACCACAACGCCTACGCGTACTTGAAGCGATCCAAGCCCGTTGCCTGAAGCGAATGGGGCTCACGCCTCAGGCCAGGCATTCGCATAGCTGATACTTACTGGATGTACGACCGCTTTGCCGCCGTCTATGACGCAATCTATAGCTTCAAGAAATACGATCAGGAAGTCGAGAAGTTAGTCGAGATTGCTCGCACACGAAATCCCCAATCAAAGACCTGGCTCGACGTTGCGTGCGGGACAGGCGCTCACATCGAGTTTCTGAGGAAAGATTTCGCGTGCACCGGCGTCGACTTGAGCGAAGCTCTTTTGCAGGTCGCTCGGGCGAAGCATCCTGACGTCGACTATCGCCAAGGCGACATGCGCGCGTTTGACCTGGGCAAGAAGTTCGACGTCGTTTCGTGTCTGTTCGGCGCGATGGGCTATATGCTTGAACAGAAGGAATTGGCCCTAGCGGCTGCACGGTTGGCGAGCCATGTCGCTCCAGGTGGTGTGCTACTCATCGAGCCCTTCGTAAGCAAGTCCAAGTTCACGGATGGCAATTACAACCTCATGACCGCCCAGACCGAGGACATGAAAGTCGCCCGAACTAACACGAGCAGGATTCAGAATGGCCGTGCCGAAATGGACTTCCATTTTCTCGTCGTAAATTCCAAAGGCACCGACCACTTCCAGGAAGTTCACACCATGGGCCTCTTCGACCACGAGGACTACGTGCGAGCACTTGAAGATGCCGGAATGACCGTAACCGTTGAAGATGAGGGGCTCATGGGACGCGGTCTGTATATCGCGGGCCACAGTCAGCCTTAAAATCGAAATCTTAAATGCATCGTCAAAAATGACAACTTATGCGGGGGATTCTAACCTCAGACCCTTGTCATTTGTTGGGCATTTTTAGGATTCTTCATCATAAACGAACAATTTGGTCAGGCGTCGTGATATACAAGGCGATGAGGAACGGCCGCTCGGATGCAATGAAGTGTCTCGGTCGCATTCACTCGGAGGTGTAACTACATGAGATCATTGAAGATCGGCTTAGTTCTCGCAGTTGGTTTATTGATGTCCCTTGGCTTTTCCCAGGATAAAAGCAAAGACATGAAGGCGAAGCCCGCTATGGCGCAGCATCACGGAAAAATGATGATGCATTCAAAAGGCCATATGCAGGCGAAGATGGCCATGCATCACGGCAAGATGACGAAGCATCACATGATGAAGCGACATCACGGCAAGATGATGATGAAGAAGGGCCATAAGATGGAGATGAAGGGCCATCACATGGTGGCAAAGGGTCATCACATGGCGATGAAGGGCAAGGCGATGATGAAGAAGGGCGGCAAGTAAAGTCCTTTCTCACTTTTGGGGCCGTGGAGCTTTGCTTCACGGCCCTTTTCTGTTGGTTCTGATCAGCCAAGAGCCTTGAGCCTAAAGCCCAAAGCCTAATAAGCGTAAACTAGAACCCTCACATGGCATCCCAGTCCCAACGAACCATTGTCGTGGTCGGCGGAGGGCTTGCCGGCCTAATGACCACGATGAAACTGGCCGAGGCCGGACATCAAGTCAAGGTCATCAGCCTGGTTCCCGTAAAACGCTCACACTCCGTATGTGCGCAAGGTGGAATCAACGGTGCTGTAAATCTTCGCGGAGAAGGCGATTCACCGTATTTGCACTTCGAAGACACAATCACCGGTGGCGACTTTCTCAATCACCAACCACCCGTTCTTCGAATGGCAGAACGCGCGCCCGCAATCATTTTTCTTCTCGATCGAATGGGCGTGCCCTTCAACAGAACGTCTGAAGGATTGCTTGCCTTTCGGCGATTTGGCGGAACGCTTAAGCATCGAACCGCATACGCTGGAGCCACGACGGGGCAACAACTTCTTTACGCCTTAGATGAGCAAGTGCGCAGACACGAAGTATCCGGCCTCGTTCACAAATACGAAGGCTATGAATTCCTTGGAATTATCAAAGATAACGATGGCCGCTGCTGCGGCGTGACCGTACAAAACTTGCGCTCCATGGAGATCGAAGCGATCGCATGCGATGCGGCGGTCATGGCAACAGGCGGTTGCGGACTCATTTTTGGAAAGTCGACAAACTCGATTATCAACAGCGGGGCGGCTGTATCTATTTGCTACCAAAACGGCGTCAGCTATGGAAATCCCGAGATGGTGCAGATCCATCCGACCGCCATTCCTGGAGAAGACAAGTGCCGCCTCATTTCAGAATCGGTGCGCGGCGAAGGCGGACGATTGTGGACCCCGCGCGATCCTGATGACGCGCGAAAGCCGCTCGACATCCCAGAAAAGGATCGTTGGTATTTCTGTGAAGAACTAGATCCGGTGTACGGGAATTTGTTGAGCCGCGATCTCGTCAGCTTTGCCGCGTACTGTGTTTGCCGAATGGGCAAAGGTGTTCACCGCAAAGAGCAGGTGTACCTCGACATCACCCAACTCCACCAGGATCACGGCGGACCGTACACGCGTGATCAAATCAACGACAAGCTAGAAGGTGTTCTCGAAATCTACGAGAAGTTCATGCGCGAAGATCCGATCGAAACACCGATGCGAATCTATCCCGCCGTCCACTACACGATGGGCGGTTTGTGGGTCGATTACAACCTGAATCCGGACGGATCATGGAATCCGGACGAGCCGCGAAATCAGATGACAAACATTCCCGGCCTTTACGCTGCGGGTGAATGTGAATATCAATATCACGGAGCAAATCGTCTCGGCGCAAACGCGCTGCTTGCATGTCTTGTCGGTGGAGAAATCGCGTCGCAAGGCGTGCTCGCATATCTCAGAGACGCTAAGCCAACCGAAGCGCGGCTAGATATTCTTGAGGACGCTAAATCAGAAAAGGATTCGGAGTACCACGCTCTTAAGAGATCGAACGGAACCGAAAATCCATATCGCCTCCATGCCGAACTTGCCGACACGATGTGGAACAAGTGCGGCATCTGGCGAACACAAAAGGATTTGCTCGCGGCAAGAGAGAAACTGCAAGAGCTTGGGCAGCGCGCGCGACAATGTGCGCTCATCGATGATTCAACGTGGACGAATCAAGCGGTGCCATTCACGCGCGCACTCATAAACATGATCGAGCAATCGAAAGCGATCGTCGGCGGCGCAATCGTTCGCGACGAGTCGCGAGGTGCCCACTTTAAGATGGACACACCCAATCGAGACGACGAGAACTGGCTGCGCACAACCATGGCTCACTGGACTCCTGAGGGCCCGGAGTTCACGTTCGAAAAGATCGACACTCGATTCATCGCGCCCCGCGCACGGAAATACAAGATCAACCAGAACAAGATCGTCCTCCAAATCATGGGCCCTGAGGCATTGGAAGGCGTTGGCTCAGAAGAAAAGAAAGAGCCAGCAACCTTACCATCCTAGCGCTAAACGTTTCGGAGATTTGTTGAACATAACCGAGCGACAGTAGTCCGTTATTGCTGCTTTGGCCGCACGTTAGAGAATGTTAATTTCGGGCTCTTGCAAATTCCTTAAAGGTCGCTAAGCTGTATTTGTCGCTGCCCATCAGCAACGGCATTTGTTTTTTCGCTGGAGCTTTTTATGTTTAAGGTGATCGCTAGCCTACGCGGCTGGGCTGTTAGTGCCCTGCTTGCCGCGTTCTCATCCCTCACGTTCGCTAACACCTATTCGGTGACGACGACCGCCGACTCGGGTGCGGGATCTTTTCGCCAAGCAATCTTGGATGCAAATGCACACGCGGGCTTAGACACGGTGCAGTTCAACATTCCCGGCCTTGGGGTGCAGACGATTTCGCTAGTAACCACAGTCACCGCTACAGACAGTGTGCTTATCGACGGCACGACCCAACCCGGTTACTCAGGCAAGCCACTCATCGAGCTTTTGGGCCCCGGCAGCGCAAGCACCGTCGATGGCATCACTCTGAACGCAAACAGCTGTACCATCCAGGCTCTCGCGATCGGCAATTTCCGATCTGGCATCGTCACGCAGTTCAATCGTCTCAATGACGCGTTCTATAAGAACTTTGTCGGCATCCGCGCCGATGGAATTACGGTTGCAAAGAACGGCACCGGACTTTCCGTGGGTTCAGGAAGCAGCGGATTTGTGATTGGAACACCGGGTCAAGGAAACGTTTTTTCCGGCAATGGCAATGGATTGTTCATGTCAAACCTTCACTCGAACCTCACGGTGCAGGGCAACAAGTTTGGAACTGACAGCACAGGAATGGTGGCGGTTCCTAACACCACCGGTATGAACTTTCAGGCGCCAGGTTCGACCGTCGGAGGTTCTGGGGTTGGAGAGGGCAATCAATTCGCGGCCAACTCGACCACTGGAATTTCCTTGGCTGGCAATGGACCCTATTTCGTTCTGGGAAACACCTTTGGTTTAGATGCGACTGGCAACGGTGTTATTCCGGGCACGTCTGTCCAGATCGACGTTGGCGGGGGCTCAGGAACCGTTATCGGATCGCCAACATGCGGCAACATTTTCGCTGCAGGCACTGAAGCCATTGTCGGTCACAGCATCCTAACTGGCTCGCTAACGATTCAAAACAACGTTATCGGTTTCACCAAGAGCGGATCATCGGCACCTTTGGCCATCGGAATCTTGTTGCAGTCCTGCAAGAACATCGCGATCGGCGGATTGAATCCAAACGAAGGCAACGTGATTGGGAATTGTAACAACCAAGCCGTCGTTGCGGATTCTGCATCATCCGTGATCACAGTCAATGGAAACTTCATCGGTACCAACGCCGCAGGTACCGCCGCAGCCGCAAATCTTCAAGGTGGCGTTTTTATCCCATCAACGTCGGCAACCGTTATTGGCAACGTCATCTCCGGCAACAAGGTCTACGGCGTCCAACTTTCGATGACCAGTTCAAGTGTCGGAAACGCAATTGTGAAGAACAATAAGATAGGAACGGACGTCACCGGAACAGTAGCCCTTCCAAACGATATTGGCCTTTGGCTCAGCAACGGAAATAACAATCAGATCGGTGGACCCAACGCAGGCGACGGCAATATCATCTCCGGCAACAACAGCTTTGGACTTCGCATTTTGAACAATGGTGGCAGCGATCCTGCAAACACCCTCGTTCAAGGAAACAAGATTGGCGTCGACGCATTTGGCGCCCCGCTTGGCAACAAGGCGGCTGGAATCTTCATCACAAACGGCACGGGCCACCACATCACTCAAAACAGCATTGCTTTCAATACCGGCGCTGTCGCTCTTGGAATCGATATTAATCCAAGCGGATCCAATGCGAACGATACTGGCGATCCTGATACGGGCGCGAACAACAAGCAGAATTTTCCTGTTCTAACTGCGGCCAGCATTGCTGCGTCGACCGTTCAGATCACCGGCACTCTTAACTCCGCTGCGAACGGAACCTACACCATTGAATTCTTTGCCAACACATCGGCAGACCCAACAAACTTTGGCGAAGGGGAAGTCTATGTAGGAACCACAACCGTAACCACAGATGCTTCCGGCAACGCGTCATTCAACGTGACTTTTTCGGGTTCTTATTCCGCTAAGCCGATCTTTAGTTCCACAGCAACGGACGCCAACGGAAGCACCTCCGAATTTTCACGAGACGTCACAGGCGTGGTGGCCAATCAAGCACCGACCGCAAACGCGGGAACGGACCAAACGGTGACCGTTGCTCACGATCACGATCCGAATACGAACAGTGCTTCGGTAACGCTAGACGGTAGTGCATCAAATGATCCTGAAAATGATTCTTTGACCTACGCCTGGTCCGAGGGAGCAAATAGCGTTGGATCAGGTGCGCAGGTTACGGTCAACGTAGCATCGGGAACGCATACTTTCACTCTTACGGTCACAGATTCGCACGGTGCCTCCAGCACGGACGACGTCACGGTAGTCGTCAATCCCGAGCCGAACGCAGATCCTGTTGCGCAAGCAGGTAGCGATCAATCAGTTACCGTTGCTCACGATGGCAATCCTGCGACCAACACAGCGTCGTTCACGATTGACGGTTCGACATCAAGCGACCCCGATAGCGATAGTCTCACGTACGCATGGAAAGAAAGCGGACTCACGATTGGCTCAACTGCATCGCTGAACCTCTCCAGACCGGCGGGCACATATACATTTACGTTAACCGTCACCGATCCATATGGGAAGACTAATGCGGACGATGTAGTTGTAGTCGTTCTGCCCGAGCCCAATTCACCGCCAGTTGCGAATGCGGGAATCGATCAAACAATTGCCGTGCCTCATGACGGCGATCCGAACACAAATACAACTCCGATCGCACTTGATGCTTCCGGTTCATCAGACCCGGACAACGATGTGATGACTTATAGCTGGTCGTTGAATGGAGTTGAAGTTGGGACCACTTCTCAATTGACTGTCTCGAAGACTGCTGGCACCTATACATTTACGGTCACGGTAACGGACTCGCTTGGAGCATCTTCCGCGGACACGGTCTTAATAAAAGTCAATCCAGAGCCAAATCACACGCCGAACTTGCCGCCATCGCCAGGCGCGCTGCAAACCGTTCCGCACGACGGAAATCCGGCAACCAATACGGTAACCATCACACTCGGCCCGCCCAGCGTCGCTGGCCAAGACGCAGACGGCGACCCACTCATCTTCAGGTGGAAGGACGGCAACGGAAATATCATTGCCACGACGCAGCAACTTACCGTAACGCTGACGCCCGGAACGTATCACTACACGTTCGGCTGGTCGGACCCTTACGGACCCTTCATCGATAGCGCCAGTGGAATCGTAACTATTAATCCAGAACCGAATCGTACGCCTGGTAAGCCGCCGCAGATCACGAACACGCAAACAATTCCGCACGATGGCAATCCTGCTACCAACACGATCACGGTCACGCTGGGGCCGTCGAGCACGGCAGGCATCGATGTCGACGGAGACCCTATATCTTTCCGTTGGAAGGATCAGAACGGAAACATCATCGCCACGACTCAGCAGTTAACGGTAACGCTGACGCCAGGTGCTTATCATTACGAGTTGGATTGGTCCGATCCTTACGGCCCGTTTGTAAACGGTGACTTGGGAACAGTGACGATCAATCCTGAGCCGAACACTGCTCCTTCCATTACGCTCGCCACAACAAAAACCCTTGCCGTTCCGCACGACGGGGATCCGGCGACAAACACTGTGCCATCCAACATCACAGCTACGGTTGGCGATTCGAACGGCGACGTGGTGACCTCGGTTTGGACCGACTCGTCGAGTCAGGTCGTCGGTAGTGGCAACACGCTGAATATTCCTCTTACCGCGGGTACCTACACATTCACGTTGACGGCGACCGACACCTACGGCGCATCATCGAATAAGTCGATCGTCGTGACAGTTACGGCGGAGCCCAATAACCCGCCGACTGTTAGCCTTGCGGCTTCAAAGGCACTAATTATCCCCCACGACGGAAACCCAGCGACGAACTCAGTTTTGTCGGCAATTCCTGCAACGGTGACCGATCCGAATGGTGATACGTTAACGTCCGTTTGGACAGACGGTAACAATCAGATCGTTGGAACTGGGAATACGCTGAACATTCCACTCGTGGCTGGAAGCTACAACTTCACGATAACCGCAACAGATGCTTATGGCGCATCGAATTCGAAATCGATTGCCGTTACAGTGACTGCTGAAACGAACAGCGTTCCAACCGTAACCCTTGTCCCTACCAAGACACTGGCCATTCCTCACGATGGAAATCCGGCAACGAACACGATCAACTCGAACATCACGGCATCCATCAGCGATGGCAATAACGACCCGCTCAGTATTTCTTGGACGGACGATGCCAATCAGGTAGTGGGAACGAGTTCAAGCTTGAACGTTCCTTTAGCAGCTGGCACGTACACGTTCACCTTAACAGTAAGTGACCCATACGGTCCTCCTATCATTAAGTCTATAGCGGTTACAGTGACGCCTGAGCCTAACTCTCCGCCGTTCGCTCCTTCTTCGATTTCGAACGTGGCAAGTGTCGCGGTACCCCACGATGGAAATCCCACTACGAACACCGTGTTCATTCAATTCTCAGGAGACGGCAGCGATCCGGAGAATGACAATGTGACCATCACGTGGAAGGACGAAAACGGAAACGTTGTCGGAAACACTCCCGGCGTTGCGGTTTTGCTTCCGGTTGGCACCCACACAATCACGGAAATAGTTACCGACCCTTATGGGGCCTCAACGCCAGGCAATCCAATCACTGTCACAGTTGAGCCGGAGCCTAACGTTGCACCGGTTGCAGTGGCGAGTGGCGATCAATTGCTAACCGGAAACCCAAGCGCCACCTTCAATCTGGATGCATCCGGTTCCCATGATGCGGAATTCGACTCGCTACAATACTCTTGGAGCGATGGGACGTCGGTCGTTGGAACGAGTGCAAGCATCACACTGTCGCAGACAGTAGGAACCTACCACTACACAGTCACGGTAACGGACTCATATGGTGCGGCTTCGACCGCGGCGGTTACAATCACCATTCAACCGAGCAACCATGCCCCTAATGCGGTCGTGGGGCCGAACGTTTCAACAGAAGTGCCGCACGATGGAAATCCGTCGACGAACACGAAGGTGGTGACGCTCGATGGATCAGGATCTAACGATCCAGACGCAGGACAGTCGTTGACTTACGAGTGGAAGGACAGCAACGGTAACGTGGTCGGCACCACTCCGCAAGTAACCGTCATGCTCACGCCCGGCACATACATTTACACCTTGACGGTGGCAGACCCGTACCATGAAACTTCGAGTTCCGCGATGTCAGTGATAGTTGGCGACGAACCGAATGTCGCGCCAATAGTGAGCGCCGGCTCAGACATGGTCGCCGTGGCCAACGCGAGCG
>Ga0070666_10001398_pt1 | contig 14573 bp, 8 predicted proteins | sample KBSS23metaG_FD_64677 | JGI IMG/M metagenome (GOLD analysis project Ga0070666, IMG submission 64677) | Switchgrass rhizosphere microbial communities from Kellogg Biological Station, Michigan, USA - KBS S2-3 metaG | ecosystem: Host-associated > Plants > Roots > Rhizosphere > Soil ... | reverse complement strand
CACGGCCAGGAGATCTGGCGCAGCGACGGCACCGCCGCCGGCACCTCCATGGTGGCTGACCTCAACCCGGGCCTCAAGGGCTCCGATCCGCGGTTCCGGGCCGCCGGTGGCATCCTCTTCGTCTCGGCAGACGACGGGGTGCACGGCCGCGAGCTGTTCAAGACGGACGGCACCGCCGCCGGCACCGTGCTGGTGGCGGACATCGATCCCGGCGCCGAGGGATCGGATCCGGGGCTCCGGATCGACGTCAGCGGCAGGCTGCTGTTCGCCGCCTCGGACGGCGTGCACGGCCGCGAGCCCTGGCTGTCGGACGGCACCGCCGCCGGCACCGTCATGGTCGCCGACGTGAACCCGGGAGCCGACGACTCCCTGTTCAACAACCCGTACTACGGCCTGGAGAACGACGCGTTCGACCTCGGCGGCGGCGAATTCCTCTTCCAGGCCAACAGCCCCGCCAATGGGATCGAGCCCTGGATCAGCGACGGCACCTCCGCGGGGACCTCCCTGCTCCTCGACGTCGAGCCGGGTACGGGATCGTCTTTCGCTCACGGCTTCGCCCGCCTGGGCTCGAAGATCTTCTTCATCGCCACCCAGGCCACGACCGGCATCGAGCTCTGGGCGACCGACGGCACTCCGGGCGGCACGGCGCTCTTCCTCGACGTCGCTCCCGGCACGGAGAACGGCTGGCCCATCATGCTCACGCCCGTGGGCGGCAGGCTCTTCTTCGCCGCCAACGACGGCACGCACGGCCGGGAGCTCTGGGCGACCGACGGCACCCTCGCCGGTACCGCGATGGTCAAGGACATCAACCCGGACCCTTCCAACACCCTCGCCACCTGGAGCATCAGCCCGTTCATCGTGCCGGTGATCCAGCCTTTCAACGGCGGGCTGCTCCTGTTCGCCGACGACGGCACGCACGGCGCCGAGGTCTGGAAGAGCGACGGCACGGCCGCCGGCACCGCGCTGGTGAAGGACGTGGATCCCGGTCTGGGCTACGGCATCTACCGGGGCTACGCCGGCATCGCGGTGGCGGGCACGACCGCCTACTTCCAGGGGATCAATACGTCCCACGGCGCAGAGCTCTGGAAGACGGACGGCACGGACGCGGGGACGGTCGAGGTCAAGGACGTGCAGACGCTCGCCTCGGCCTTCCAGACCTTCGGCGACTATGGCGCGGGGAACTTCCGGAACCTGGGCGGCAAGCTGCTCTGCGACGCCTATGACGGCGGCGCCACCGGCGACGAGCCCTGGGTGAGCGACGGCACGGCGGCGGGGACGGTCCAACTCGCGGACCTCACCCCAGGCCCCAACTCGGGGGCGCAGACCGTCGTCTACCCCGTCGGCGGCACGAACCTGCTGGTGGGCCAGGACGGCGGCCTCTGGACGACCGACGGCACTCCGGGCGGCACCGCCCAGATGGTCCCCCGGAGCACGGTCCAGGTGTCCTCCTCGAGCCTCGGCCCGGCCCTCGGCCAGATCTTCTTCGCCGGCCAGGACTCCTCCTTGGACGTCGAGCTGTGGAAGACGGACGGCACCGCCGCCGGCACCGTGAAGGTCGCGGATATCAATCCCTCCGGCGGCTCCGACCCCGGCGCCTTCACCCAGATGGGCTCCGTGGTCCTCTTCCTCGCCCGCGATGCCTCCGGCGGCGAGCTGTGGCGGACGGCGGGCACCGGGGCCACCACCTATGCCCTGACCTCCGTCAGCTCGTTCGCCAACATCTACCCGATGACTCCCCTGGGCTCTAAGGCCGTGTTCAGCGCCTTCGTCGTGGGGTCCGGCCAGGAGCTGGGCGTCACCGACGGCAACAGCAGCGGCGGCACGACGCTGCTCAAGGACATCCGGCCGGGCGGCCTCTCCTCAAACCCCCAGATCCTCGCCACCCTGGGGAGCCGGGCCGTGTTCACGGCGGACGACGGCACCCACGGAATCGAGATCTGGGCGACCGACGGCACCGCCGCCGGCACCGTCCTGCTCCAGGACATCTTTCCGGGGAGCACCTCCTCGTTCGGGCGGACCGCGGTGACTTTGGACAGGGTCAAGATCGGCGGCACCCTCTTCTTCGTGGTCGACGACGGCACCCACGGCGGCGAGCTGTGGAAGACGGACGGCACCCCCGCCGGCACGGTCCAGGTGGCGGATATCTATCCCGGGGCCCGCTCCTCGGACATCGACTGGATGACCGCCGTGGGCGGCCGCCTCTTCTTCGTTGCGGACGACGGCGTCCACGGCCGCGAGCTGTGGGTGAGCGACGGCACGGCGAGCGGCACCCGGCTGGTGAAGGACATCGTGGCCGGCGCCGGCTCGCCGGTGATCCGGAACGCGCGGGCGATCGATCACCTGCTCCTCTTCTCGGCCGACGACGGCGTGCACGGCCGCGAGCTCTGGCGCAGCGACGGCGGCCCGGCCGGGACCTTCCTGGCGCAGGACATCGTCCCCGGCGCTGCTCCCTCCAACCCGATCGATTTCGTGGCCGCGGGCGGGAACGTCTTCTTCACGGCCACCGACAACGTGACGGGATACGAGATCTGGGCGGCGCCGAAGAGCGAGCTCTTCGTCACCTTCCAGGACGTGCCCACCACCCACTGGGCCTGGAGCTACATCGAGGCGCTGGCGGCGGCGGGCATCACCACCGGCTGCGCTCCCGGCCAGTACTGCGTGGGCAGCCTGGTCACCCGGGCGGAGATCGCGGCCTTCCTGGAGCGCGGCCTCCACGGGGCGAGCTTCACCCCCCCGCCACCCACCGGCACCGTCTTCACCGACGTGCCGGCGAGCTACTGGGCCGCGGCGTGGATCGAGCAGCTCTTCGCGGACGGCATCACCACCGGCTGCGCCCCGAGCCAGTTCTGTCCCGGCCAGCAGGTCAACCGGGCGGAGATGGCGGTCTTCCTGCTGCGGGCCCGCCACGGCGGGAGCTACATGCCGCCGGTGGTCGCCGCGACCCGGTTCACCGACGTGCCCGCGGGCTACTGGGCCAAGGACTGGATCGAGCAACTCGCCATCGAGGGGATCACCACCGGTTGCGCGCCGAACCAGTACTGCCCGGCCGATCCGGTCGGCCGCGACCAGATGGCCGCCTTCCTGGCGAGGACGTTCGGGCTGCCGCTGCCCTAAGCGGAGAGGCGCGCCAGCTCCCCCGCCAGCACGGCCACGGCCGGCCCCGGGGCGTAGCGCTCCAGGATGACCTCGCGGGCCCTCCGCCCGCAGGTCTCCCGGAGCGCGGCGTCCGACAGGAAGGTCTCCAGACGGTCGGCGGCCGAGGGGATGGAGCCGGGCTTGTAGAAGCCGCCGGTCACGCCGTCCTCCACGAACTCGTCGAAGGGGCCGGTCGCCGGGACCAGCACGGGGCAGCGCCGGGACATGGCCTCGGCGACCGTCATGCCGAAGGACTCGCCGCGGGAGGTGGTCACGGCCACGCCGCCGGAGTCGCGCACCGCGTCGAAGAAGGCGGGGATGCGCTCGTGCGGCAGCCCCCGGAACCAGCGCAGGCGGTGGAGCACCCCCTCGGCGCGGGCCCGCTCCAGCAGCTCGGAGACCTGCGCGGCCTCCACCGGCCGGCCGGCGATCCAGGCCTCGGCGGCGACGCCGCGGACGGCCACCTCCCCCGCGATCTCCAGGAAACCCTTCCAGTTCTTGTGCTCGTCCAGACGCCCGAGCCAGGCCAGCACCGGCCGGCGGGGGGGCGCGGGGAAGGGCGTGGGCTCCTCCACGAAGGCCTCCCGCACCGGGTTGGGGACCACCCGCACCTCGATCTCCCTCCCCGCCCGCTCGCGCACCGTCCGCCGCTGGTGCTCCGAGGGGGTGAAGAGGGCCACCGGATTCAGCCGCCGCACCCGGCGCAGGTACTCGATGTTGGCCAGATAGGCCGAGTGGCACTCCACGATCAGCGGTGGCAGCCCGGCGGACGGCGTCTCGTAGCCGGCGAAGACCGCCTCGGTGTCGATCGAGCTGAGGAGGTCGAACCGGGAGCCGCGGAGGAAGGCGAGACAGGCCTCCAGATCTCCCACGTGGACCCGGTCCTCCAGCCCGGCGAACATCGAGCGCCCGCCGTAGTCGTGGAAGAACCAGGCGTGGGCCTCGATCCCATGCTCCGCCAGACCGTCCAGGCGGGCACGCAGCACCGCCTCCACCCCGCCCAGGGTCAGGTAGCTGTAGACGAACAGGACCTTCACCGGCGGTCTCCGAACAGGGCCCGCTTCTCGGCCACCCGCTGATCGCCGCGGGCGATCGAGTCGAGCATCTCCTCCACCCGGTGGGCCCAGGTGGAGCGGCCCGCGAACTCCCGCCGGGCCTCCGCGGCCTCGGGCGGCAGGGCGGCCGCCTGCTCCAGGGCCACCAGGAACTCCTCCACCCCCTCGGCCCGGGCGACCAGCTCCTCGCCGCCGGGGGGCGGGTGGACCCCGGTGCAGACCACCGGGAGCCCCATGGCCAGGTACTCGTAGGTCTTGATCGGATCGGCCCCGGCGGCCAGGCGGTCGGGCTTGAAGGGGATCACCGCCACGTCCCAGTTGGCGGCGAAGGCGGCCAGCTCCCCCTGCGGCTTCTTGCCCAGCAGCTCGACGTTCCCCGGCACCGCCACCCCCTCGGGGCTGCCGCCGTAGCCGATCAGGTAGAAGCGCCAGGCCGGTCGGCGGCGGGCGGCCTCGGCGATCAGCTCCCAGTCGAACCAGGCGCCCGCCAGGTAACCGAAGTAGCCCACCGTGACCTCGCCCCGAGCCAGGGGACGGGGCTCGCGCACCGCCTCGATCCCCTCGCGCACGCCGTTGCGCACCACCTGCACCGCCTCGCCCCCCAGCTCGCGGATGCGCGCGGCCAGGATGTCGTTGATGGCGTAGACCGCGTCCGCGGCGTGGATCAGGTGGCGCTCGTACTCGGCGTCGAACCAGACCGCCTGCCCCACCCGGTGGAACTCCTCCCAGTCGTCGAGCACGTCGTAGACGGTAGTCCACCCCTCGGCATTGGCGGCGGCCACGAGCTCGAAGAATCCGGGGTGGGGGAACTCGATCATCAGGATCCGGGAGAGCCCGGCGAAGGCGCCGGTCAAGGTCTCGGGACGGTCGGTGACCACGTCGATGGGGATCTGGACGATCCCCTCGTCCATCCGGTCCTGCGGGCGCCACTCGGTCTTCCACCAGCGCCAGTAGACGAAGACCACCGGGACGCCGCGCCGGGAGAGCTCCAGGGCGAGCTGGGTGGGCCGCTGCCCCTCGCTCTCCAGGAGCTGGGTGGCGGAGACGATCGCCACCACGGTCTCCGCCCCGCGCTCGCGGAGGCGGTCCTCGAAGTCCACCAGGTCCCGCCGCGGATCGGGCTGGGGCTCGCCCGCGAGCTCGGCCAGGGGTTCGGCCGCCCGGGGAGGCGGGGCCGGCAGGCGGCGGCCGAGGGCCCCCCGCACCTTGCCGTAGAGCCGCCGCCGCGCCGAGCCCTCGGGGAAGAGCCGGCGCATGGCCGCCCAGAACCGGGAGGCGGCATGGTAGGCGATCGTGGCCTCCAGCTCGGAGAGCCGCCGGTCGAGGTCGTTCCGTTCGGCCAGCAGGAGGTCTCGCTGCTCGCGGAGCTGCCGAAAGGCGTTCTCCCTCTGCCGCAGGGCCTCGGCGAGGTCCCGGCCCTTCTGCTCCGACTGCTCGGTCTCGCGCTGCTGGGACTGCAGCCAGGTCCGGTACTGCTCCATCTCGGCCCACTGCCGCTCGATGGTGGCGCCCCGCTCGCGGATGCGGGCGTCCCGGTCCGCGAGGTCGCGCAGGCGCCCCGCCACTGCGGAGCCGGCCAGGCGGCGGAAGGCCTCCTGGTCCACCGGAACGAGCGCGGGGGGCGCGGACGGGTGGTCCAGCAGCTCGAGCGCCAGCTCGACGTTGCGGCCGGCGGCCTCCTTCAGGCGGGCGCTGGTCGCCAGGAAGTCGCGGCGGAGCGCCTTCCGCTCCGTCCAGGCGCGGTCGAGCGCGGAGCCCAGGCCCGCGAGGTCGTCGAGCCCCAGGCACAGCTCCTCGTGTCCGGCCAGGCGCATCAGGCTCCGCACCTTCGGGTCGTAGGCCAGGGCCACGGCCGGCGTGCCCCCCAGCAGGGCGAAGAGCACCGAGTGCAGCCGCAGCCCCACCAGCAGGTCGCAGCCGGCGATCACCCCCGCGATCTCCTGGGGGGAGCGCCCGGGCGGCAGGACGCGGACGTCCGCCGCCGGCAGGCCGGCCGCCGTCAGCCTCTCCCGGAGTCGCTCCAGGGCGGGGTCGTCGTAGCCGGCATGGAAGGAGATCAGCAGGATCTCGGCGTCGGTCCGCCAGGCGAAGGGGGCGAGGGCCTCGGCGAGGCCGGTCTCCCAGGCCTCCTGGGAGACGGCGACATCCCAGGGGCGCGGGGTCACCCCGATCCGGGGCCGTCCGCCCGTCTCCAGCCCGCCGACGGGAGTGAAGCCGAGGGCGAAGGCCGGGTCGGCGGTGACCTCCACCCGCGAGCCCGGCACCCCGATCTCCTCCAGCAGGGCCCTGGACTCGGCGTCGCGGACGCTGGCGCGGGCGGCGAGGGCGAAGGCCAGCCGCACCGCCTCCCGCCCCTCGGGGGTGAACAGGGGGCCGACCCCTACGGCGCAGATCAGCATCGGCCTGCCCAGGAGCGCCGCGAGCAGGGGGAAGCCGGCGTAGTGGGCGAGGTCGGGCGCCTCGTTCTCCAGCAGGCGGCCGGGATCGAACCCCCAGTAGTCGAAGAAGATGCCGCCGCCCCCCAGGATCAGCAGGTCGGCCGCCGCCAGGGCCTCAGCGATGGCGGACCAGTCCCCCCAGAACAGCGCCTCCACTCCGTGCTGGGCCCGGGTGGCGGCCACGTCGCCGGAGACCACCTGGAGGCGGAGGTCCGGCCGGCGGGCCCGCAGCCCGGCGAGGAGGGCGGCGAGGATCGCCTCGTCGCCGGTGTTCCCCTGGCCGTACGAGCCGGCGATCAGGATACGCTGGCTCACGCGGCTCCGGGCTCCCCCGGCTGGAAGGGGGTCCAGGGCTCGCCGGCCAGGATCGCCGCGATCCGCTCGGCCGCGTGGCCGTCGCCGTACGGGTTGACCGCGCGGGCCATGCGCTGCCAGGCCTCCCCGGAGCGCAGCAGGCGGGCGGTCTCGTCGAAGATCCGCTCCGGGTTGGTGCCCACCAGCCGGGCCACCCCGGCCTCCGCCCCCTCGGGTCGCTCGGTGGTCTCGCGCAGCACCAGGACCGGTTTGCCGAAGGCGGGCGCCTCCTCCTGGATGCCGCCGCTGTCGGTGAGCACCAGGCGGCAGGCGGCGAGCCGGACGATCAGGCTCTGGTAGTCGAGCGGCTCGCACAGCTCCACGTTGGGCAGCCCCTGGAGGATCTCGAAGGCCGGCCCGCGGACGTTGGGGTTGGGGTGCACGGGATAGATCCAGGCCACCTCGGGGAAGGCCTCGGCCAGGCGCTTCAGGGCGGCGAAGACCCCCCGGATCGGCGCGCCGAAGCTCTCCCGGCGGTGGGCGGTGACCAGGACCTCCGTGCGGCCGCCCTCCGGCGGGGCCGGCAGCGCCAGCGACCCCAGGGCGTCGATCACCGTGTTCCCCACCACGTGGACGCGCTCCGGCGCCGTCCCCTCGTCGAGCAGCGCCCGCCCCGAGCGGCCGGTCGGCGCGAAGAGGGCCGCCGCCAGCAGGTCGACCACCCGCCGGTTGGCCTCCTCAGGGAAGGGACGCTGGAGATCGCCGGTGCGCAGCCCCGCCTCCACGTGCCCCACGCGGACGCCGCGATGAAAGGCGGCGAGGGCGGCGCTCATGGCGGTGGTGGTGTCCCCCTGGACCAGCAGCCAGTCGGGCCGGCGCTCGGCGAGGACCTCCTCCAGGGCGGCCAGGGCGGCGGCGGCGAGGCCGTTCAGCGACTGGTCGGGACGCATCAGGCGGAGGTCGAGGTCCGGGACGAGCCCGAACAGCTCCTGCACTTGGTCGAGCATCTCCCGGTGCTGGCCGGTGGCGCAGACGGTCACCTCGAAGCGGTCGGGCCGCCGCCGCAGCGCCGCGATGACCGGGGCCATCTTGATCGCCTCGGGACGGGTGCCGTAGACCGTGAGAATCCGCAGAGGTCTGGGGTCGTGGGGTGCGGTCACAAGGGGTCTCCGCGCGGGCCCGGTGGCTCGCGGGGGCGCAATATACCGCAGATGCTGGGAATGCCGCAGAAACAACGGCCCCGCTGACGGATCAGACGGGGCTTCAATCTTCGAGAATCACCGGTGGCCTGTGCAGCGCCCCGGGCAAGCACCCGGGCTGCGCGAGGGCTTTCTGGCGCGAGCCCGCCAGAGGTCCCGCTACATGGAACGGCCGTCGTTGTTGCCGTACGGCCGGCCGGCGACCGCGCCGACAGGTCCGCTGGCCTGCGCGTGCAGAGCCCCCGAGCCCAACGACGAGAGAATGGCGGGCGCCGCGAAGGCGAGTCCCGCCCCGGCGACCGTCTTCTTGAGAAAATCTCTACGATCCGACAGCGAGTTGAAGTTCCCCATACGCACCTCCTTGTTGTCTTGACCCTTGATGAAAGCAGCTTCTATAGTGCGCTGCGCGGCCGCCAGCCTGCGGTCGCCGCTCAGCGAGACGGACGCCCCACCACCCCTTCGAGACCAGGAGCCGACCCCGATGCAACCCCGTGAAGAGCGCGACCCCAAGATCGGACTGGAGAGCGGCACGGTCTTCGTCCTCGCCCCAGGAGTGCGGCTCGAACCCCTGGGAGATGGAAGCGCCGTGCTCTACTCCAGGGATCTGGATCAGAGCCTCAGCCTCAATCACACCGCCGCCTTGCTTTGCAGCTACGCCGATGGTCAACATACGATTGCAACGGTAGTGCAAGAGATGAGCCAGATTTTTCCGGAAAGCGCAATCGACGAGGAGGCTCTCTTCGACTGCCTGCGGGATCTCGAAGCGCGCCGCTTCCTGCGATGGAGCTAGCCTGGCGCATTCTCGGCTCCCCATTGCGCTGCCTGGGCGTGCCCGCCGCGGCCGGCGGAGAGCTGAAATCTCTGCTCCAGGGTTTTCCCACTTTACAACCGGCGCCCGCCGAAACGATCGATCTCCGGCTGGACGCTGACGGGGGTTCCCTCCTGCTGACCGACGGCGCGGGGGAGCGCTGGGACGTCTCCGGCGGCGACGCCCCGCTGAGCTCCCACCTCGAGTACCGCCTGGTCAACGAGGCGATCCGCCGGGATTCCGGACGCTGGATCCTCCACGCCGGCGCTGTGGCGGGGCCCCGAGGGACCTGCCTGGTGATCGGCGAGTCGGGGGCCGGCAAGACCAGCCTCACCCTCTGGCTCTGGGCCCACGGCCTGCGGCTGGCCACCGACGACCTCTGCCCGCTCGTCCGCGGCACGCTGGTCCCCGAGGTCTTCCCGCGCGCCCTGCACATGGACGCGGAGTACTCCCCGGAGCTGAACGCCCGCATCCCGCCGCGCCCCGCCGGCTACCCCGCCGACTACTACCCCTTTCCGGGCCGGGCCGGAGATCCCGTCCACCCGGTCTCCGACCTGATCGTGATCGAGCGGGGGCCGTTCCCGGAAGGGCGGCTGGAGCCGATGGGCCAATCCGAGGCGGCGCACCGGCTGACGCAGGCGGTGATCAAGTCGCCCACGTTCGACTTCGGGCAGGCCCTGGCGGACATGATCGCCCTCGCCAGCCGCTGCCGCTCCCACCTCCTCCGCTCCTCCACCCCGGAGGGGGCCGGCAGGACGGCCTTCGCCCTCCTCGCCGGCGGCTAGCCCGGATTGGTCAGCAGACGGAAGGCGCCCCGGGTGGAGGCCTCTCCCAGCAGGGCCGGGAAGGCGCGGTCGGAAGCCAGCCAGCCCTCCAGGGCCTTGGCCGCCCGCCAGGCGGGGAGGCCGTGCCAGGGCTCGTCCACCAGCAGGCGTTCCAGCACCCCCCGCAGCAGGGTCTCCTCCAGGGAGGTGGCCCCCAGGCGGTCGGCCAGCGGCTCCATCCCGGGAACCCCGTAGACGTTCAGCAGCCAGAGCGGAGCGTAGACCGCCCGCCGCGGCCAGGCGCGGGCCTCCTCCTCGAACCGGGCCATCTCTCCGCCCGGCAGGGGGAGCTGGGCGTTCAGGTCGGCCAGCCAGCGCAGCCCCGCCACGAAGGCGTGGCGGCTCAGGTGGAGGCAGTCGAAGAGGAGCTGGTGCACGGCCGAGGGGACCCGCACCTCGCCGTCGCCCGCGTCGACGAGCCGGCTGTGATCCCACAGCCGGTCGACGAACCCCTCGGGCGAATCCGGGTCGACATCCCAGTGCAGCTCGACCACCGCCCCCCGCCGCTCATAGGCGAAATGGAAATGATTTCTCAGCAGGTCATCGCGGCATTGAAAGGATTCGTCCAGGTGGAAGCCGAGGTCGAGCAGCAGGGCCTCGGCCCGCTCCAGATCGGGACGCCGCAGCAGCACGTCGACGTCGCACTGGAAGCGGCCCGCCATCCCCTGGCGGCCGGCCCGCAGGGCCGAGCCCTTGAGGAAGAGGAGGTCGACGCCGCCGTCCGCGAGACGGGCGAGGGCCTCGGCCAGCTCGCCGTCCCGCCGTAGGTTGTTGACGGCGACCTCCATCACCCGCCGCCGCAGCTCGTCCAGCCAGCGGGCCGCCGCCGGCCCCAGCCGCCGCTGGTGGGGACCGAGGCGGCTCAGCACGCAGGACTCGACGTTGAGCCGGCCCGCCAGCCCGTCGAGCGCCTCGACCGCGGCGTCCGGCAGCGCGGCCGGATCGCAGCGGTCGAGGCAGAGGTCGATGAGCAACCGCTCCGGGCGTCGGATGGCGCTATCTCCGGCTCACGGAACGGCGAGGCCGAACGTGCGGACCAGGAAAGCCGACATCTCGTCGCGCTGCACCGCCCGGGCCGGGCAGTACTGGCGCGGCGCGCAGCCGGTGGTGATGTGCTCGTTGAAGAGCTGCTCGATCCAGTCGACCTCCGGGTGGGTCGGCGGCACGTCGTCGAACATCGTGCCCGACGCCTTCGGCGGCACGTAGCTGCCGCCGTGGCGGGCCCGCAGCAGGAAGACGGCCATGTCCGACCGCAGCAGCGGATCGCCCGGGCAGTACTTGCCGGGGGCGCACTCGGTGGCGATGCCGGGAGCGGCGATGCCGTCCGCGGCCATCTGCTCGATGTAGCCGGCAGCCCAGTAGGTCGTGGGAACGTCGCTGAACTTGGTCCCCGTGGGCGGGGGCGGGGTGTAGCCGCCGCCGTGGACCGCCCGCTCGAGGAAGGCGGCGATCTCGGAGCGCAGCACCGACTGCACCGGGCAATACTGGCCGGGCGCGCAGCCGGTGGTGATCTTCGAGTTGTCCAGCGCCTCGACCGTGGCCCACGCCCAGTGGTAGTACGGCACGTCGGTGAACGTGTGGTAGAGGTACGAGGCGCAGGTGCTGTCGGTCTTGTTGATCGCGGCGCCGCGCGGCGGGTGGACGCCCAGCGAGGCGTACATGGTGGCGTCGGAGTCGTCGTGGTGGCCGAAGCCCAGGCCGTGACCCGCGTAGTGGGTCAGCATCTCCTGGAAGTCGGTCTCCCCCAGACACTGGGAGCCCTGGTTGACCACGATCGACACGCCGGTCAGCGGGTACCAGGTCTGGACGTCATAGGGGCGGGTCGTCTTGCTGTAGAAGGTGCCGTACACGGCGACCTGGCCGCAGCAGGTCGAGCTCGTCCAGCCCGGGGCAGGCGGCTGATCACAGATCTGCAGCGGCGGGAGCTGGTTGCAGGGATCGTTGAAGGTCACCTCGCCCGCGACGTCGGCGGAGCCGTCGCTGCAGTTCGCGGTGCTGCTCTTCGAGCCGGCGTAGGTGAGCTTGATGATCGAGTTCGGATCGTTGGTCCAGGCCGCGACGGCGTTCTGCACCGCGGCGACCCCTCCGTCCGAGATCCCCGGCTGTCCAGGGAGCGTATGCCAGAGACTGGTGGTGCCCGTGGTCTCGAAGTCGAACCACCGGTAGGGAGTGCCGTCGGCGTTGGTCAGGAAGGAGCAGCTCGCCGGCTGCTGGTAGAGCAGCGGCGCGCCCGCGACCGCGCTGTCCCCGGCCAGCGCCTTGGTGGCGGCCAGGTCCGCGGAGGTGGCCGTCACCGCCGCGGAGTGCCAGGGGGCGCCAGCCGCCGTGGCCGCCAGGTGCGCCAGCAGGTCGCTCTCGCGATAGACGCCGATCGCCTCAGCCCACGGACGCCGGACCACGTCCAGGTCGGCCGCCTCGGGCACCGGCTTCATCAGCCCCGTGCCCTTCTCCTCCCGCAGCAGTCCGTAGGAAAGCATCTGCAGCCGCCAGATGCCGTTGTTGCCGGGGGCCAGGAACAGCAGATAGCGGTCCCCCTTGGCGAAGCGGGGGGCGCCGGCCACCGCGAAGCCGGTCTCGCCGACCTCGCCGCCGGGCACCTCGACCACCAGGCGGGACCGCGCCGGGACTCCCGCGACCTGCTGGACGAGATTGAAGGTGGTCAGCGTGTAGGGGACCTTGCCGTGCAGCACGCTCTGGGAGCTCACGGCCTCGGCGAGCACGACCGTCCGGCTGATGCGGGCCAGCTCACCGAGATTGGAGGGTGGGGCGATCGTCGAGGCGGCCGCGGAAGCCGCCAGGGCGACCAGGACGAGGGAAACGAGAAGGATAGGCAGGGAGACGCGTCGCATGGTGCACTACTCTCCTTCGAAGAGAAACTTCCAATGAACCGGGCTTCGGACGGCCAGGATTCGACTAGTGGACAGCCGGGTCCGCTCCTCCCCCCTGATCGAGCGGGATTCGCGCGTTCACGGTCCAAGAGCAAGACCCATGCCGGAAATCGCCCGGCCTGGCATAGGTTGAGCAAGAAAGTTGTTCCGCTGTGAGAGCCCTGAGGACCGGGCTTCCAAATCGAGCTTTCGAGCGCTTTTCACCTGGGAGATCAACATGTTCGAGCGCTTGCTTCCGGCGTCCGTCCTTCTCTTTCTTACAACCCTCGTCCCGGCCGGCGCCACCACGGTGCGGCCGCCCGCGGACCTCGGCCAACTCGCGCGGATCAGCGGCGCGGTGGTGCTCGCCCAGGCGATCGAGTCGCACGTGGAGCCGGGGGACACCCTGCCGGTGACCGTCACCCGCTTCCTCCAGGTCCAGCAGGTGGCCGGCCGGCCGACCGGCGCCCTCTTCGAGGTGGCGGAGCCGGGCGGCAGCCTGGGGAAGGCCAGCGCGGCGGTGGCCGGCTCGCCGCGCTACCAGGACGGCCGGGAGTACCTGCTCTTCCTGGACGCCGCCCCCGCCGGCCGCTGGCGTTCCAAGATGCTGGCCTACGGTCTCCTGGAAGAGGTTCCGGGGAGCGGCGGCCTGCTGCGCCCCCTGCCCGAGGCCGCCCGCCTGGAGACCGCGGCCCGCAAGAGCTTCGAGCCGGTGGGGGTCTACCGCAAGGCCGACCTGCTCCAGCATCTCTCGGAGGTGGCCCGCGGAGCGCGCTGGAACCGCGCCCTCGCCGCGCCGGAGGTGGCGGGCAAGGCCCTGCAGACCGCCGGCGAGGCGCTCTACAACGCCCCCCAGGAGTGCGTCTTCTTGCAGGACGCCAACGACAACCTGCCCATCCGCTGGTTCGGCTACGAGACCGGCGCCACCACCGTGACCGTCGTTCCCACCACCCCCGGCCAGACCGGGATCACCGACGGCGGCATGGGCGCCGTCCAGCAGGGAACCGCGGCCTGGCGGAACGAGCCGGATGCCGTGCTGCGCTTCAACTCCGGCCCCACCCGGGCGCGCGCGATCTCCTGCTCCGGCAGCTTCGACTACGACGAGGGGGCCGTGGTCTTCAACGATCCCTGCGGCGACATCGCGGATCTCGACAGCAACTGCGTGGGCACCCTGGCCTTCGGCGGCGCCATCTACGACAACACCACCAGCCAGACCTACGACGGCAACCCCTGGCACCCCGCCACCTCGGTCTTCGTGATCGTCAACAACGGCGCCCAGTGCGTGGGGGAGGTGGACTTCAAGGAGGTGCTGACCCACGAGCTGGGGCACACTCAGGGGTTCGGCCACCACACCCCGGCGAACCCGGCGGACGCCACCATGTCCGCCTTTCTCAAGGGGGACGGCCGCGGCGCCTCGCTCGGCCCCACCGACGAGGTCTGCGCCTCCTTCGCCTACCACACCTTCCTGGACGTCCCAACCTCGGACGGGTTCTGGTCCCACATCGAGGCGATCCAGAACGCCGGGATCACCAACGGCTGCACCACGGCGAGGTTCTGCCCGGCGGACTTCGTGAACCGGGCGGAGATGGCGGTCTTCCTGGTCCGCGGCTCCCACGGCAGCGGCTTCGTGCCGCCGAAGGCCAGCGGCCGGTTCGTGGACGTGCCGGTCGACTACTGGGCCGCCGACTTCATCGAGCAGCTCGCCGCCGACCGCATCACCACCGGTTGCAGCGCTGGCCACTACTGCCCGGGCGACCTGGTCAGCCGGGCCGAGATGGCCGCCTTCCTGGTGCGGGCGCGGCACGGCTCGAGCTACACGCCGCCCGCCCCCACCGGGGTCTTCGCCGACGTCCCCACGACCTTCTGGGCGGCGGCCTACATCGAGCAGATCTACCGGGACGGCATCACCACGGGCTGCGCGGCCAACCCCCTGCGCTACTGCCCGACGGACGA
>Ga0070666_10001395_pt1 | contig 14613 bp, 16 predicted proteins | sample KBSS23metaG_FD_64677 | JGI IMG/M metagenome (GOLD analysis project Ga0070666, IMG submission 64677) | Switchgrass rhizosphere microbial communities from Kellogg Biological Station, Michigan, USA - KBS S2-3 metaG | ecosystem: Host-associated > Plants > Roots > Rhizosphere > Soil ... | reverse complement strand
CCCGACGCATCGCCGACAACGCGATGAAGGCAACGATCATAAGGATGAAGGCAATCGGCACGCCGCCGCCGCTCGACTGGCGGCGCGCCTTCTGGACGTGGTCGGCGGCCGCGGCATTCTTCTGCGCTTCCTCCGGGGGGAGGCTCATCTGCTTGATGATCGCATCCGCGCCCGCTTCGACGCCGCCGCCATAATCCGGCGGGTTCTCCTTGAAGTGCGGCAGGATCGCCTCGCGGATGATGATGCCCGACATCGCGTCGGTCATGTACGCGCCCGCGCCATAGCCGGTCGTGATCGCCACCTTTCGTTCGTTCGGCGCGACGACAAGAAGGACGCCATCATTGTTCTTCGTGCTCCCGAGCTTCCAGTAGCGAAGCAGCCGATAGGCATAATCCTCGATTGGATAGCCCTCGAGGCTCTTGACCGTAGCCACGGCGAACGCCCGCCCGCTCTGCGCGTAGAGTGCCTGCGCTTTCGACGTCAGGTCGACGACCTGTGCGGGCGTCAAAATGCCAGCCTGGTCGACAACGGGCGAGCCGTTATTGTCCGGGAACTTCTGGGCAGCAGCCGGCGTCGCGAACGCGAGCAGCAGCAGCCAGAAGGCTGCGAGGAGCCGCGTCACCTCAACCGGCGTTGGTGGTGCCGAAGTCGACCGTCGGCGCCTGTTGGGCACTGGCGGACGCCGCGAACGGCACCTTGGGCTTGGCGCCATAGAAGATCTTGGCGCCGATCGCGTCGGGGAAGGTGCGGATGCGGGTGTTATAGGCCTGGACCGACTCATTATAGTCGCGCCGCGACGCGTTGATGCGATTCTCCGTGCCTTCCAGCTGGTCCTGCAATGCGAGGAAGTTCGCGTTGGACTTAAGGTCCGGATAAGCCTCCTGGAGCCGCTGCAGCGTGAACGTCACCCTGCCTTGTGCGTCATTGAACGCCTTCACCTTTGCCGGATCGTCGAGATCGCTGGCGTTGAGCGTGACGCGTCCGGCGTCGGCGCGCGCCTGGGTGACGGCGATAAGGACGCTGCTTTCCTGCTTGGCGTAGCCTTTGACGGTGTTGACCAAGTTCGGGATCAGGTCACTGCGCCGCTGATAATCGGCCTGAAGGTTGGCCCACTTCGCGTTCACGTCCTCCTCGGCCGTCGGAACGCTGTTGAGTCCGCAGCCGGCGAGGCTGATCGCGGCAAGCGGTGCAAGCAAACCAAAACGGCGAACTGCGGTCATCGGACCCTCCACTAGGAACGCGCCGCTAATTAGATGCGCGCCCGTTCCGTTTCAATGCTGTCTTATCAAAACAATACACGAAACCGGAGTTTACTTTTATTCGCCGCACGCACCGCTAATGTCGTTCGCCCGACGCAAGCAAAGGGGGAGCACGATGCTCAAAGACTTCCGGGAATTCATCGCCAAGGGAAATGTCCTCGACCTCGCGGTTGCCGTGATCATCGGTGCGGCGTTCGCCAAGATCGTCACCAGCCTGACCGACGACATCATCATGCCGATCATCGGCAAGATCTTCGGCGGGCTCGATTTTTCAAGCCATTTCCTGCTGCTCGGGCCAGTGCCCGAGGGCTACCAGGGCTCGCTCAGCGACTATGCCGCGCTCAAGAAAGCCGGAGCGCCGATCCTCGGGTGGGGCCAGTTCCTGACCGAAGTCGTGAGCTTCGTGATCCTTGCGTTCATCATCTTCCTGATGGTCCGCTGGGCGAGCAAGGCGATGCGCCGCGCCGACGCCGCCGCCGGCCCGAGCGAAGTCGACCTGCTCACCGAAATCCGCGACGAGCTGAAGAAGCGCTGAGCCTTACCTGGGCTTGCCCAGGTAGCCGGCTTCCTTGCGCAGCGCATCGCCGTCCATCAGCACGCCGTCGCTCATCACCTGGTCGACGTGGCGAAGGTCGCCGATGGTCTTCTCGGGATCGCCGTCGACGAGCAGGAGGTCGGCCTCCTTGCCGACGGCGATCGACCCGGTGCGCTGGTCGATCTTGACGTTGCGCGCCGGGATGATCGTCGCGGTCGCGAGCGCTTCCGACGTGGTCATCCCGCCGTCGACGTAGAGCTCGAGCTCGCGGACCAGCTCCATGCCCTGCCCGTCCGTCCCGGCGACGATCGGAACTCCGGCGCGGAACAACTTGGTCACATATTCGCCCATGTGGTGGACGCTCGCGACGGCATCGGCGCGGGTCATGCCCGGAAGGTAGGGGATCGCGCCTGACTTGAACCCGCGTTCGGTCGCCGCGGGCAGGGTCCCGACGTAAGGTGCATAAGCTGGGGCAACGGTCCCGGCATTGGCGAGCAGCACGCCTTCGACCACGACCAGAGTCGGATCGAGTGTGATCTTCTTCTCGGCCATCGTTCGGATCACCGTCTTCATCGGCTCGGCGTCGAGGTTGACGTCCTTGAAATATTTGCCCGGACCAAGCATCCGCATGGTGGTGTTCGCCTTGTCGACCACCTCCTGCGGCATCGCCTGCATCGTCGCGAAATAGATGTGCGTGATCTCGTCGTAGCCGGCGTTGATCGCGTCCAGCGTGCGCATCCCGGCCGGGATATGGCCGTGGACGTGAAGGCCGAGTTCGTGCGCGAGCTTCGCTCCAGGAGCGATCCACTCGGGCTTCATCGAGGTGTAGAATTTCACCGCGGTGAGGTTGTTCGCCTTGATCTTGCGAACCGCCGCGAGCGTCTCCTCGAGGCTCGAGACTGCGAGGCTCCCCTGCGCCACCAGCGGGCCCTTCTGGTCGACGATCACCGAATCGAAGCATTCCGGCGCCAGCAGGGTCCCTTTGTTGCGGCGCTCGCGCTGCGACACTTCGAGCTCGATCGGCCCGCCCGGGTTGCGGCAGGACGTGACGCCAAGCGCAAGCTCGCTGACCGTCTGGAAGTCGTCGCCGACGTGCATGTGGCTGTCCCACAGGCCGGGGACGAGCGTCTTGCCGGCGCCGTCGATGACCCGCGCCCCGGCCGGGAGCTTGGGCAACGCCCTGCCGACGCTGACGATCTTGCCGTTCGCCGTGACCACGTTCTGCCCGGCGACGAAGCGCTGGTTGTCGGCGTCGTAGATCTTGACGTTCTTGAACAACACCGGCCGGCGGGCTGCTGCCGTCAGGAACTTCCTCGCGGTCGCCGGCGCGAGCGCGGCGATCGCCTTGTCCTGCGCGGCCTGGAGCTTGTCGAGATTACCCTCATACCCCGCGGGCAGAAGCGCGAGCGCCCCGACCGCGCCGAAGAACTTGTCCTTCTCGACCCACAGAGGCTGCGGCGATTGGCCCGTGCCACGGAGGAAAATCAGGTCGACGCGCTTCGCGCCCTGCGGCCCGGTGACATCCGCCGACGCAACTCTCTCGAAGGTCGCCTTGCCGCTCGGCATCAGGGTCAGCCCGGAGCGGCCTGCTGCCAGCAAGGCATCCACTTGGGGTGCCGCAGACACGAACGGCCCACCTTGCGGCAAATAGTAAGCGGGCGTGGCGTAGGCCTCGCCGCCTTCGTCGACCGGGCTCTTCCAGGTCGCCTTGCCGCCGCTGATCGCGAAATTCTCGGCCGCATCGCCGCTCGGCGTCACGCCGCGGACAACCACTTCCGACGGCATTCCGTCAGGGCCGTACTTGATCGTCTGGTCGGTCTCGAAGGTGAGGCCGCGCAGAAGGATCGATTCGCGCAGCGCCGTCCGCCCGTCCGCGAGCTTCCACATATATTCATCGCCATGCTTCCCGGCACTCGACACCACGACGTAATGGGTCGCGTCCGCGGGCGGGACGAGCAGCTGCTCCTTCGGCGCCGGTTCGGCGATTGCGGCAGAAGCGCAGGCGGTGAGAAGTGCGGCAAGAACGGTGCGGCGCATGGATGTCCCCCTTGGATTGCGCGCACCGTGGCAACAGCAGCAGCGATAGGCAACCGCCGCTTCGACCAGCGGCGGAACCTCACTGCAGCCGGATGAGCGTCTCCGGGATCTTGTTCGAGGCTGGGCCGACGTCCCAGTGCAGCTGACGGCCGAGCGGGTGCGCCGACGCTCCGTCCTCGCTGTTGTTGGTCAGGATCTCGCCGTCGGTGACGATGGTGAAGCGGCCCTCGGCGCGCGATTGCGGCCCATCGCTCATCTTGCTCGCCGCTGCCGAGCCGGCGCGCGCGGCGAGCGGCCCGGCGCCGCCAGTCAGCGCCGGCGCGTTGACGAACACCGAGCCATCGCCGCGGCGGCGGATCGCGATGAACGGGATGATGAGGTCGTTGTCGGGCAGGGCCGGGAAGACGAAGTCCTGCGTCGCGCGCCCTTCGAAATGATAATCAACGTCGAACACACCCTTCCCGCGATAGCTGACGGAGCGCCATCCGGCATATTTCATCAGCTTGGCCGCGAAGGCACGGTTCGACGCGTCGTCGAGCCCGGGGAGGCCGAAGGCCTTGGCCATCTCCTCATTGTCCTTGCGCTTGGCCGCGGCAGCATCGGCCGCCTGCTTTTCATATGCGGCGCGCTGGTGAGCGATCTCCGCCTTGGTGCACGGCCGCTCGTCGGGCATCGTGTCGCTCTCGCGCATCGGAGCGGATTTGGTTCCGTCCTCGCCGGCGTAGCATTGCGCCGCCTTGTCGCTCCACGGTGCGGTCTTGGTGTCGGCGTCGGGCGGCAGCTGGATGACGATCTCGCCGCGATAGTCGAGGACGAAGCTGTTGTCCTTCCTGAGCGTCAGCTCCGACTGGAACTTGCCCGGCCCCCACAGGCAGCCGGAAAGCAGCAGCGGCGCGGCCGCGATCAACCCACGCTTGACCCAATGATGCATGACGTACCCCCTGCCGCCGATTTACAGGGGAACAGCCGTCATTGCGAGGAGCGTCAGCGACGCGGCAATCCAGACTGGATCGCCACGCTACGCTCGCGATGACGGAAAAAAAGGCAAGTGGGGAGCTTCTGTTGCCCGGTGCTCCCCGAACCGCTGGAATCCCCTTCTGTTGCCCGGTGGGGTCCGACCGCGCTTTTGTCTTTGTAACTTAGACCGTTAGGCCGTCAGTTACGCAGCAATTGCGAGCGCCTCGTTATCGTTGGCACTTGTGTGAATGAGCCGTCACGGTGGCATCCATACCGATCGGCAATCAGGCCTTTACCGCACTCGTCGATCCTATTTCGCCCCCATCAGCAGCAGCCGAAATCCGTTCGGCTGGCGGCTGGTGGTGGAGGCGCCGGGGTACTGCCCCCCGGGTCCGAAATGCTTATTCCACCTGACAATCTACCGACATAGCCGGTTGCCCGGCGCCCCCTAGATAGGGATTCCGGTTTAAAATCTCAACAATCCCCACTGGAAAGGCCCCGCCGAGTGCTGATATGGGGCCAGCCTCAAGTGCTTTAGATGGGGAGCGCAAACATATGAAAAAGCTGGTTTTTGTTCTGGTCGGAGCAGGTGCTTTGCTGACCGCCGCGTGCAACAAGGGCAATGAGGATCAGGTCAACAACGCCGAGATGAACCAGCCGGCGCCCGAGCTCAACGCGCTCGCCAACGAGGCTGCGAACACCGCCGACGAAGCGAACGCGCTCAGCAACCAGGCGCAGAACCTCGCCAACGAGGCCAACACGGTTCAGGACAACACCACTAACCCCAAGGACGCCGACGAGCAGAACGTCGCCGGCATGTAGGCTTGGCCGACGAGGCGATACCCGCCGCGACCCTGATCGTTGCGCGCGACCGGCCGGGCGGACCGCCCGAGCTGCTGATGGTCGAGCGCGCCGAAGGCATGGCGTTCGCGGCGGGCGCCCTCGTCTGGCCCGGCGGCCGCATCGACGCGGCCGATCGCAGTTTCGCCGATGAGCTCGGCCTCGGCGAGGACGGAGCGGCGCGGGTCGCAGCGATCCGCGAGACGGTCGAAGAGACAGCGATTCCGGTCGGCCTGACGCCGGTTCCGGATCAGCAGGCAGTACGCGAGTTGCAGGGAGATCTGATCGCGGACCGGCCTGTGGCAGAAGCGCTGGCGGAGCGCGGCCTTAGCCTCGATGCCGGCGCGCTAGTCGCATTCGCCCGCTGGGTCCCCAAATTCCATGCCGTGCGCCGCTTCGACACTCTGTTCTTCATCGCGCAGGCGCCGCTTGGTGAGTGCCAGCCCAACGTGATCGCAGGCGAATGCGCCGGCGCCTTCTGGCTAACCGCGGCAGAGGTGCTCGAGCGCGAGCAGCGCGGCGAAGCCCGCCTGATCTTCCCCACCCGCCGCAACCTCGAGCGGCTTGCGCAGCATGCGAGCTTCGACGCGATCCGGGCCGACGCGATCGCCCATCCAATCGAGCCGGTGACCCCGTGGGTCGAGGACCGCGGCGGGGAGAAATTCATCACCATTCCGGGCCATCTCGGCTATCCGGTGACGCAGGAGCGGCTCGACGGCCTGTGGCGCGGCTGACGGCGAGCGCGAGTCGCCCAAGCTCCCCAACGAAAAAGGGGACCCGCCAAAGCGGATCCCCCTCTGCTGCGAGCTAGCGCCGCAGTCTATTTCAGATGGTTCGAGAGATGCTTGTTCATCTCGAACATGCTGACCCGATCCTTGCCCCCGAAAATCGGCTTCAACGTCGCGTCGGCGACGATTTCGCGTTTGTTCTGAGGATTTTGCAGGTTGTTCTTGCGGATGTGATCCCACACCTTCGACACCACCTGGCTGCGCGGAAGCGGAGCGCTCCCGGTAATCTTCGCCAGATCCGCCGACGGGGTCACCGGACGAGCCAATCCCCCACCTGCACTACGACCAGTACCTTTTGCCATCAGGCCCTCCTGTTGTTCCTCTGCCGATAGAGCGCAAAGCGGGATGCATTGCAATGCCGTTGCAGAGGGAAATTCAGCTATGTCGGGTAGTGAACGGAACGACCCGGTTCGCCGCGTCATGGCCGATGTCCGCCCGGCCGCCGTACGGGATGCCCGAGCGGCGGCACCACTCCTCGACGATCGCCACCTCGCCGGCCCCGAATTCGACGTCGTTCGGCAAGATGTCCCCGACCCGCCCGAGCCGCAGGCGCGCGGCCCGGCGGACGTTGGGCGAGGAGCTGATGTGGAACATCGTCCGGTCGATCCGGTAAAGATGCTCGCTCACGTCCTCGATCAGCAGGTCGACGCCGGTGAAGTCCGGCTCGAGCGGGGTTCCGAGGAGGTTCGACAGGACCGTCAGGTTGAACGCCATCGCCCGCTCGCCGAGGTCCGGCTCGAGCGCTCCCTCGTCGCGCCGGACGAGCCAGTCGAGCGCACGGTTGACCGCCGCGTCCCCGCCCTCGCGTAAAACGTCTTGCGGCATCGGCCCCCAAACGACGTCGAGGCCGGCCTTGTGGAACCCGGCGTGAAGGAAGCCGGCGTCGCTGTAGCCGAAATACACCTTGCCGCGCGCTTCGTCGGGCAAGCCCGCAAGCGCCGCCTCGGCAATCCGGTTCGACCCGTATCCGCCGCGCGCGAACCACAATGCGTCGACCGACGGATCGGCCATCGCCTCGCGCAGCGCCGCCAGCCGGGCCTCGTCCGGCCCGGCGAAATGACCGTGCGAGAGGAATGACTGCGGGTGGATCACCAGTTCGCAATCGCCGCGCCCGGCGACGATCGCCTTGACCCGCTCGGCCGCTTCCCGCTTCAGCGGGCAGCTCGGAGCGACGACCGCGATCCGCATCCTAGTAACGATCCCTCCGCCCACTCGCGATCAGCACCCCGCCGCCGACGATCAGCGCGACTCCGAACAGGAACGGGATTCCGAGGAAGTTGAACGCCTGGACGAAGCTCTGCCAGCGGTTCGTGCCGCTGAGGAACATCGACATGCACAGCCCGGTCGCTCCGGCGATCAATATGCCGACCGTGATCAGGCACCCGCCGAGCATTTCCTTCATGACCACCGATCCCAATCGTTGCGGTCGCTACGGACCATCGAGCGGCCCGCCATGAACAGCCCGATCCCGATCAGGAACGGAATTCCGGCATAGAGCATCCCGGCCCCGATCGTGTCGATGAAGCTGCGCCACGAATGGATTCCCGCGATCAGGATCAGCATGCACAGGCCGGTCACTCCGGCGATCAGGATTCCGACCGCCTGCAGGCAGCCCCCGAGCAACTCCCTCATTCGAACGTCTCGCCGTAATCGGGCGGCTTGCGCGCGCTGCGGATCAACGCGTGCCCGCCGAACGCCATCCCGGCACCGATCGCGAACGGCACGCCGCCGAACAGCAGGACCGCCGGGATCATCGTCAGCCCGCCCATTCCGCCCGAGCTGAACAGCACCAGCAGCGAGCAGAGACCGCTTCCGCCGGCGATCAGCACTCCGACCGCCAGTAGGATACCGCCAAGCACGGTTTTCATGCGCGCGCGTCCGCGCCCCGGTGGCGCGCCAGCACACCTGCCCCCTCCGCGCCTTCGCGATAGAATGTGTTGTAGGTGTCGAACGGGATAATTTGGCCGTCTGCGGTCACAAAATGGACGCAGCTGCGCTTCACCGTGCCGAGATCGAAATTGTAGCGGTCGAGGAACTGCAGGATCACGACCCGGAAGCTGTTGGCATAGCTCAGCTCCTCGGGGACCATCGCGTGGGGCAGGCAGCACAGCAGGCCCGCCAGCTTCTCCTCGGTGTTGGCCTGCGCGGTCGCGAGCGACAGCAGGTCCATGACCTTGGCCTTGAGCTCGGGATAAGCCTCGTAGCTGATCGTGTTCGGACCGTTGAGGATCAGCTCGCGCGGCAGCAGGCGAGTCAGCGGCGTGACCTCCCGCCCCTGCCGAAGCCCGTAGCCGATCGAGATCTGGTCGGGGTTGCACGGCAGCGGGATCATGTCTTCGGTCGTGAACACGCCCGACTTCCCCACCTCGCGCCGGATCTGGGTCAGCAACACGCGGTTGAGGCGGGCGTCGAAGCCCTCGTTGCGCCCGGCGTCCTGGACCGGCTGGAAGGTCACGCCGCGAACGCAGCTCCACTCGAGCGCGTGGCGAATGATGTCGGCCACCTCGCCGTCGTTGACCCCGCGCTTCACCACCACGACCAACGTGGTCGAAAGCCCGACGGCTTCGAGTGCTTCCAGCGCCTGCCGCCGGATGCGGCTGAGCTTCGCGCCGCGCAGCTCCATCAGCGCGTCGTCATTCAGGGAATCGAACTGCAGATAGACTTCAAGCCGCGGCGCGTAGGTCGCCAGCCGCGCCACGAACTCGGGGTCCTGCGCGATCCGCACGCCGTTGGTGTTGATCATCACGTGGCGGATCGGGCGGAGCTTCACCGCGTCGAGAATCGCGAAGAAGTCGGGGTGGATCGTCGGCTCGCCGCCCGACAGCTGGACGAGGTCCGGCTCGCCCTCGCTTGCGACCAGGGCGTCGAGCATCCGCTCGATCTCGGCCAGCGGCCGGTGGCTGCCGTGGATGTCGGCGGCGTTCGCGAAGCACACCGGGCAGGCGAGGTTGCACGCCTGGTTGATCTCGACGATCGCGAGGCAGCTGTGCTGCTCGTGGTCGGGGCACAGCCCGCAATCGAACGGGCAGCCGGCCTCGGTCCGCGTTTGCGTCCTCAGCGGCCGGTCGCCCGGCTTGATCCACAATTTCTGCTGCCGCCAATATTCGAGATCGTCGCTGATCAGCGTCTTCTGCACGCCATGCTCGCGGCACCGCTTCAAATAGAAGACCTGCTCGTCCTCGATGATGACCTTGGCGGGAACGACCTCGAGGCAGGTCTCGCACAGGCTCGAGGTCTGGCCGTGGAACAGGTAATGCGCCGCCTTGCGCTGCGGCAGTTCAGGCGATGCCGCGCTCTCGTGAGCGGCCGCTTCGCCACCAGAATAATCCATATCCGACGAGCCCCACCATCAGGAGATGAAACACGTTCAGCGGACCGAGCACCGCCGGGTACGGCTTCAAGAACTCCCACACAAACCGCTGGCAAGCATAGAAGATAATCATCGCGTGGAAAGCATGGTCGCGGGCCCAGTCCGCGCCCTTCAGCCGCGCCCGGACGTAAACCGCCGCGAAGCCCGCCATGGCGAGCGATTCATAGAGCTGGACCGGGTGCCGTCCGATGCCGTCGCCGAGGTCGACCGCCCACGGCACGCCGCTAGGCACCCCATAGGTGTAGTCGGGCAGGCCGGCGAAGAAGCAGCCGAGGCGCCCGACCGCGATCCCGACGCAGATCGGCAGCACCAGCGCGCCACCGGTGGACACCCGCACCCGGTGCGCGCGCTTCCACAGCTCGACCGCGACGATCCCGCCGGCAAGCGCTCCGGCGATGCTGTGCGACGGCGCGATGATTGGGCCGCGGAGCGAGTTGGCCGAGCCGAACAGCCACGCGCCCGCGACCGCGCCCAGCCCGAGCGCGATGAAGTAACTCGGCCGGGTGACCCGCGACAGCGCCAGCGCCTGGTCGGGCCAGCGCCGGTGCTGCCACCGCGCGGCGAGTGCCGCTGCGATCCACGCCGCAAGGTCGAACGCGTAATGGGCGAGCGGATTGGTCGGAACGTGGATCATCCGCGGGCGGTTGTGCCCCGCCGCGTCAATGCGGGCAACGGCTCAGATCGGCGACGGCACCGCGTCGGGGATTTGCCCCACTGCCTTCCGGAACGGCTCGCGCCGTTGATAGGCGAGGCTCTTCCACAGCCATTCCATCGGCCCGTTGTCGTAGTAGCGCATCCACAGGTTGGCTGCGACGATCTCGCCGATGATCACCACGGTCGCGACCAGCAGCATCTGGACCTGGCTGAAATGCCCCCACAGGCCGAGCCCCCACGGCGCGAACACGAACCACATCATCAGCAGCGACGTGCCGAGGTACACCGTCAGCGGCATCCGCCCCGCAGCCTCGAACGGCCGCAGCAATCGCCTGCCCAACGCGCTGCCGAGAGCCAGGTGAATGAGCCCCAGGTGCCCGAGCGTGACCGCGATCCGGTCGATGTCCGGCGTGATGTCCTGCCACCTCAGTGCGGGATGATATTGCAGAACCGACCACCACGCGGTGCCGCGCAGCGCCAGGCCGATGCCGTAGCCGCCGAGCATCAGCGCCCAATAGGTCGATCGCCGCGCACGCCCCTGGATCACGCCCCACTGGCATAGCGCCATTCCGATCAGCATCGTCCCGAGGATCTCGGCCTGGATGATCCAGAACAGGCTCATCAGGAACTGCCAGTTGACGAACTGCGCCTTCCAATAGGCAATGAAGGTCGAATGGTGCGCCTTGTCGGCCTCGGCGATCTTCTTTTGCTTCTCCTTGTCCTGCTGCGGCGGCACGGTGTAGCTGCGCGCCCGCTGCTGGAAATCGTCGAATACCTTCTTGTCCTCGGCGCTGACCTTTTGGTGCGCGGCGAGCGCAGCGGTCACCCGCGCTGCGGTATGATAGCGCTCGGCCTTCGCCTCATATTGCACGGCTGAATAAGCGACCAGCGTACCGATGAAGGCCGCGCCGATGGCGCATTGGGTCCACGGCTTGAGCCGGCGGAACGGGAACAGGAAGGTCGCCGCAAGGCCGTAGGTGAGCAGGATGTCGCCCCACCACATCAGCACGAACGCGTTCAGCAGCCCGAACGCCGCGAGCCACAAATTGCGCCGGTAATGGAGGTCGGCGACTGCGACCGGCCCGTCCGGATTCATCGCCTTGCGCGCCATGATCATGATGCCCGCGCCGAACAGCAGCTCGAGCAGTCCGCGCTGGGTCCCGCTCATGTACACCTGCACCCCGTAGACCGACCAGAAGTCGCCCGTCGTCCAGGTCGGATAACGGAAGTCCTGGAGCACCATCTCGTACCCGCCCATGGGCTGGATGTTCATGTAGAGGATAAACAGGATGGCGATTCCGCGGATCACGTCGAGCGCAGCGATCCGCTCGGCGCCGCGGACCCGGTCGATTCCAAGATTCATCTCGGCGTTCATTGCTGTGCCCCCCGGCAGAATGATGACGCACGAGCAGTCTGCGCCTGTTTGGGGCACCGCGCAACTTAGCGGAAGGTAAGGTCCGCCCGCCGCGCGATGCTCCGGTAATCACTTTGCAAGCACTCTCCCCTAGCCTTGCGCGGATGAGCAGGAACGCAATGCAAGCCGTCTCGGACGTGCAGGTCTACGAGCGGGCGCCGGCGAGCTTCGCGCGCGGGCTGGCGCAGCGCGGGCACCACATCATCTATCGCGCCAATGCCGAGAACCACTGCCCCGGCTGCGGCCGGTCGCACTGGCACATCGGCCGGATCACCGCCGAGTGCGGCTTTTGCGGGACCGCAGTCCCGCTCGCCGAAGCGCGCCACGACGAGGTCGGCGGCGCCCCGCGAGCGCCCGCGTCCGCCAACCAGCGGCGCTTTCCGCGCATGCCGGCCAAGGGCCGCAAGCTGCAGCTGCTGATCGACGGCTCGCCCAACAGCTTCGCGCTGCACAACATCTCCGAAGGCGGCGTGATGGGCGACCAGGTCGGCGACCTCGAGCCCGGCGCCCACGTCTATGTCCGGTTCGAAGGCGGGATCCTCGTTCCGGCGGTGGTGAAGTGGACCGAAGACGGCCTCGTCGGCCTCGCCTTCATCAACCCGGTCCTGCTCGACCGCACCTCAAAATCCGCGAACTAACCACTCGCGCTGCACAGCGCCGAGAGCGTTCGGGGGGATGCTGCGCGGCGAACGTCCGCAATGGGTGGAAAGCAGACGCTAGAGAAGGCGTGATAATACCCAAATCACGCCTGCGGCTAAGACTCCAACGAGAGCGAGCGTGACAAGCCACGCGGCGAGCCTGCCCCAACGCTTCTCAACAACATCATAAGCCCACTCAAACAACGATCCGATGTCTAGGCTTTCCATCGGAGGACAATAGCTCGCGTCTGCAATGGGTGGAAAGCGGACTCTAGGCTGCTACCCTTCCAAGATGACCGAGCGATACGAGCCACCTTCCGATTTCCTCAAAGCGCTCATCAACGACGACGCGCCGCTTATCGGTGGGGAACACGCCGAAGCGAACCTACGGCGCTTGGTCGAGATGATTGGAGACACAAATCCAGCAAACCGGGATTGGGCGACGCTCCTGCTCGCTCAGCAGGACATAGACACGCCGCAGGTAAGAAACGCCCTGCTTAGAGCCGCCGAGGATGAAAACGAATATGTCAGGGCGGAGGCGATCTTAGGACTGGCTCAGCGCGACAAAGCGTTGGCGCTCCCGCTTGTGCAACGAGAGCTTTCGGGCGCGTTGGTGCCCCTTCCTCTGTTCGAGGCCGCAGCCATCGTCGCCCACCCGAGCCTGGCGGCAGACCTGCGAGCGTTTACCGAACCTTCCGGCGACGATTTCTTGGACGGGCTTGCTATCAAGGCCCTACGAGCGTGCGACGGGAGCGTCTGAACGCCGGCGGCAAGTTTGGGTCGAAGGCGGACATTAGCACCGCTGATCGAAAGCGCTGTCCTACAGCCGGTGCTTTGAGTCATAGGCTCCTCGATGGGCGAAGCGGGGCATTACGGAAGCACAAGCCGCGCGGAGGCTGCGCGCATGCGTAGGATCGCAGCGTTCCGTCCGCTGACTCACGCGCGCGCGTAGGAGGCGGACCTTTGGGACCTTTCGCGCGCGGCGATTCGCCCCGGCACTGGCGCGTTCGCTCGGGATCGGGCAGCTTGGCCGCGCTAGTGGAGAGGGGATCCATGAAGAAACCGACCGCGCTCGCATTCGCCTTCGCCGCTCTGTTCGCCACATCGGCCGCGCCGCCTGCCGACTATAGCGTGCTGATCCACGGCGGGACGATCTACGACGGCTCTGGCGGTGCGCCTTATGTCGGCGACGTCGCGATCAAGGGCGACAGGATCGTCTATGTCGGCCCGAACGCGCCCGGCCGCGCCGCGCGGACTCTCGACGCCACCGGCAAGGCGGTCTCGCCCGGCTTCGTCAACATGCTGAGCTGGGCGACCGAGAGCCTGATCGCCGACGGCCGCGGGATGAGCGACACCGCACAGGGCGTGACCCTCGAAGTCATGGGCGAAGGCGATTCGATGGGCCCGTGGAACCCGGAGATGAAACGGCTTGCGCTGAAGCGCCAGGGCGACATCAAATATCCGATCAAGTGGACCACGCTCGGTCAGTATCTGCAATATCTGCAGACCAGGGGCATCACCCCCAACGTCGCCTCGTTCGTCGGGGCGACCACGGTCCGCGTCCACGAGCTCGGCGAGAAGGACGTCGACCCCACCCCGGCGCAGCTCGACCGGATGCGCGCGCTGGTCCGCCAGGCGATGAAGGAAGGCGCGCTCGGCGTCGGCTCGTCGCTGATCTACGCGCCTGCGACCTACGCCGAAACGCCCGAGCTGGCCGGCATCACCACCGAGGCGGCGAAATGCGGCGGAATGTACATCAGCCACATGCGCTCGGAGGGGAACAAGCTGCTCGAGGCGATCGACGAGCTGATCGCGATCTCCAAGCAGTCGGGCGCTCCGGCCGAAATCTACCATTTCAAGCAGGCCGGCCAGCCCAATTGGGGCAAGCTCGACGCGGCGATCGCCAAGGTCGAGGCGGCGCGCGCCGCCGGCCAGCGCATCACCGCCGACATGTACACCTACCCCGCCGGCGCGACCGGGCTCGACGCCGCAATGCCGACTTGGGTCCAGTCGGGCGGGCTCGAAGCGTGGATCAAGCGCCTGAAGGACCCGGCGACGCGGGCGCGGCTGGTAACGGAGATGCGCACGCCGTCGAACGACTGGGAGAATCTGCTGCTCCTC
>Ga0070666_10001392_pt1 | contig 14639 bp, 14 predicted proteins | sample KBSS23metaG_FD_64677 | JGI IMG/M metagenome (GOLD analysis project Ga0070666, IMG submission 64677) | Switchgrass rhizosphere microbial communities from Kellogg Biological Station, Michigan, USA - KBS S2-3 metaG | ecosystem: Host-associated > Plants > Roots > Rhizosphere > Soil ... | reverse complement strand
CGCCGGTCTGGCCTCTCCCCCCGAAGGCAAGGCCGGAATTATCTCAGTCGCAAAAAATCCTCCCTTCCTCTATCGCACGATTGTTTCAGAGGAAGGGAGGATCGTTCAATCCCAAGAACTATCGGACAGAGCGTCGAATCATCCGGATTGCTAATGACGCGGCACAGAGCAGAAGACCCAGAAGACCCACCAGTGGAAGAGAAGTCGCGGTCTTGGGCAACGCCGTGGGAGCCGGTTGCGGCGCAGCTGCGGCACGGGCAGTCGGTGTCGCAGCTAGAGGCGTCGGAGGCGGTGGCGTCGCAGGCGCTGGAACTTCAATCAGGAGAACACCCACGTATACCACTGGCGTGGGAGGCGGCGGAGGCGGAGCCGCCGCAACGGGCGCCGTTCCTGTCGCTCTTCTCGTTTCGGTAACGGCGACATCCGATGATTCCGACACCACGGTTGCCGCGATTTTCATTCCCTTCTTGAGCTCAAATGCCGAATAGGACTTTCCGTCAATGACAAACTTCTGATCTTTAGGAACGTTGTACGACTTGTTGCCGCCTTCCGGAAAGCTGAGAATAAGATTGGAAGGCGGGATCACCGCGAATACCGTTCCTTGAATGGACCGGATGGTTGTCACTGTTTTTGGCGTCGTTGTTGTAGTAATCGTCCGCTGCAGTTTCATTCCCGGTTTGAGATCGTGAACGGAGAGTTCCTTGCCATCCACAGTCGCCCTTGCGGAATCGGGTACGTTCATGTGACGTATTTCCCCGGTATCCATTTTGACGACCAGATCGTTGCCTGAAGCATAGACGACTTCGCCTCGCTCCACGCTTGTCGTCGTGGTCGGCGTCCCGGTTCGGACTTGGGTCTGGGTTGTATCCTGTGCCGAAGCGGTTGCCGCCATGGCAAGCGACGCGAGTCCTGCCATCACCAGTCCTAAAATGGGGTTTGGTTTCAGATTCATTAGAGTCACTCCTTTGAGTTGAGCCATGTTATCGGGCCGGTTCATCGCTGCCTTCGGAAATCCGGTTTTGCAACTTCGCTGCGACAAAAACGGTCGTGAGCAGCAAGGCGGCTGCCAGCAAAACAACTTCGAATCGGCGCAACGACACGTCTTCGCTGTTCATGAAAAACTGCTTTCCACCACGACGCTGACTCAGGTGTAGCCAGCCTTCACAGTTCTATCTCTTTGCGAAGTCGGATCTAACTGTGGAGTGTGGCAGGTGCAAACGCAGTTTCAGATGCATCACCTATTTCTGAAAAATCACAGCCGCAAAGGCGACTATCGCAAGCAATGCGATCCGGCTATGGAACGGGGACGTCCGGGTTCATTGCCCAAAGTAGATTCCTGTCCTGTACGTGTTGTATTGTCGCCCTCATCATTGCAAACCCACGGGGACCGATGAGGTAATTTCCCGATTCCCTCTTGCCGATCTCCATCTGAAAGAACTTATAAATGGTGAATCCGAAACTGATCAGACAAGTCGCCGTGCGGACCCATCGCATCATTCCCCCGTCTAGGCGAGCCGCGTTCGAAGAACTTTTCGAATTCTGATCCGGCAATGCCTTTCTCCTTCCCCCGCTGTTTTTGGAGCATGCTACAGCGGCTTGCTTCGCTTCCTCTGCCTGCGGCGCTCGGAGATCCGTCTGTCCCCCCAGGTGCTTCAGTGGAAGCACTCGACCCTTGTTTCCCCGGAATCATCCTCATCCGGCCGAACTGCTCAACTCAACGTAATAAACGGATATGCGTCATCGGTCAGCCGGCTCCGGAATCTCGCTATACTCCCGACCGGTCTCTTGAAATTACTGTCTTCGATCCGGACCGCTAACCCCAATTGGCGGGAGCGAAGAAAGTACAAGAGATCCGGTAAGAATCATTAAGAGCCTCCGACTTGGGATAAGGGCTTCAATGAGGACAGCAAATCCGGCGAGATTCAATTTCATTTTACTTTGGGGAGGAGACTATAAAGCACTCCGTGGCGCAACCAGCCCGTTGACGTTATGTGCATTCTTGAAGCCCTTTATTTGCGCGTGTCAATTTCCGCTTTCGCCGCCTCACGCTGTTGCCTTTGATCCGCGATGAGGCGGTAAGCGATGTAGTACTTATAAATATTGCTGACGTAGGTGACCGTTTCGCGGCCGATTCGCTCCGAGGTGGTACGCTCGACGTTGCCGAACCAGAGGTTCGGATTGAGCCCCTTCTTTTCGGTCGCGAGCCTGAGTTGTCGGATGCGTCCCGGCCCGGCATTGTAAGACGCAAAGGTCATCAGTGCCCGGTTCAGATTGTCCATGGGTTCGTCCTTGTAGTACTGGTCCATCATGAACCGCATGTATTTCACGCCAGCGTGGATGTTTGATTCGATCTTGCTGATATCGCCGACCTTCATGTCGTTCCCGGTTGCGGGCATGACCTGCATGATACCGATCGCGCCTACGGGACTTCTGGCGCTTTGGTCCAGCGTCGACTCCTGGTAGCCCTGCGCCTCCATCAGCAGATAATCGAGGTCGTACTTCGAGCCGTACTTCTTGAACAAATCGACGACGGCCTGGAACTTCTTGCTTTCTGCATTTGACGCGGCGTTTTTCACGTATCTGACATTGTCAAGATATCGATGTTCGAGGACACTGCGGACGGCGTCGCTTTCACCATGCTTCCTCAGCGACTTGTTGACGACGTCCCGGAGCTTCGGATTTTCCTTTCGAAAAGCCACGGCCAAAGTTCCACCAGTTTGAATGGCAATGTTCGGGTGCACCGTGATGTCCTTGAACACCTTGCTCCAGAATTCGGCCAGAAAGTCGTCCACGACGGTGATCGGGGCGAGTCCGGCATTCACCATCTCCAGAACGTCATCGTCTTCGAGGACGACCGGGGCCTCTTCGATTAAGATCGGCGCTTTGCCCCGCGCTTTAAGCTCGGCGCTCAGCCGTACAATGTTTTCCTGGTAGAGGCTCCCCTTGCGGACGAACACCTCCTGACCCGCAAGATCGTCTACTGAAGCAATCGGTGGCGCTCCCGGGCCGGTGACCACCACTTGGCTCACGTTGGCGCGCGTCGGAATGGAGAAGGAGACGAGTTTCTCCCGTTCTGGGGTGACGGTGATCATAGCGGCAACGACGTCCACCTTGCCGCTCGTGAGCGCGGGGTACATTTGATCGCGCGACATCGGCAGCATCACGACATGAACCTTGAGCTTCCCGGTCTTGAGGTCTTTGTTCAAGTCGTCTTCGAAGATCTTCGCCCACTCGTAGGTCAACCCGCGCTCCTGTCCTCTATCGATGAAGTAGTGCGTGCGATTGAATGTGACGGCCACGCGGATCACCCGACGTTTTACCATCTCGTCGATGTCCCCTGTGAAGGGCTTATCCATCACAAGTCGCACAGCTGGCGGGAGGGCATCGTACGGCGAGGCTGCCTGCGGAAGCAACTCCTCTTGTTGCGCAGGCTCGACGGGAGTCGCCGCTTCCGGAGTCTCATCCTGGCTGGAACATGCAGCGGCCAGCACGACAATGAATAGGATCAGGAAGGGACCAGGTTTTTGAAACGCCAGATTGATCATTGTAGGACTCCTCTTACCAGAGACCTTAGTAGCGCGGCGCACTTATCCGTCCCGGTTTCGAAAAGTACTTAATTCGGCTTAGTTGGATGCATATCCAGGTACGCCACGACCAGAACTCTAATGCAGGCGGCGAATGGGATTGCGAGTAATGCGCCGACCAGCCCAGCCAATGCACCGCCCAAAATAGCGGCTATCAGCACCACGACATTGGGCAGGTTCAGCGCGCGCCCATAGACGCGCGGCTGAATCCAAACAGTTTCAACCTGCTGATACGCGAGAACAAAAACCACCATGATAACGGCCGCCGAAACCGAGTGAAACAGCGCGATGGCAACCAGCATGACGCCGCCGAGCGTTGCCCCGACAATCGGGATGATGTCAAAGACGCCATAGATAAAAGAAAGTGGCAGTGGCGTCGGAATCCCCAACAACACAAGTACGACGAACGATGCCGCCATGGCGAACACACTCGTCAGCAAGTTCCCGACGACATAGCTACTGATCGCAGCCCCCATCTGCCTGATCGTCTTTTCATGCGCCCGATATTTGTCGCCGACCCGGGACTGTTTCAGTTCCTCAATCCACCCGGGGCCGCCGACGACGAAGTACGCCATGAACGTGAGAGTCGTAAAGAACCCCGCGAAAAAGCCGGCTGCGCCCGTAAAAACGGTCCCAAACGACGCGGTGAAGAAGGCGATAATTGCCTCTTTCCTGCTGTCGAGCATCTCGAAGAGGTTGTAGCGATTGATGAACTGCGCCAGAGGATGGTTTCCTTGCGCGATGCTGTTCCGCATTTCGGGTAGAGATTGAAGTATCTCATTGGTTTGAAGCACAAGCGCAGGGAGGAGTCGTGACACGACGAGGGCGAACACCAGTAACGTTGCCAGGCTTAACAGGCCCAACGCCATTCCCCGTTTTCCCCATGTGAGACGTTGAAGCTTGTCGACAACGGGGGCAATACCGATCGCTAGAAATCCGGCTATCAAGATCCATGTCAGCGGCGTCGCGAGGATAGTAACGACGAGCACGGTAATCCACGTGGCCAAAACGACCAGCACAGCCCGGATCATAGTCTCCGTTTGGATTGCGATGATTTTCGCTGGCATCAACATCACCTGGAATTCCGCACATGCGCATGGCAATGCAAAAATGTCGCACGCATAGACGGTATTTTGTACGCAGCCATAGGGATAGCAGGACAGACTTCTTCAGTCATTTAATTTTCTAAGAACCTGTCCAAATTTACAGGTTGATTGCGAAGCGCGCCTTCTGCCAAATCATGTGCGGATTCCGGCAATCGTCGGGGCCTTCATTGGGCCGACGGGATCAGAACTTCAAGCCGAAGGAGTTCGACCAGCCAAAATCGTTTTTGGACAAACCGGCCGGCGGCTTGCTGTCGTAATTGTCGAAAACGCCACTCCGGAAGTACCAGTCGCCAGGCAGATTGAAATCGAGGTCAAATTTGAAGTTGAGCCGGTACCGGTTATCAATCGTCAGGCTCGGGTAGTAGGTAAACCGCGTGACGAGGTCCGTAACCTTCAGTTTCTCGGTCATGAACTCCGTGCCAATATACGCCTCGGCAGAGTCCTTCTTTGGGATCGTGTGGTCTTGGTAGGCTTCATTCGTCCAGGCCAGCCCGCCGCCGAGCCCGAGATACTGCGAAGACGACCGAAGCAGGTACCGCCCACCGCCACCTCCAAGTGTAGTGCGAAGGTCGAGTCCCTGCTCATCGCTGTGTGTGAAATCCTGCGTTGTGTTGGCATACCAGCGCTCGCCGAAGAGATACCGAAAGTCGTTGCCGAAGTCCCACCGTTGAGTGTCCGGCGCGTTGGATTGCGTGTTTTTAAACACATTGGCCGCCATTGAGTCCACGTACTGCTTCTCGCGGTATAGCAAAGTGCCACCGAATGTCAGATTTTTTGCGTGGTTTGCCTGCGTCACGCTGTAGCCAAAATCGAAACCCCCGTCGAACCGCGACCAGAACGTTCGTTCGTAGGAATCTATTGCAGAGACGTCTGCAAGTGAGACGCTAACGTCACCCACCAGCATGGTCGCTTTCTTCCCCGCTTCGGCCTTCAACTCGCCGGACAATCGGCTACCTGCATACGTCTCCACCAGGAAACGGCGGCTGCTTTCGATCGACGCGATTTGGTCCCACTTGACCTTGAAGTCGGAATCCGAATAAGCAGTTTCAATAGTCAGGACTTCCTTTTCCACTTTTTTAATTTCACCGACAATCTTCTCCCCGGTGATAGTCGTCACCACATCTGTTGCCGCCGCCGCAACGGTGGTGCTTAGGATCAGGAAGACCCACAAAGCAGCTACTCTTCTCACATTGGACACCATGGTTCTCCTCCTTCGCGAACGCAGGCGGCATGGCCGCGACCCGGCAAATCCACGATTAGTGACATTTTCGAAAATCGACAGCGGCTTATTTGATGAGTTGTCACATTAACGACTGCGCTGATTCTGGAGGGTTCTCGGGGGAAGAGTAACCGTAACTTATGACAGGTTGGAAAAACGCCCGATAAACAAGCAATACGGAGTGAATAGCGGTATTCCATTCATAAAAGTTGCCGATCGTATCTAGATCACTCTCGACCTCAAAGGGAAGCGCGTCAACGGACCTCCGGTCAACCTCAGGCAATCGAGACTTATGAATTAGCGCCTGAAGCTTGCCCGTTCTACCACGGGTTTAAATGTCCGCCTGTCTTTGATGCCGACCTTCTAAGGTGATCGATCCGGATTTTCGGGGGTGCGAGCGCGCGCGTGGCTCAACGAGTCACGGCGTCATGATGGAGTAAGAGATCACCTTCCATTGCGAGGGATTACTTGGATTACTTCCAAGGAGGCGTTTATACTGCCGATCCTCAGAAGGAGTTCCATGCGAATCAAGGCTGTTGTTCTTCGGCTTTTACTGACGCTGACGCTCGCTCTGTTGGCTTCCCCCGTCTTTGCGGACCATATCGACATCGGAACGCTTACGTTCAGTGGACAATTCACAACTGATCATACCTTTAACTTCAACGTTAATGGAGACACTTTTGGCCATTTCAGTTCTGAACTGACCGTTCAGAACGCCACCGGTATATTCTCCCCGTACGTTTCTATTGGGGATCTTCTGCAACTGAACACCAAAAACATCTACCATGACGTCACTCCAGAAAGCTTGATCTGGAATATCGGCGGCTTCACCATGAGCACGCCATACGTTCTCATAACAGGTGCACCATCATTTGGCGCCTTAGTCGCTGGCCTCGATTCGACGCTTGTGCTCACAGGACACGGTTTCGATCCGAACTCCTACCCATTTCCAGCGAGAGTGTTCTGGCAATTTCAAGCACCGCCATTCAATTTCGTTAGTGATGTAACGGGATCGATAATGCTGACGATGGGCGCTGAATACGATGATCACATCCACATACCGGAGCCCACCTCCCTCGCGCTGCTTGCCGTGGGCTTGGCGGGTCTCGGAGCATATCGAAGATCAAAGCGCGTTTAGTGTAGTGTCCCCGATCACGGTTTCGCAATGAGTCGGACCGCGGTCGCCAGGATCTAGCGGGCCTTTGCACTACAACCTCACCGAAGCGAAACCTTTAAATTATCGAAGGATCCTCTCTTCGTCGACAAGGTGCGCGACATCGTGGGCACTCGCAGACTTGCATGCACCAACTTGAACCGAAATCTCCTCTACGTGTACGCGCGCCCGCGCGCGATCGTTGAAAAGTCCCCAACTCCGATTAATTTCGTCACCGCCTCACTTCGTTCTCCTTCTCGATCAAGTCCCCGTACGTCATTTTGGATTCCACCTTGTCCGTTGGCTTAAACCCGTTGCGGTCCAACACGTCCCTCACAGCGCCCAGTTGAACCGAAGGGCACTCGTCGCAATTTAGAAGTTTCCCGAGAATCATGATGGCCGGTGCCACTAGTGCTTCGAGACGCTCCTTGGCTTTGAACTTGGGGAGCGGCTCCGCCGTGATATTTGCAGACCGTGCCGCCACGTATCGGATAATGGCCGCAACGTGAACCGTCTTTCTTGTGTGCCTTGCACTTATTGGTTCGTCCGATAGGTGCGACGCTCGATAGGTCTGACATAGGGAATCCCTCCACTTTCGATCACGATTCTTTCCTTCCGGGTCCGTTTGTCGCTTGGGTTGCTTTCTGGCCCACTAGGACGCTCCAGCGATGCGTGAAGCAACGCCACCGTCGCGGCCTTGATCAGACAACGGATACACGGGCGAGTCAGGTGATGCCAAGAACAGGGATGGACTGGACAGGGTCCGTAATACTTCAGTATCTCCGCGTTCATGACTCCGCCAGCTCTCCGAAATCTTCCTGATGGATTCGCCACGAAGTATCTGGCCGTCGCCTCGGAAACCCTTAAGGACGTGGCGAGACTTATGCTCGAAACTGGTCTTCGGCCCGAAGAGGTCTACCGCGCAACGGTCGGGAATGCGGCGCTAGACTCCGGGTATCGCTATATTCCATTCGGCAAGACGAAGGCCGCACGTCGCCGAATTCCGCTCACGTCCCCTGCCCTTGCAATCATCAAACGACGAGTTGAAGCAGCGAAAGGCGTCTACCTATTCCCGCATCGTGATGACGCGAACAAACCCATGCTCAAGGTCAACAACGCCCATACAACGGCCCTCAGCAATTCGAAGGTCCGAGCGCTCAGGCTATATGACCTTCGGCATACCTGGGCGACCAGAGCCGCAGAGGGTGGCATGGATATGCCGACACTTGCAGCCCTATTGGGTCACAGTAAGCTGAATATGGTGATGCGGTACGCCCACCCTCAGGAACAGCATCAGGCAGACGCGGTGAAACGTTTAGAGGTGTTTAATGCCGCGAAGGAAATCGCGGCATTCGAGAAACAGAAAGAAAAGTCAAAATCCCTAGTTTCTGAAACAGTCCCTACAGTTTTCCCTACACAGTCCGAAATCGCAGCAAATTCCCCACAGCAAAATTCAGCGATACATTGAATGGATTGAATGAGAGGCGCCGATCGGATTCGAACCGATGCATAAAGGTTTTGCAGACCTCTCCCTTACCACTTGGGTACGGCGCCACAAAGAACAGCCCGGGCAGGTTTGCCCGGGCTTCAAGAGCGGGACACGGGATTCGAACCCGCGACTTCGACCTTGGCAAGGTCGCACTCTACCACTGAGTTAGTCCCGCAAGCCAAATCAGAATAAAGCACAAAGGCCCGAGGGTCAATCGGGCCTTTTCCTGCCGGCTGGGGTGCGGTGATGGAGCCGTTATTTATTCGGGCAGCCCGTTGATCATGTACATGGCCTCAATCGCATCGCCAACTTTGCCGAGCGCTCCGAACCAGCTGTCGTAAATCGGAAGGATCTCGCCCGAACGGTACAACGCGGCGATCGCGCGGTTGACTGCAAGCCGAAACGAGGGATCGTTGCGGCGGAGCATGAAAGCGTAAGGCTCATAGGAGAAAAGACCATCCGCAAGGGCAAATCTCTTCGGATCTTTGGCTGTCAGCGCGAGCGCAATCAGAATGGCCTGATCCGACGCGAATGCCTCGACGGTTCCATTCTCGAGTGCCGTGCGTCCCTCCACATGATCTTTCACCGGCACCAGCTGAACCGCCGTAACAAATTGCTCTTTGAGAAATTTGGCCAATGCCGTTTCAGTCGTCGTTCCGGTGATCACTGCAACCTTCTTGCCGGAAAGGTCCGATAAACTCCGAAGCGGGGAGTTGGCAAGTGTCAGCAGCGTACCGCCATCGACGTATGTCATCAGGCTGAAATCCACTTTTTCGTAACGCGAAAGGCTGGTCGTCGTCGTGCCGCATTCGATGTCGACTTTGCCCTGCTCCACCATGCTGATGCGATTCTCCGCCGTAACGACAACCCAATTGAGTTTGAGATTCACATTGAGCTGCTTTTGAATCGAACTGGCGATGCGCGTGCAGAGATCCACGGAATATCCGGTGGGTTTCTTATCGGGTCCGAGAAAGGAAAATGGCGGGGCGTCTGCAAGATACCCGAGGTTCATCGTGCTCGAGTCTTTGATCTTTTTGAGCGTGCCGTCGAGTGTCTGGGCCTCCACGGACTGAACCGAAAACAAGGGCATCACGATCAACATCGCAGTTACCCCGAAAATCATCCTCCTGAAATTTAGCCCAAACTTCATGCGTTCCTCTCTTTCTCGCTTCGACATTTATAGGAGTCTTTCGTAACGTCATATTCTTCCCGAGAACTGTGAAGGAGTGAACTGTAACTTAAGGCAGGTGGACAACGAGGTCAGTAATGCCTGGGCTCGCGGAAGGCATCCCGCAACAGCCGATAGACCGGTTCGCAGCCCGACAATGCTGTAACCGCGAGAATATCAAACCGGTACGAAATGTCATGGTGACGATAACGCAAAAGATAGGAGTGAGCCGCTCGAATCACTCTCTGCTGTTTCCGCAAACCGACAGCGTCTTCCGGAGGGGCGTCGGAGTGTCGAGCTTTTACTTCGATAAACACCAACTGATCCCCGTCCCATGCAACAAGGTCCACTTCACCTTCCGGAATGCGGTAGCCGGACGCGACGATCCGGAATCCCAGAGTTCTCAGATACGCAGCACCATCGATCTCTGACCGGCGGCCAAATGGAATGAGGCGAAACCACCACAGTGGAAATGGCATTGGACGGACCTAAATGGAAAGCGCGGCCAACGCGTTGCTGAGAATTCCCACTGCGCACTCGGCCTGTTCCTCGTCAATCATTAATGGAGGGGATAACCGGATGCTGGATGCACCCGCACCGAGAACGAGCAGGCCCTTACTGAAACATTCCTGGATGAGAGCGTCCCTCAATACGGGATTCCATTCCCGGTTTCCGGGACCGCGCACGACCTGGATTCCAATCATCAGACCAAATCCTCGAACATCCCCGATGTGGGGATGCTTCGCCATCAGCTCCATTAAACGCGCTTTCAGGAATGCACCGACTCTCGCGGAATTCGCAACATATTGGTTCTGAAGCAGGCGAATCGTTTCCAAAGCGGCCGCCAGGCTTACCGGATTTCCGCCAAAGGTCGACGCATGAGCGCCGGGCTCCCACGTCATCAGGTCGGACCGCGCCATCATGACTCCCAGCGGCAAGCCCGAAGCGATGCCTTTCGCGAGCGCGATGATATCCGGCTGGCAATCGAAATGTTCGAAGGCAAACATTTTTCCCGTTCGTCCCATTCCGCTCTGCACTTCGTCCGCAATGATGAGAATGCCGTAATTGCGCGCGATTTCCTGAAGGCCCTTCAGGAAATTCACCGGAGGAACAATGTAGCCGCCTTCTCCCTGAATGGCCTCGACGACAATCGCCGCAACTTCATCGGGAGCCACTGTGGTTCGAAAAACGACATCTTCCAGATATTCCAGGACGGCCTCACCCACATTCCCGGGTTTTGCACCCAACGGACAATGATATGGATTCGGGTAAGGGATATGCGTCACACCGGCAAGAAGCGGCCCGAACCTTTTTCGTTGAACCGGCTTCGATGCAGTGAGAGACAGCGCTCCCATCGTCCGGCCATGAAACGAATTGTGAAAGGCAATCAGCTGATGGCGGCGCGTGGCATAACGCGCCAGCTTGATGGACGCTTCAATCGCTTCGGCTCCCGAGTTTCCAAAGAAACAACGCCAGTCGTTGCCGGAGGCCCCGGGAATCAGGGATGAGAGCTTGCTGGCGAGCTCCGGCATTTGTCGATAATAAAAGTCGGTACCGGACATGTGAATCAGCGAGGCCGCCTGGTCCTGAATCACGCGAACGATGTCGGGATGACAGTGACCGGTCGAAACCACGGCAATTCCGGCACTGAAATCGAGGAAGCGATTCCCATCCGGATCTTCAACGATCGCACCGCTGGCGCGTTCTGCAACGAGCGGATAGGACCGTGTATACGACGGGGAAATAAAACGATGATCGCTTGCAATGATTGCTTGCGCTTCAGGTCCCGGCAAAGGAGTGACGATACGTGGAAACTTTCCCAGACTTGCTACTTGCGTCGCCATTTCATGCCCTCGCGCGTGTCCTCGACGAGGATGCCCATGTCGAGCAGTTTGGCGCGGATGCGATCGGATTCGGCGAAATCCCGATTCTTTCGCGCCGCAATACGCTGAGCGATCATGGCTTGAATTTCCGCGTCATTGCTCTGGGCTCCCTGGCTCTGCGGAGCATCCGATGGAATAATCGCGAGGCGTTCGTCGACGACCGCTAGCCATTGAAGAATTTCGTTTCGGTTGTCGACCCGCAGCTTGCCTTCGGTTAGTGCATTGTTGATTTCGCGAATCAACACGAAGACGGCCCCCAGTGCCTGCGCCGTATTGAGATCGTCATCGAGGCCCGCTTCGAATTGAGCGACGGCCGTCGACAATGCGGCGGAGAGCTGCGGATTGCACCCTTCCGGCAGCGTCGACGTCTTCATCCGGAAAATGCATTCCTTTATTCGATCCAGCGAGCTCTGCGCCGATGCCAACCCGTCCAAGGTAAAATTCAGCTGTTTGCGGTATTGCACGGAAAGCAGGAGATATCGAATGGCGAGGGGGTCGTATCCTTTATCGATCAGATTCCGCAGCGTGTAATAGTTCCCCTTGGACTTCGACATCTTCTCGCCTTCAACCAGCAGATGCTCACCGTGAATCCAGAACCGCGCAAAAGGCTGGGAACTGACGGCTTCGCTCTGGGCGATTTCATTTTCGTGATGGGGGAAAATATTGTCGACGCCGCCGCAATGAATGTCGAGAGTACTGCCAAGATTCTTCATCGCCATAGCAGAGCACTCCAGATGCCAGCCGGGGCGACCAGTGCCGAACGGAGCGGTCCATCGCGGCTCTTTCTCGTCTTTCGGAGCTTTCCATAAGACGAAATCGTTGGGCTGCTCCTTTTCGTATTCGTCCGCATCGATACGTGCGCCGACCTTCAATTCCCGCTGATCCAGACGCGACAGCCTTCCGTAGGACGGAAAACTCGAAATCCGGTAGTAAATCGAATCTCCTTCACGGTAAGCATGACCGGACTTCAGGAGCCGTTCGACGAGCTCAATCATTTCCGGAATATAGTCGGTTGCCGGCGTGATGATATCGGGCCGCTGGACACGGAGTTTTTCGCTATCCTCGAAAAATGCCTTCGTAAACGGCGCTGTGAAAGTACGGATATCGATTCCCAGTTCCACCGACTTTCGGATAATCTTGTCGTCGATATCCGTGATGTTCATCACGTGAACCAGTTTCCATGGCTTGCTCCGCAGATGGCGGCGCAGAACGTCTTCAAACACGTAGGTTCGAAAGTTGCCGATATGGGCAAAGTCGTATACCGTTGGACCGCATGCATACAAGCGAACGGTCGCCCCATCGGCAGGGGCGAACACGTCTGTGGTCCGCGTCAGCGTGTTGGTCAGTTTAAGCATGAATCATTGGGAGAGGATTGCCTTTGCCCTGCGTCTAAATTCGAACAAAACAAGGTCATGATAGCATGCGAATAATGAAACAGTTTCCCGTAGTCCTCCTCCTGTGTGTTGTTGGATTCACTGCGCTGGCACAGGATCCGCAGTTCACCATCAAAGTGGAATCGAATCTCGTCAACGTGCTGTGCACCGTTACGGATCGCAAAGGCCGGTTGATTCCAAATCTCACCAAAGACGATTTCATCATTGAAGAAGACGGCAAGAAGCAGGAGATTGTCAGCTTTTCAAAAGAGAACGAGCTGCCACTGACACTGGCGCTGCTGATTGACACCAGCGGCAGTGTCCGCGAAGTATTGCCGGCGGAAAAGGAAACGGCTTCGGCTTTTATCAACAGCATCCTGACTCCCAGAGATCTTGCAATGGTGATCAAGTTCGACAAGTACGCGAAGGTGATCCAGGATTTTACGGAAAGCAAGCGGCGCATGGCAGATGCCATTGATCAGGTCGGCCCGACCGGGAACGGCACGGCACTTTACGATGCTCTCGTCCTTGCGGCACGAGATCACCTTTCGCTGGAATCGGGACGCAAAGCCATGATTTTAATTTCGGACGGCGATGATCAAGGCAGTTCCCACCGTTTGAACGACGCTTTGTTTTCTGCCCAGTCCGCGGACTCCATCATTTATTCCATCTCGAATATCATCGATGGTTCCCAATTGGGAAAAGGCCCGGACACACTGAAGAGACTCTCCGGAGATACCGGGGGCACGGTATTCTTCATTCGCCGATCCACCGACTTCAAAGGCATCTTCGACACGATCGCCAGCGAACTGCGGGGCCAGTACAGCGTCGCCTACAAATCCACCAATACGGCACGTGACGGAAAATTCCGCAACATCAAAGTTCTCGCAAAAGAGCCGTCGTTGACGGTCCGGGCCAGGAAAGGCTACTTCGGTCCGACGGAATAATTCCCGTGTCTTTTTCGCCAGTTCGAGAAAACCCTTAAGACTCAGAAATTTGGCTTGACAGCTCACCGAAACACCACAATACTAAGCAGCAATCTGATGGTTAACCTCTATATGTAGGGAGGAGACCACAAAATAAAACCCTTAAGGAGGGAAGAATGAAGAAAGCTCCAGCAAAGAAAAAGAAAGCTGCAAAGAAAAAGAAGTAACAGCTTTACAACAATTTAGGCGCGAAGACCGAGATAAGAAAAGGCCGCATTCAGCGGCCTTTTCTTTTTGTGGAAATTAGTTCCCGGCATGTGGATGATGAAATAGCTACGATCCTGTCCGGTCCAGTAGAGGAATTTCAAACCATGGATGTTCATATTTCGGCCAACGCGTTCTGGGCTCTGCTCATCTCGGCCATCGAGGTCTATAAGAAGGAGTGCTACGGCATTCTCCTTGGGTATCGGGACAGCAGCCACAGCTACGTGGTGGAACACGCCATTTCATATCAGACTGCACAACGCCGTCACGGCAGTGTGGAGCGGAACAATCGCGCGTCGCGAAGAATCCACAAGTTTCTGGATAATCTTCCGCATCTCTCGATGATCGGCGATTTTCATTCGCACACCGCATGGGGCAATCTCAAGAGTGTCGGGAACCTCAGCATGGAAGACCTGTCCGATATGATGCCGGATCACCTGAATTTCATCATTGTGGCCAACGACAATCGCCGAT
>Ga0070666_10001391_pt1 | contig 14642 bp, 7 predicted proteins | sample KBSS23metaG_FD_64677 | JGI IMG/M metagenome (GOLD analysis project Ga0070666, IMG submission 64677) | Switchgrass rhizosphere microbial communities from Kellogg Biological Station, Michigan, USA - KBS S2-3 metaG | ecosystem: Host-associated > Plants > Roots > Rhizosphere > Soil ... | reverse complement strand
GGGTTGCCCGCCATCGCGCGCCCGCACCGTTGTAATTGCGCTCTGAGCACAGCGTTTTCCGCGCCGAATTTTCCACCAGCATTATTGCGATTTGCCAAGCCAGAGCGTCTTGATTAAGTTAGCTTTGGGTATGGCTTTTGGTCGAACCTAGGCATAATCGAATTAAGCTGAGCCCATACAAACCGTATAAGCAGGCGCAGCGGTTAGGGGTGTTTAGGACACATGGAACGACGGCTCCACACTCGCCATCGGGCGCGCACTACGGTCTACATCATGATGCCCGCCGGCAAGCGGCGCCTGTGCCGAGCCATCAACCTGAGCGCCAATGGAGTGTTCATTCGCACCGCCTCGCTCGGATTGAAAAAAGGCCAGCAGGTCGAACTCGCATTCGCTATCGATCTGGGCGTGGTCACGAAGGTCCACCGGCGCACCGCCGTGGTTGCGCACATTTCCGGCGGCGGCACGGGATTGATGATGGACGCCTACGCCGCCCGCTAGGGACTGAAGCCGCATCCTGCGGTTGCGACGACTGCGCAAGTCCTGTTCCGGAACTTAGATTTTGTTCGGCGTGACCTTCCGCCGCTCACGTGCCCGTGGTTCTCGATGAGTGCCTTGATCGCCAACGCCGCAGCCACGTACTGAACGCAATTCAGCTGATTAAAACGGGGCGGTTCAGTTGAGCAGGCGCACCAGGGTGGCCGCGCTTCTTCGGATATGCTCGGTGTCCTGGATGCTGAAGGGACGGCGGGTATGGGACGCGAAGGCCGCCAATACCCCGAGCAAGGCACGTTGACGCCGCAGCGGGACGCTCAAGTAACTGTAGGCCGGAGCATTTGGATCATTGCTGGGAGCATCGACGCGCGTGGGCTGGTCATCCTGATCCACGCGGCCTGCCAGATCACCGCTGACCACCTTGCGTAGCGCTTCGATGTCGCCGAACACGGAGGTCGGTTTCGAGAAGCGGTGCTCCACGTTTTGGCCGGGCACGCTGACAATGATCGTGTCGGCCTGGATCCGGTTGGCGAGCACGCTGATCAAGCGCTCGATGGAATCGGGTTGCGCCCTGGCGCCGGCGGCCAGCAAGGGCGCCAAGCGCGCTTCCAGCGCGGCCGGCAACAGCAGATTGGCGCGCCTGAAGGGACCGGAAATAGTGAGGGTAAGCGCGCCGGCCAGCGCCCCACCCTCCCCGCGCATGGCAAAGGCGTAACTGGCCGCGGAGTCCAGTACACAGCGCATGGTGTTCGAGGGCCCGCCGCCTTCCGCGCCCGCCATCAAATCAGTGGCCAGGAGCTTAAGGTCTTCGTGATCCTCGGTGTCCGTGGCCCACATCAGCTGCCCCTGGCGGTCGAAAATCGCGACCGCGTGCGCCTGCGGCACGATGGTTTTGACCAAACCGCCCACGGTTGAAAGTTTTGCAGCCAAGGACCGCTCCAGCGCCATGACTTATTCATGGCCATCTAGGACCATGCCTCGTCGCGCGCCGCGCCACCGCCGATGCGGTCACAGCTGCGGCTTTTTGTAGGACCGAACTGCGGATTGGGAACTGCGTCACACGGGCCGGGGAGCCCGACTGGCCCGTTTAACCGCCCGTGGGCGGTTCGTGTTCGCGGTGGTAGCGGTGGATGGTCCACAAGTAGCTGGCCATCAGCGAGTCCTTGCCCAGTTCCACCAAAACCTCGTGGCGGCGGCTGGGCGTGGCAAAACGGGACAGTTCCAACCGCGCGCGCGCAAAATGAATCAGCTGATTGCGGTATTGCCACAGCAGCTCGCGGGTCGCCATTTTGTCCTGGTGCAATTCCCAGGCGCCGAGCAGCACTGCCAGAAATCCCATTGAGAAGGTAAGCAAGTTCCTAAGGCTGATACCCGGGTGCTGCTCGTCGCCCCCCATGTCCTCTCCAAACAGGAACAGCGCCATGATCACCAGCAGGATCACGACGAACAGGGTGTTGCGAAGTAACTTTATGCGGCGGCTGCTGCGCTCCAGGCGCGCGACCTTACCTGTGAAATAGCGGTGCTGGCTCTCGATCCAGTGCTTTTCGACGCAGCGCGTGCGGCGCATGTCCATGTCGTGCACGGTTTCGGCACGCACGTCCGGCACTTCCACGCCGGCCATGACGAAACTGATCCAGCCGAAGCCGTGAAACTTGTCGATGCCCGATAACCCGAGCACCTCGGCGGCATTGACGCGGTGATCGACGCCCGCCAGGCGCAGATAGAACTTGGCGCGCATGGTCTCGGCCAGCGCGCGGTACGTCAGGTGCTTGGGGAACCAGTGCTTGCCTTTCAGCACGTAATAGGTGCCCAGTCCACCCAGCAGGATCACCAGATAGGCAATCAGCAGGATTCTGGACTCGGTGAGTTTCTCGTAAATCAGGTAGGCAAGACCTAAGGCGAAGGTCATCGCGCCGAACAATCTGAACAGCAGGTCCGAGCGCAACTGGTAGTGCATCGCCAGCAAATCGGCCTTGACGTACTGCGCATCGATGTCGGCCAGCATCATGTGTTCGTTCACCGGCGCGTCGGGCGGGAGCGACGCCAGTAGTGAGTCCTTGGCGCCCAAGCCTTCCGAGGCCACGAGCTCGCGATACTCGCGGTTGTAGCGGTTCAGCCCGTTGAGCTGGAATGCGAGCGACTCGGGCATGACCTTCTGCATCAGCAGCATGTTGTCGCCGACGCACCGCAAGAAGCAGGGTTGCCGGTCGGTCGGAGCCTGAGTGCCGCTGCTGCGCACGGCCGGTATCCAGTAGACCAGCTTCTCGGTGGTGTCGGTGTCTTCGGCGGTGTCGACCAACATGATGCTGTCGGCCGGCATGTTGGCGTCGGTCCTTATCCCTAAGAACCGCAGCACCGTATCGGCCGTGCCGCCGGGGAGCGGGAGGGACACGCCGTCCCAGAGCGCCAGCAACAGGCTGGCCCGCCGGATCAGCGTGTCGGTCAGGTTGGCGTACATGGCGTTGCGGTGCGCCGCATCGGCCCCGTGCACACCGCGCCCCGGGTGCGGCGGGGGCCTCAACTCGGTGCAGCGGACATCGCGCCGGGCGAGCAGGCTCTTGAGCACCACCAGGGTATCGTCGTCGAAGTCATCGACGTAGTGCTCCAGCGCCATCGGCAGCACCGCCTCGACGCGCACGCCCATGTCCAGCGCGGTTTCCGCCACCAACAGGTCGGCACCCGCGGCCATGCCGACGATGATCTGGATTTCGGTTTCGGGAAGGTGGCGCTTCAGTTCCTGGAGGAATGCGGCAATCGCGGTGCGTAAGTTCGGGATGTCATCGGGATCCAGGTCCATGTGCCCTGACACGCCAACCACGAGCGGTGAATTCCCGGTTGCAATGCTTTCGGCTATGTCCACACTAACAATTGTATTACAGTCGCCACTGCCGAGAGGGGCTCACGGTCAGTGCCGAGCATGAATAATCCATCTCAACATCCCACGGATGCGACCGGCGCGCATCTGAAGTACTGGGCCTTCCTCAGCTACAGTCATCGCGATGCCAAGTGGGCCAACTGGCTGCACCGGACTGTCGAATCGTATCGCCCGCCCAAGTCACTCGTGGGAACGGTCGGCGAGCGAGGACCCGTCCCCAAGCGACTCTCGCCCATGTTCCGCGACCGCGAGGAACTCGCGACCGCCACTGATCTTGGTACGGTGATCGCGGAAGCATTGCGCCAGTCTGCCTGCCAAATCGTCATCTGTTCGCGGCAATCGGCGAAGTCCAAGTGGGTGAATGAGGAAATTCTCAACTTCAAAAGGCTGGGCCGCGAAGACCGCATTTTTTGCCTCATTATTGACGGCGAGCCGAATGCTTCCGACAACCCCGCGACTGCGCACGAAGAATGTTTCCCGCCGGCGCTGCGCTACAAGCTTGACGCCGAGGGCAACCTTAGCACCACGCGCACCGAACCGATTGCCGCCGATGCCCGCCCCGGCAAAGATGGCAAAAATAATGCCAAGCTCAAGCTCATCGCCGGGGTGCTTGGCGTCGGCTTCGATGCGCTGCGCAGGCGCGAAGCGCAACGACGCACGCGTAGACTGATCGCCATCGCCAGCGCGATGACCGTGGGCATGATCGCGACAACCGGACTGGCGGCCTACGCACTGGTGCAGCGCGCCGCCGCGCAACGCGAAAGCATTCGCGCCGAAGCCGAGGCCGAAACCGCCAAACAGACGACAAAATTCCTGGTCGACCTGTTCCGCATCTCCGACCCGAGCGAAGCGCGCGGCAACACGGTCACGGCGCGAGAGATGCTCGACAAGGGCGCCACCCGCATCGACACGGAACTGCGCAAGCAGCCCGTGATCCAGGCGACGCTCCTCGACACAGTCGGCACCGTATACATGGGACTCGGTCTGTACCGAGAGGCTCGCTCCCTGCTCGAACGTTCAGTCAGCACTCGGCGCCGCCTGCTCGATTCGGATCCCGTCGCCAACTCCGAATCGCTCAACCACCTCGGGGATGTGCTCACCCTGCAGGCCGAATTCGGGGTGGCGGAACGGACCTTCCGTGAGTCGATTGCGAAACTGCGGGCGCAGCCGACCAGCAGCGCGCAGCAGGCCACGCTCGCCAAGAGCCTGCATGGGCTGGGCATGGCACTGTCGAACCAGGGCAAGTTCCCGGAAGCCGAGCAGCAACTACGTACCGCGCTCGCCATCCAGCGGAGGCTGTTTGGCGAAGTGAACGGTGAGGTGGCACGCACGCTCGAGGACCTGGGCCAGGTAGTCGATCAGCGCGGCGATCTCAAGGCGGCGATACCGCTGATGCAGAGCGCGCTAGCCATCCAGCGGCAGCTCCATGTCAACGAACCGCACCCCGACCTGGCTGAAGCGATCAACAATCTTGCCTTCGTCTACGAGGAAAAGAGCGATCACGACGACGCCGAAAAACTGTTCCGGGAAGGTCTCGCCATGAACCGTCGCCTGCTCGGCGAGAAGCACAAAGAAATAGCCACCGGGCTCAGCAATCTCGCCTACGTACTGCAGGAGAAGGGCGACATGCTCCGGGCCGAGGCAACCTTCCGCCAGGCTCTGGACATGCAGCGCGAGCTGTTTGGCAACGTCCATCCCGACGTGGCCCTGACGCTCAACAATCTCGCCTACGTGTACGCGGCGCTGCACGACACCCGGAATGAGTTGCAATCACAGCGCGAGTCGCTGGTGATCTACCAGCAGTTGTTCCCCGGAGACCACCCCGACGTCGCGCGGGTTTCCAACCAACTCGGCTTTTTCCTGACAGAAGCGGGCCAATATGCCGAGGCGGAACGCTACGTGCGCGACTCGCTTGGGATGCGGCGCCGCCTGCTCGGGAACTCCCATCCCGACGTCGCCAGCAGCCTGACCAGCCTGGCCATACTACAGGTCGCAACACGAAGGTATGCCGAGGCTCTGGACTCGGCCCGCGAGGCCGTGAATATCTATACCGCCGCGCTATCGGCGACCCACTGGCGCACCGCGATCCCTGCTAGCGCGGAAGGCGCGGCGCTGGCCGGCCTCGGCCGCTATGCAGAGGCCGAAAAGGTTCTGGCCCCGGCCTACAAGATACTGACCACTGACATTGGCGCGTCGAAGACCTACGCCGCGCTCGCTCAGCGCTATATGGATGATCTCAACCGTCGGGAGGCGCTGGCTACTAAGCCCCGGAAGGCCGCCGTTGCTTCCGCGCCTCACTGAAACACGGATCGAGGGCGGGGCGAGGCCTACCGTCCCGGTGCCTGGTGCCCGGAGCAGGTAGTTAGAATACATAACATAAGGCCTACACCGCTCGCAGAGTGCATGGGAAAGCCACAGTGCTTATGTTACTGTTCGCGCCTGCCGCGCCTGCTCAAGGCGCTATAAAACAAGATCGGGAAATACTAGAGGGATACCGTATGCGTAGGATCAATCCGCTGCTGGGGTGCGCCGGTATAATGTGTTTTCTCGCCAGTACCGGTGTCAGGGCCGATGCCCTGCACGTAACCGTAGCCGACGCGTTGAGCAACCAAGCCTATGACCTAAGCTTTGCTCCGGCGGGAGCGACCGCACTTAGCATTACTCCACTGCCCGGATACCCGACCTCCAGCGTGCGCTCAATCGTGTATGTCGCGAACGAGCAGACGGCCAAGGCTGATCTCATCGCGGCCGACAACAGGAAAAGCCTCATCGTGCGGTACGCGGGTGCCTCGGGGCCCGCGCTTACGGTCTGGCCCGGGACCAGCCCAGGACCGAGCACCCCGATTGGTCTATCGGTGGACGGCTTTGGCGATCTTTTCGCCTTCCGTGGCGACGTGGGGCACCCGGAATTGTGGGTACTGAAGCGGAATCCTGCGCTTCCGCCCGGGGCCGGGTTTCTTGCACCGGTGGTGGTGGACAAAACCGGCTTCGGCTCATCCAACCAGGCGCGCGTTTTGGACTCATTGGTGGTGACCAGCCCCACTTCCGGGGGCCTGTACGCCGGCGACTTGCTGGTACTGATCAATGATGGCCGTGTGCTGCGGTATTCCGCGGCGAGCCTCAAGAATTTCCTCGCGGGCGGTGGCTTGACGGACCCGAACGGTGAGGGGCATCAGCCCAAGACGCTTATCACCGTCGCCAAAGTCCCGCCCGGTCACGCCTCCACGGGCATAGCGTTGTGGCCTGTCGACGGCAGCCTACTGGTCTCTACGGTCGACGGCGCCGTGCTGCGATGGGACCTCACGCCAACGAGCGCGACGTTGCGGGCCAACGCGTTCGCATCCGGCCTTGGCACCTCCTCCACCGGCGTCGGCTCGCTGCTTGGAATAATCAGGACCTTCGTTGATTCGGGTTCGAACATGCCCTTTGCGCTGTTCGATATTCCCCAGCGCAGCAAGATTCTCGAATTGACCGAACTGCCGGGCGGCTGCCCGAATTTGGCGGTTGCCTGCAATCCGCCGGTGGCCACCATCACTACGATTGCCAACCCCGTCGGCATGGCCATCACTGACGCGGCCACGAGCAACCAGGACTGCGTGACCAGCAGCAATCCCGACGGCTGCGCGCTGCTCAACGGCGCCGTGAAGGTGGGAGTGAGTTCCGCTCAAGCGGGCGGTAACGTAATTGCGGTGTCGTGCACTTTTAACGACCCGCGCTTCACGAATTTGGGAAACTGCAATGGCAGCCAGTTGCTGGCCAGTTCAGTCTGCCCAGGCTATCCGAACACCTATGTGCCTGCCTACCTTTGCGGTGCCTCGGGCGCCTCGGGGCGCGCCATGACGTTGCTCAAGTTCGAAGAGGCCAGCGGATTTCCCCAGGCGCCGGCTGACCTGCTGGTTAATGTGGAATTGTCCGCCGAGAGCATTCTGGGAGGCGCAAATCTGCTCTGCCCGCAGCTGGCCATGGGCTGGGCGCCACTCAGCGCCGAAGGCACGATTCCGGAAGGGAACGTGATGATGGAGCCGACGTCGAATTGCGGTTCCACCAGAGCCTTGCCTCCGGGGCACTCACTCATGCTAGTCGGCGCGCAGATTAATCCTGGCACCGATCTGGTCGCCCTTGCCAACCAAAAGTTCGACAACCTGAGCGGCACAATAACCGCCGCGACGAACATGAGCAGCACTCCGAAGCAGGCGCTGGCCAGCTGCGTCACCCACGCCAAGACTCTACTGAACTCAAGCACACTGGTGCCCGCGAATCGTTACGCCTGCGCGGCCCACCAGGCCTGGACCTGCGATCAGACTGTCGTTTCAACTCAGTTCAGTGTGAATACGAATACGCTCAGCAACCTGAGCGCAATCAAAGGGCGGCTCGAAAATCTGATCATGCACATTGATAACCGCATCATTCCCGCGTCCAATAATCTGCCACCGACGACACCGCCCTGGCCGCAGACGGATCCTCTGCCCGGCGCGGGGACGGTTGCGACGTGCGACATAACCGCCCCGTCCGTGCCCGCCGGGCTCACGGCGAGTTACGCGTCCAGCAACAATAAGCTTGTGAATCTGTCGTGGACAGCCTCCAACGACCCGGGCCAGGGCGTCGCCAGCATTCCAGGCCCCTATGCGTCGGGCGTAGCCGGCTACCACGTGTACCTGAACGGCATCGAGCAGCCCGGGAGCCCGACGTCCAGCACCGCACTTCAGATCACGCTAAGCGCGTCGGTTAAGCATAATGTGGTCACCGTCACGGCCTTCGACCAAGCAACTCCTACGCCCATTGTCTCGGCGCCGGCGACGCTAACGCTCAATTGATGCAAAGAGATCCGGGATACCGGGTCATCGTGATACTCACTGAGTAGAATCGCGGTTGTGCAGGGGCCCGGTGTATCAGCACCGGGTCCTTTTTCTTGGACCGATTGTCCCTCGCGATTGGAACTCAGCACCGGCATTCCCCAGCCGATCTTTTTCTCGAGCCCGGGTGCGCTGTTGACGATCAATGTTGTTGCACTGAACAGCCCACGACGATACAACTTAGTGTCCAGGCGCCGCGGCGCATGAGCGCCATGCTTGTGCCTTATTCGAGAGGTGCGAGAACAGCCCCGGTTCTCATCAGCAACGTTCGCTCAGAAGCAACAGGCGATTGCGGTACGAAGGCGGACTAACAACAAAACCGCCCGGCGCTACCGTTAAACCGAACTATTTGCCGAACTGATAAGTAAGCTGTGCGTAATACGACATCCCGTATACGTTGTAGTTAAAGATATTGTAGGGCGACGACGTAGTGCCAGGATAAGAATGATCCTCCGGCGGCATGACATCGAACAGGTTCAGGACGCTCAAGGACAATTCCAGCTGACGCGACCATTGGTAGCGCGTGGTGAGATTGGTGATGGTCCAGGGGTGCAGTGAGCCGGCACCCGGATTGCTGTATCCACCATTCTGAGTCGCGGCATAGTTCGGCGATGCCCCGTAATGATCAATGTAAAGCGTGCTGGTCCAATTGTGCATGTTCCAGGTCACCGAGCCGTTGAGCCTCGTCTTGAATTCCTGGCTCCAGGTTGGGTCACGCAGCGCATCGCGCGTAGGATCTTCAGGATACACGCGGTTGGTGTGCGTGAGCATGTCGGTCCAGGCAGCCTGGAAGTCCAAGTTGCCATACTCACCCAGCTTCATACCGTAGCGACCCTCGGCGACGAAGGCATTGACGGTCTCATTGGACACGTTGATCTTGGGTGTGGAAATGCTGACGATGGTGTCACGGTCATCACGCACCACTTGCGCCAGGGCCGCGACGCAGGTCGGAGAGTTGATGTCGAGCGTGCCCTGGCGGCACTCGTTCTCTGTGATCAGCAGCTGATCACTGCTCTGCTGATTGACTTCGTTGCTGATGTTCCAATGCAGATAGTCGAGACTGATCGATATACGGTTGCCGGGTGACCAAACCGTACCTATGCTCGAAACCTTGGCGTGAATGGGCTGCAGGTCCTTATTTCCAGAAGTCGTGCCAAACACAAATATGTTGTCGCCATCCGGGCAGTCTCCAATCGGATGGCCCTCCTTGGCACACAAGTAATAATCGTTCACCTGGGTAAAGTACCCGCTTTCACCCTGGAATTCGTCGGCCAAGGTTGGGGCTTTAAATGCAGTGCCGATGCGGCCGCGCAGCAGCCAGCGACTGACCGGGCGCAGCTCAATGCCAAGGTTATAAGTATTGCTCGATACGTTGCTGCCGCTGACGCGGTAAGTGTCATAGCGGGTGGAACCCGTTAAAGTCACCCAATGATCCAGGGGCAAGCGCAATTCGCCCGTTAGCGCATAGCGTGAACGATGTCCGTCGCCGGCCACTGCGGTGTAGCCCCAGATCTCACCATTGAAATAACGCGGATCGGGTGAGTAATTCCAGTCCTGCTTGCCGGTCTCGGCAACCAGCGCAATGCCCGCCGGGCCTCCGCGCAGTCCGAATAAGTTCGAATTGGTCAACTGTGCTCGAAGCAAGCTGTCCGTGGTGCGGGAATTGGATCTGGCGACGGCATTCATGGCGGCATACTGCGATTGAGAGATCGGCTTAAAGAACTGTTCGTAGTCGGGCATGCGCGTCGAGTCGCCGAAGCCATAAGGATCCGGGCCCAAATCCGGACCTAGAATCGCGTCAAAGTAGCCATCCGTCGGGCCAGTGAGCATTACATGCGCGTCCTCGGTGAGTTTCTGTTCCGTGTATGTGAACCCCAGATCGTAGGTCCAGTGAGACTGACCGATATTGCCGTTCGCTCCCAGCGTTCCGCGCCACGAATCGGTGTCGGCTGAATTCAGCGTGTTGCTCACGCCACCGGCTTCTTCCGGCGTAAAGATGTGTTGCAGGCCGACGAAATCGTCCAGATTCGGGTCATAGATAACGCCATCGAGGTAATCGGTTGTATCCCAAAAGAGGCTCCCCGCACCGAATTTGGCGGACTGGTGGCTGATGAGCGCATCGGCATAAAGCTGCAGCTCAGGTTTGATGTCCGCGAGCGCGTGTAGGTAGCCTTCCACGCTTTCGGAACTGTTGCCGATAGTGCTGTATCCGGAACTCATCGTGCCGCAATACTGGCCTTGGTTCGCGCGCGTCTGCACTGCGACGCTCCCGCCAAACTGCGATTTAACGTTCGCGCAATTATTCGGATCCATAAAATAATAAGTCGACGGATCTGAATATGGCGCGTAGACCACCCAATCGCGTTCGGCGACCGCAGGTCCGGTACCCGCGGTATAAAACGACTTGGTCAGATCGCGCTGGTAGCCCCAGACCGGATCGACTTTCTCGTACTCAAGTCCCCCCATCACGTTCACCACTCCAAAAGTATGGCCGGCCGCGGCGGTGATGCGCCGATCCGTGCCGCCGCCATCCTTGTACCCGCCCAGCCGCGCCGACAGGGTCGGCTCGTCAAGGTTCTTCTTCATGATGACGTTGACGACCCCCGCAATAGCATCCGATCCATACAGGGATGACTGCCCGCCGGGCAATATGTCGATGTGGTCCACAAGAGCTTCCGGAATTCCACTGATGTTGGTGACGACATCGGTGCCGTTGTAGAGCGCTGGGTAGTCGGCCATCGGCCGCCCGTCGATGAGGTATTTCACGTAGCTCGGAGACAGGCTGAACAGACTCAGGGTCTGGACTCCCGGCGTGAATCCACCACTGAACTGAGCACCCTGGACACTTCCGGTCGAATACACCTGTTGTTGCAGTGCGTCTGCGACGGACACATAGCCCCTATTGAGCAGGTCATCCTGGGTGACTGTTGTGGTCGGAACCGCGGTGACTTCTCGGGTTCGAGGGATCAGTGAGCCGGTAATGACCAACTCTTCGATTGGCTGGTCGGTAGTCACCTCGGTGGATGCGGCTGTTGCCGCAACCGACTCTGCTTGCTGTGGTGCGGCCGTTGCGGGCAATGACGTATACAGCGCGCAGCACACGAGCACGCCCGCCGTTGCGCTTAGCACGGCATCTTTGGCAATAAACATCCGCAACTCCCTGGTGCGACCGGCCGCATTAGACCGCCGTGGCCGGCGGCACTACCCCCCAATGCCGTGTCGAGTGACAAAATCCGGCGCGCTTGATGCAATCCGGAATTGAGGTTTGATCAAGCAACCCGCCGAGTTTGTCCGATTGGGATCTTGACCGTCAACTTTTCGGGGGCTACGGACGATTGGCTATACAGGCGAAGAAGGAATTCCTGTACAAGCCGGTTCCGCCCAGAGCCCCCGGTGGCTACAGCCTACTGCAATTCGAAGGCTACCCGTCGCGCAACGGTTTCAGTGCCCGGTGATCTGGTATTTGTTTTGAGGCGGGGGAATCTACGCAAAGCCGGGATGGCTCAGCCAGATCATTGCGGCCAGTATCGCGAGATAAATGGCGGTGTCCCGAAGACGCGTGCGCCGGAGAAATGAATTGCGCCGTGCGCTTCGGCGTTCGAACCGAACTACTGACTTGGATTCGGAATCAGACATCATCGCAATCTCCCTTCCCCAGAATGTGGCGTCAGTCCAGCCCTCAACTCGCCCAAATCATGCGTCTGCGCTGTCTTTGCAGCGTGCGTCAAATGGCTGATTTTTGTGGCACGAAGCGCGAAGCTTGGAAAATCTGTTGAAGAAGACTAGCACGCGTTTGTAAGTGCCTGCCACCGGTCGGCAGAACTCTGCGTAGCTGCTACAGCTTATGTTATCTACCACGGCCCGCGTCAGTGCGGACACACTGTATCGGACGCCTCCGACTTCATTTCGTGTCCTGGGACTATAGCTGAAAGGCAGCTAATACTTCGGAGAGCCTTGAGACGAACCGCGCGACGTGGGATTCGTGTCTGCCAGCTGCATCACTCGTTTTCACCCTGAAGGCCAGGGGACCCCCGGAAAACTGATCTGGGGAAATCACCGTGTCAGATCGTCGATTACACCGACCTTCCTCTTTAAGCCGGGTCTAAGTCGGCCCCGGCATGTACGGATCGGATGTCCCGCCGCCGTTTGTCGTCTCTCATCCGCAGATTTCATCAATTCTTACCCGATTCTTACCGGTTCCTTCATGCGCGCTTAGGCGCGAAGCCCCCGTAATGCATCCCGGGCCGCGGGAGGCCGCTGCTTCGCAACCCGACTACAACCAGTCAACAACCTAAGGGGCATTCCATGAAAAACTTCAGTAGATCTGCGACTACCGTCGCCGGGGCAATCCTGCTGGGCGCCACCTGCCTTACGGCTGCGGGCCTTGCGTCAGCGGCGGACGCTGCCGCTACCCAGCGGATACTCAGCTACTCGGACATGGTGAAGCTGACCGCCCGCACCGAGGCTCAACTCGAGGCGGCCAAGGCTGCGACCGAGAAGTACCGGGACATCAATGTGGCGGTGGCCGAGGGTTTCGTCCAGGGAAGTCCGGACGTCCCGGGCGAAGGCTTTCACTACCTCAATCCCAACCGCCTGGATTGCAAGTTTGAGCCCGGTAAGCCCGAGATCCTGCTGTACGCCATCCTGCCGGGACATACGAAACCGCAGCTGGTATCGCTCGAGTACGCCATACCCTATGCCTGCCTGCCGGCCGACGGCCCGCCTCCCAAGGGCTTCGCCGGTGGTTTGGACGTGTGGCACAACGACGAGCCCGTACCGTTCTGGACCGTAAACGCCTGGCTCTATCTGAAGAACCCGGACGGGTTGTTCACACTCGAGAACCCGAACGTTCCCTAGCACGCCGTACTACCGGCCTGCTCGGCATCTGTCGTGCAGGCCGGTAGCCCTTAAGCATTCAAAAGACTGATCCAAGGGAGGAGAGGGACGTGGCACACGGAACAAGAACACTTTTCGCCAGTGTGTTGGCGACGATAACGCTGGGGCTGGTCGCAGCCGGACCGGCGGCGCGCAGCGAAGATCTGGACAGCCGCCTGCAGGAAACCCTGCACTCGCACGGTTTCACGGGACGCATAGAAGCGAGCCTCACAGACCGGTTGGGCAGACCCATCAACCGCCCGCTCGCCAACCTCGGTCGGCTCCTGTGGTTCGACAAGGTGGGCGGACTGCATTCGGACAACACTTGTGGGGGCTGTCACTCCCCGGCGAACGGATTTGGCGACAGCCAATCGATTGCCATCGGCATTCAGAACAACAACCTCGTCGGACCGCATCGTGCCGGACCGCGCAACCAGCGCCGGACGCCGGCAGCCGTAAACACGGCCTTCTATCCCAAGTTGATGTGGAACGGCCGCTTCGCGGCGCTCTCGGGAGACCCCTTCGACAATTCCGCAGGATTTAGCTTTCCGTTACCTGAGGGCACCACCCGCTTCCCTCCGAACGATCCCATCATCACGCACCTCCTAATCGCCCAGGCCCACATCCCGCCCACCGAGCTGGTCGAGGTCGCCGGATTTACGGGCACCAAAGGAACCATCGGATCGGACTTTGACCAGTTTGACGACGGGCTGGGCTCGATCGTGCCGGAGCCCGACGCCAGCGGATTTCGCAATGAGCCGATCCGCCAGGCGGTGCTCGAGCGGTTGAATTCCATCCCGGCCTATCGCCGACAGTTTGGCGCGCTGTTCCCCGAGGTGGCAGCGGGAGCGCCGATCGACTTCACGATGTTCGGGCGGGCCATCGCCGAATTCGAGTTCACGCTCGTTTTCGCCAATGCGCCCATCGACCACTACGCTCGCGGCGACACAACCGCATTGAATGAGGCACAGAAACGCGGAGCTTTGATCTTCTTTGGCAAAGGCAAGTGCGTGCAATGCCATTCAGTAGCCGGCCAGTCAAATGAGATGTTCAGTGACTTCAAGATGCACGTGATTGGCGTACCGCAGCTCGCCCCGGCCTTTGGCGTGGGAAAGGGCAATGTCATTTTCGACGGACCGGGGCGCAATGAGGACTTTGGCCTGGAACAACTTACCGGTAAGCGCTCGGACCGGTATAAATTTCGCAGCTCGCCTCTCAGGAATGTCGGCATGCAACCCGCGTTCTTTCACAACGGCGCCTTCACGCGCCTCGAGGATGCGATACGCCACCACCTGAATGTTCGTCTCTCGGTCCGCGATTACGATCCAATCACCGCCGGAGTCGACATCGACCTCACGCTGCCCTTAGGTCCCATGGCGCCGGTGCTCGCGCGCCTCGATCCGCTGCTCGCATCCCCGATTGAGCTGGGACCGGAGGAGTTCCGCGATCTGGTTTCCTTCGTGCGCTATGGCCTACTGGACGGGCGCGCTAAGAAGGAGCACCTGTGCAGACTGGCGCCGCGCCGGGTACCCAGCGGCTCGACGCTC
>Ga0070666_10001382_pt1 | contig 14690 bp, 9 predicted proteins | sample KBSS23metaG_FD_64677 | JGI IMG/M metagenome (GOLD analysis project Ga0070666, IMG submission 64677) | Switchgrass rhizosphere microbial communities from Kellogg Biological Station, Michigan, USA - KBS S2-3 metaG | ecosystem: Host-associated > Plants > Roots > Rhizosphere > Soil ... | reverse complement strand
CGGGCGGGGCCCTGGTGGTGGGCTTCGTGGTGCCCACCGGCTTCCGGCGGTTCGCCTTCGCGCAGGAGGCCCCGGCCGCGCCGGCCGCCCTGCCGGACGCCAACGCCTTCCTGCGCATCGGCGCGGACGAGAGCGTCACGGTGATCCTGGCCCACTCGGAGATGGGGCAGGGGATCTGGACCACTCTGCCCATGATGGTCAACGAGGAGCTGGACGCGGACTGGAGCCGCATCCGGGTCGAGCACGCTCCCGCGGCGGCGGTCTACAAGTCGCCGGTTTTCCCCATCCAGATGACCGGCGGCTCGATGACCACCTGGTCCGAGCTGGACCGCTACCGCCAGGTGGGAGCGGTCGCCCGCACGCTGCTGGTGCAGGCGGCCGCGGCGCAGTGGGGCGTCTCCCCCGGCGACTGCCGGACCGAGAAGGGCTGGGTGATCAGCGGGGACAAGCGGGCGAGCTACGGCTCCCTCTCCGAGGCGGCTTCCAGGCTGCCCGCCCCGGAGAAGGTCGCGCTCAAGGACCCGGCGGACTGGAAGGTGATCGGCAAGCCGACCCGCCGTCTGGACACGCCGGAGAAGATCACCGGCCGCGCCGAGTTCGGCATCGACGTCAAGCTGCCCGGCCTGCTGACCGCGGTGGTGGCGCACCCGCCCACCTTCGGCGGCAAGGTGAGGAGCTTCGACGGGGCGGCGGCCAAGGCCGTGCCGGGCGTGCGCGGGGTGTTCGAGGTCCCGTCCGGCGTGGCGGTGGTGGGCGAGCACTTCTGGGCGGCCAAGAAGGGGCGCGACGCTCTCAAGATCGACTGGGAGCCGGGCCCGCACGCGGATGTCGACACGACCGCGCTCCGCGCGAGCTATCTCGAAAAGTCGAAGACGGAAGGGGCCAAGGCCTCGGGCGGCGGCGAGGTGGAGAAGGCGCTGGGCGGGACCGCGATCCTGGCCGAGTACACGCTCCCCTACCTGGCGCACGCCACCATGGAGCCGCTCAATTGCACGGTCCGGCCCGGCGCGGACAAGGTCGAGGTCTGGACGGGCACCCAGTTCCAGACCGTGGACCAGCAGCGGATCGCGCAGATCTTCGGCCTCAAGCCCGAGCAGGTGGAGCTCCACACCACCTTCCTGGGCGGCGGCTTCGGCCGCCGGGCGAACATCCAGTCGGACTTCGTGGTCGAGGCGTCCCACGTGGCCAAGGCCCTCGGCCAGCCGGTGAAGGTCATCTGGACACGGGATGACGACATCCGCGGCGGCTACTACCGGCCGATGGCGGTTCACCGGCTGGAAGGGGCGATCGACGCCGAGGGGCGGCCGGTAGCTTGGCGGCAGCGGATCGTCTCGCAGTCGATCGTCGCCGGCTCGCCGTTCGCTTCCATGATCAAGGACGGCATCGACGGCACGGTGGTGGAGGGGGCCGCGGACTCGCCCTACGTGAAGGATCTCCCGCACTACCGGGTCGACCTCCACATGCCCGATCCGGGGATCCCGGTCCTCTGGTGGCGCTCGGTGGGAAACTCGCACACCGCCTTCGCCGTCGAGTCCTTCGTGGACGAGCTGGCGCACGCGGCGAAACGGGAGCCGCTCGAATTCCGGCGGGCCATGCTGGCCAAGTCGCCGCGGGTGAAGGCGGTGCTGGAGCTGGCGGCGGAGAAGGCCCGCTGGGGGACCCCGCCGCCGAAGGGGCGCGGCCGGGGGCTCGCCGTCCACGAGTCGTTCGGGAGCATTGTGGCCCAGGTGGCGGAGGTCTCGGTGGAGGGCGGGAAGATCCGGGTCCACAAGGTGGTCTGCGCGATCGACTGCGGCGTCTGCATCAACCCGCTCGGGGTGAGCGCGCAGATGGAGTCGGCGATCGCCTACGGCCTCGGTGCGGCGCTCCACGGCGAAATCACGCTGAAAGGAGGCCAGGTGGTCGAGAGCAACTTCCACGATTACCGGGTCCTGCGGCTGCACGAGATGCCGGAAGTCGAGGTCCACATCATCCCCAGCCGCGAGAAGTCGGGCGGAGCGGGAGAGCCCGGCACGCCGCCGATCGCGCCGGCGGTGGCGAACGCCGTCTTCGCGCTGACGGGGAAGCGGCTGCGCGAGCTGCCCTTCCGGCTGGCCTGAGAGGAGAGGAGACGCGAGGCATGAGAGGAATCCGGAATCTCTGGGCCCTGGCCGGACTGCTCGCCGGGACCGCCCTGCTGGGCATCGGCATCGTGAGGACCGAGGCCGCGGATGCCACCGGCAACAAACCCAAGCCGGCGGCGCTGGCCGCCTTCGACACCATCCAGACGGTGCTGCAGCATCCGCGCTGCCAGAACTGTCACATTCCCGGTGACGCGCCGCTGCAGTTCGACGCCGGCCTGATCCACGCCCAGAACGTGAAGAGGGGCCCGGAAGGGCATGGCGCCCCCGGCCTCCCCTGCTCGGCCTGCCATGGCGAGGTCAACGCTCCCGCGAGCTACGGGGCGCACATGCCGCCCGGAGCTCCCAAGTGGGCCCTGCCGCCGCCGAACCGGAAGATGGTGTTCATCGGAATACCCTCCGCGGAGCTCTGCGCCAACCTGAAGGACACGCGGCGCAACGGCGGCAAGGATCTGGCGGCGCTGCTGGAGCACGTCAGCCACGACAAGCTGGTTCTCTGGGGCTGGGACCCCGGAGTCGGCCGCGTCCCGGTCTCCGTACCCCACGACCAGTTCGTGGCCGCTTTCAAGACCTGGGTCGACGCTGGAGCCCCCTGCCCGGCGCCGGCGAAGACGGTGCGGTCGACGGGGGCGGCGAAGCGGTAGAGTCCAGGCTCACACCCCGCATTGGATCAGGAGTCCGCGATCTCAGCCGAGTGGCTGTACATCCACTTGGAGTCGTGACAAGGCCACGGCGCGGATCCTCGGGGCCAGCGGGTAAGATTCGGTGCCCGCATGAATGACGACCAGCTCCTCCAGGTTCAACTCTTCCAGGGCCGAGCGCATGGACGGGGTGACCCGGGGGCTGCTGGTCAGCTTGAGCTCGAAGCCGCGCCGCAGGTTGCCGCGGCGGATCAGGAGATCGAGCTCGGCGCCGCTGTGCAGTTTCCAGAAGAAACACTCCTCGGGCCGTGCGCCGAGATGGGCTACCACCTCGCTGATGGCGAAGCCCTCCCAGGAAGCCCCGACCTTGGGATGTTCCAAAAGGTCCTCCCGCGACTCCAGCCCCAACAGGGTATGGAGGATGCCAGTGTCCGCCAGATAGATCTTCGGGGCCTTGACTTGGCGTTTGGCCAGGTTCTCGTACCAGGGCTCCAGCCTCTTCGCCATGAACGTGGAGCAGAGGGTGTCCAGATAGCCGAGCACGGTCTTGTTGGAGACGCCGAAGGCACGAGCCAGTTCAGAACCGTTCCAGATCTCTCCGTGATAGTGGGCGAGCATGGCCCAGAACCTACGCATCGTCGTAGCGGGAAGGCGAAGGCCCAACTCCGAGAGGTCACGTTCCAGGTAGGTGCGAATGAACTGCTGGCGCCAGAGGCCGCTCGCGGTATCCGACGGCGCGAGGTAGGACCGAGGAAAGCCACCTCGAAGCCACAGCGTCTCAAGGTGCTCCACCCCGATCTCGTCCAGGCTCAAGCCCTCGAGCTCGTGAAAGGCAATCCGTCCGGCGAGCGATTCGGAGCCCTGACGCAGCAGGCCGGGTGCGGCGCTCCCCAATACCAGGAACCGTGCTGGAGTGCCTTCCCGGTCCGCGAGGACACGCAGTACCGGAAAGATCTCCGGCCGGAGCTGGATTTCGTCCAGAATCACCAAGCCGTGGAGATTCTCCAAAGCGAAGAGAGCATCCTCAAGGCGGTTCAGATGGCGGGGGTTCTCAAGGTCGAAGTGGGTCATCTCGCCCTGGAATGTAGCCGCGAAAGCTTGGGCAAGGGTGGTTTTCCCCACTTGCCGGGCACCGATCAGCCCGACGACGGGAAACTGTTCGAGAAGCTCTCCAATACGTTCGAGGTGGGCCGGGCGCGCGATCACAAGCGGATTTTACCTTGAAATCTGGGAGTCAGTCTCCCAAACTTCAAGGTGCGGGGCTGGCGCCCGCGTCCACGGCGTCGCGTAGACCACGATCTCGTTTCCCCCCATGGTGATGTTTCCCTGGATCGGCAGGGTGTAGATCGCCCGGAAGCGGGGGTCGCGGGCGAGGCCGGGGAACCAGCTCGGGAAGATCACCACATAGTCCGGATGGCGGCGCTCGACGGCGGCCATCATCGCCTCGCTCCAGGGGGTGCCGGCGGCGACCGCCTTCTGGACCTCGCGGCCGATCTCGGGGGTGGCGATGCTCGCCAGGTCGACGATCGGGTTGGGGAGCAGGTACTTGATGGCACCGATGTCGTTCACCGCCAGCACGGCGCCGGGGGGCACCCGGCCGGCGAGCCAGCGGGCGATCTCCACGTCGCTCTCTTGGACGTTGGCCACGTTCTGGACGTAGAAGGCCTGCCCCTGCTGGAGCACGGCGACCGTGGGGGCGAGGAGGACCAGCGCTCCCACCGCGCCGAGGACGGCCCGGATCGCCGTGGGGAGCCGGTCGCCCAGGCGGACGGCGGGCTCGAGGCCCACGGCGGCGAGGATCGCCAACACCGGGAACAGAGGGAAGTAGTAGCGGCCGAAGTTGCCCAGCATCCGGGTGGGGCCGGGGGTCAGCAGGGAGTAGGCGAGCGGCAGGCCGAACAGCCAGAGGGCGGGGAGCAGGCCGCGGTCGCGCGGTGTGCCGAGGCGGCCGGCGAGCGCCACGGCGCCGGCTCCGGCCAGCAGGGTGGCCCAGGGCTGCGGCCGGAAGAAGAGTCCGAGCACGTTCGAGAGGTAGCGGAAGTCGGGGAGCAGGGAGCGCACCTCGCCTCCCCCCTTGGCCGCGTAGGTGGTGGGCAGTACGGAACCGCCCGCCCATCCGTAAAAGAAGAAGGAGCCGGCCACGGCGCAGGCGGCGAGGGCGAGGCCGGCGGCCAGGGTCCGCGGGGACGGGCGGCGGAGGCGGAGACCCTCGCCGGCGTCCGCAAAGACCAGAAGGCGGTCGAGGACGGCGAGGAGAAGAAGCAGCACCCCTTCCGGCCGGGCCAGGATGGCGACCGCCAGGACGGCCAGGGAGAGCGGCGGGCGCGATGGATCGGCCCGCTCGCGCAGGTGGAGGATCATCCCCCACAGCGAGAGCAGGATGAAGAGCGGGATCTCCATGCCGGAGAGCGCCGACCAGACGAGCCAGCTCGTGGAGAGGGTCAGCGCCGCCGCCAGGGCGGAGAGCCCGGCGCGCAGGCCGAGCTCGCGGGAGAGGCGCCAGACGGCGTCGATTCCGGCGAGATGGAGGACGATCCCGAGGAGCTTGGTCCAGACCACCACGTTCCCTGGAAGCGGGATGAGGATCGCCAGCAGCGCCGTCCATAGAGGCGCGGTCGAGCCGGTCACCATCTCGCCGGGGTTGTAGGAGAGACCGGCGCCCGCCGCGAGGTTGCGGGCGAACTGCAGATGGATCCAACTGTCGTCCAATGGAAAGCCCAGCCCGCCCCGCAGCCGCCCGATTTCGGCCAACAGGTAGCGCAGGCAGGCGGCCAGGCCGGCGAGCAGCAGCAGGGGCCGGAGCGGGAGGCGCAAGGCGGGCCGCCCGGAAGAGTCTTCGCTCATCGCGTCCTCATGGTTGCGGGGAAGCATACACAACCGTCGAAGTCCGGTTTATCATCGCGGGCCTCATGATCCTGCAAAAGCTCGAACGCCGGCGCCGGCAGGCGGCGCGGATCGCCTTGTACGGCAGCCTGGTCGTGGTCGGCGGCCTGACCTGGGGCGCCGTCAAGCTCCTCGACGCCCCCCTGCGCTCCCGCCAGACCGAGCGGTGGATGAACCGCGACTACGCCAATCTCCCCGAGGTCAAGCTGCTCCAGGAGTACGTGCGGATCGACACCAGCGAGACCACCGGCGACGAGGTGAAGGGGGCCGAGTTCCTGGCCCGGCAGTTCCAGGCCGCCGGCATCCCCTGGCGGATCGAGCGGGTGGGCCCGCGCAAGGCCAACATCTACGCCTGGCTGGTGGGCAAGGACTCCCGGCCTCTGGTGCTGCACAACCACATCGACGTCTCGGCGGCCGATCCCAAGGAGTGGTTCTCGCCGCCGTTCGAGGCGCGCATCAACATGCCCTGGATCTACGGCCGCGGCGTCTTCGACATGAAGAGCGTGGCGATCGCCCAGATGCTCTCGATGATCGAGCTCAAGAAGAGCGGCGTGCCGCTCACCCACTCGGTGCTCTTTCTGGGGACCAGCAGCGAGGAACGGGGGAGCCGGCTGGGGGTGCGGCGCATCCTCCGGCTCCATCCGGAGATGGTCCGCAACTTCTGGGCGGTGCTGACCGAGGGGGGCGTGGTCGAGGCGCGGGCGCGCGACGAGATCAAGTTCTGGGGCACCGAGTTCGCCCAGAAGCGCTACGCCGACCTGATCCTGTGCAGCGACAGCCGCCAGCAGCTCGAGGAGATCCGGCAGAGCCTCAAGGAGATCGGTCCGACGGTGACCGACCTGCGGCTGACCCCGGAGGCGCGGGCGGTGCTGGAAGCCTACGCCCCGACCCGCGACCGCAAGGACCTGCGGGAGACCATGGGGAGCATCGAGCAGGCCATGGGGGACATCAAGGCCTTCCGCAAGCTCCCGAACTACGTGCAGTCGATGATGCGGAACGAGGCGGTCCCCTTCAAGGTGGAGCCGGCCAAGGGGGGAGGCTTCGAGCTGCTGATCAAGTTCCAGCTCCTCCCCGGCGAGGACCTGGAGACGGTGCGGGAGAAGCTGGTGCCCTCCTGGGTGACCTTCGGGGTGTCGTCGGTCGTCGACGACCCGCAGAGCGCGAAGGCGGGCAGCCCGCTCGACAATCCGGTCTTCAAGACGATCCAGGAGACGGTCCGGGAAGCCTATCCGGACGCGCCGGTCGGCCCCTACTTCCTGCCGTGGACGGCCACCGACGCCCGTTTCTTCCGGGTGATGGGGGTGCCGGCGTACGGCTTCTCCCCGTTCCTGATCATGAACACCGACACCCTGCAGGTGGACCAGGCCAACGAGCGTTTCGCCCTGCCCGGCTACGTGGACGGCGTGGATCTCTACAAGAAAGTGGTCCGCCGGCTGGTGTCTGACACTTAGTGCTAGCGGCGGGTGTCAAAATTTGTCCTGACAGGATTTGTTCCTCTTTAGAATCAGTCACTTAGGATCGTTGAACCCCTGGCATCGACCCTGCTTTATCCCCAGCCGACACACCTCACGGATTTCCCGGAGGCAAGCTTCAAAACCAGGGGGAGGAGACCCAAACATGTTGAGCAAGATCCGTAACCGTCAAAAGGGCTTCACGTTGATCGAGCTGCTGATCGTCGTCGCCATCATCGGCATCATCGCCGCGCTGCTGATCCCGAACTTCCTCGACGCTCTGCAGAAGGCGAAGCAGAAGCGGACCGTGGCCGACATCCGCAACGCCGGCACCGCGATGTTCTCGTGGCTGACCGACCAGGTCGGCGCGGCCGCCGCCGGCGCCTCGGCGACCCAGGTCAACCTGGGCGACTACACCCAGTCGGACGCGACCACGGTCTCGTCGCTGCTCGTGCCGCAGTACCTGCAGTCGGTTCCGACCAAGGACGGCTGGAAGAAGGATTACTACTACTGGCTCGAGACCACCAACGTCCTCCAGCAGCACGTGATGGCCATCGCCTCCGGCGGCCGCGACGCCAGCACCCCCTCGGGTCAGTATGACGTCGTCGGCTTCGACCCGACCGACTACGACCAGGACATCGTCTGGGCTGACGGCTTCTTCGTCCGCTGGCCGCAGAAGACCCAGTAGTAGTAGTAGCAGCTTGCAGCAAGGCAGCACCGGGCTCAAAACCCGACACACCGACCCAAAGCGATTCAAGCTCTCTTCCCACGGGGCCTCGAATGGAGGCCCCTTTTTGTATTCTTCCGCACCATGCCAAGGCGCCTGATCCCCTCGCTGCTCGCGACGCTCCTGCTCCTCTCGCCGTCCACCGCGCGGTCCGCCGCGGCTCCCGCGCTCTCGGAGGCGGCGGGGTGGCTCCAGCAGTACCTGCGGATCGACACCTCCAACCCACCGGGCAACGAGGCGCGGTCGGCGGCCTTTCTGGCCGGCCTCCTCCAGAAGGCGGGCATCGCCTCGCGGGTGGTGGCGACGCCCGAGGGGCGGGCCAGCCTCTACGCCCGGCTCGCCTCTCCGCGGAGCGGCGGTCGGGCGGTCCTGCTGCTGCACCACATGGACGTGGTGCCGCCGGGGCCCGGCTGGACGGTGCCTCCCTTCGCCGGCCTGGTCCGCGACGGCAGCCTCTGGGGGCGTGGCGCGATCGACGACAAGAGCCTCGGCATCGCCCAACTCGCCGCGATGATCGACCTGCGGCGCCGCGGCCTGCCACTCGAGCGGGACGTGATCTTCCTCGCCGTGGCCGACGAGGAGAACGGCGGCGGACGGGGCACGGCCTGGCTCCTGGCCAACCATCCCGAGCTGTTCCAGGGGGTGGAGGCGGTGATCAACGAGGGGGGACGCAGCCAGACCGGCGCCGGCGGCAAGCTCCTCTGGTGGGGGATCGAAGTGGCGCAGAAGCGGCCGCTCTGGCTGGAGGTCTCCACCTCCGGCCGCGGCGGGCACGGCGCCGGGCTCAACCCGGACAGCGCCAACCACCAGCTCGTGGAGGGGCTGGCCCGCCTGCTCACCGCGCCCCCGCGCTGGCGGGTGTCGGCGCCGGTGCGCGTCTACTGCCATGCCATCGCGCCGCTGCAGAACGACCGCTGGCGCCGCATCTTCGCCAACGTCGACTCGGTGATCACCCCCACCGGCCCCCGCGAGTTCCTGCTCCCCGGCATGGCCAACCTCTTCCTCGACACGGTACAGGTGACCGTGCTGCGGGGGGGCGAGCGGATCAACGTCATCCCCGAGCGGGCCTCGGCCCAGCTCGACGTCCGCCTGCTGCCGGACACCGACTCGGCGGCCTTCCTCGCCGACGTCAAGAAGAAGCTGGGCAAGGACTTCGACGTCAAGGTGCTGGTCACCTCTCCGCCCGCCCCGATGTCCCCGGCCTCCGGCCGGCTCTACGGTGCGCTGGAGCGGGTGCTGGCCGCCGACGGCCCGGTGGTGCCCACCTTCATCGCCGGCTTCACCGACTCGCGCTACTTCCGCGAGCGGGGGATCGCCGCCTACGGCGTCTCCCCTTTCAAGCTCCTGCCCGACGACTCCAAGGGGATCCACGCCACCGACGAGCGCATCCCGCTGGCCGAGCTCGACCGCGGGGTGGAGCGCATGAAGCGGGTCCTCGCCCTCTACGCCGGCTCCCCGGAGGCTCCGGGCAAGCGGTGACACCTTGTGCCCGGGGCTTGACGTTTCTTGTCAGCAAGACGTCTGTCTATAAGCAAAACTAGTCTTGTTTTCAACGATTTGGGTGCGGACAAAGACTGGCATGTCCCTTGCCCATGGTCTCCTCCGAGACTCTTTCTGGAGGGATTGTTATGAGGCGTAGAACCGCGAGGGCACCACAGACGGGCTTTACGCTGATCGAGCTCCTGATCGTGATCGCGATCATCGGGATTCTGGCCGCGATCCTGATTCCCAACCTGCTCGACGCGATGGAGAAGGCCAAGCAGAAGCGGACGGTGGCGGACATGCGGATCATCGGCACCGCCATGTTCTCCTGGCTGTCGGACGAGGTGGGAGCGGCGGCGGCCGGCGCGGCGGTGACCAGCGTCGACATGGGGCAGTACAAGTCGATCTCCGTCGACGACCTGCGGACCCTGCTGGTGCCGCAGTACATCGAGCACATCTCGGAGCTGGACGGTTGGAAGCACCCGTTCTCTTTCTATGTCGATCCGGCCCACCCGCTGAACCAGCAGGTGCTGGCGATCGGCAGCGGCGGCCGGGACAACAGCGCGATCGCCGGCACCTACGCGGTGGCCGGGTTCGATCCGACCGACTACGACCAGGACATCATCTGGGCGGACGGCTTCTTCGTGCGCTGGCCCCAGAAGTAACCGGCGCCGGGCGTCGCCTCCAGTCGGATATCCTTCCCGGATGCGCCGCCGGTCCGCCGCGTTTGCCCCAGCCGTTCTCGCGGCGGGCTGGCTCCTGAGCCTGCTCGCCCCCCTGCTCTCTCCGGGGCGGGTGCTCTCGAACCGGGACATCCCCCTCTTCCACCTGCCCCTGCGGGCGGCCTTCCGGGAGCTCACGGCCTTCGGGCTCCCGGTCTGGAACCCCTGGCTGCACGGCGGCCAGCCCCTGCTCTCCAACCCGAGCTACGCCGCGTTCTATCCGCCGAGCTGGCTGATCTTCGCGGTGCCCGCGCCCTATCTCCTCAACCTGCTGGCGCTGCTCCACGGGGCGGTCGCCTTCGCCGGGGCCTGGCGGCTGGCCCGGCACTTCGGCTGCGGGCGGGGGGTGGCGGCGCTGGCCGCGGTGGGGTACCTGGGCTCCGGCGCCTACCTCTCCCTGCTCAGCGCCTACACCCTGTTCCTCAGCATGGCCTGGTTCCCCTGGGTGCTGCTGGGGGCGGACCGGGCGCTGCGGACGCCCGCGGGGGACCGCTCCTGGTGGCGGCCGGCCCTGCTCGCCGGCGGCGCGATCGCCCTGCAGCTCCTCAACGGCGAGCCCTCGACGGTGGTGATGAGCGGCCTGGGGGTGCTGGCGCTGGCCGTCTCGGCGGGAGGGCGGCGGCCGGCGGCGGTGCTGCGGTCGGCGGTGCCGGTGCTGTTCGCGGTGGCGCTCGCCGCCGTGCAGCTCCTCCCCACCCTGGGACGCCTGAAGGACTCGCCGCGCAAGAACATCCCCACCTGGCACGCCACCCTCTGGTCGATGCCGCCCGAGCGGCTGGCCGAGATCGCCTTCCCGCGCGTCCTGGGGGACCCCACGCGCAACCTCCAGGGGCGCTACTTCGGCTGGAAGCTGGAGGACCGGGACTACCCCTACGTGGAGTCGATCTATCCGGGGCTGCTGCTCGCCCTGCTGGGGGCGGCGGCACTGATCCGCTGGCGCATCCCGCGGCGGGCCGCCTGGGCGCTGGCCCTGGGCGCCGGGATCTTCCTGGCGCTCGGCCGGCACAACCCGGTCTACGAGGCGCTGCGCCGGGCGGTGCCGGTGCTGGCGGTGCTCCGCTTCCCGGAGAAGTTCGCGGTGCTGGCGGTGCTCGCCCTGGCTTTCGCGGGGGTGCTCGGCTGGCAGCGCCTGCTCGACGAGCGGGAGGAGGGGAGGCCCGAGGCGGCCGACTTCCCGCTCTCCCTGGCCGTCATCGCCCTGATCACCGCCCTCGCCTTCGCCCTGCTGCTCCAGGGGGCGCCGCGGGCGGCCTACGGCTGGATCGCCGCCCACGGCGCGCCGGACCTGACGCCGGAGGGGCAGGCTGCCGCCCTGGGCTACCTGCGGGGGGAGGGTTGGGCCGCGGTCGCGACCGCGGCGGCGGTGGCCGCCCTGCTGGCCCTCTGCCGCTGGCGCCGTCCCTCCCGGCGGCTGCTGGAGATCCTGGCGGTCGCCCTGCTGGCCGCCGATCTCTGGCACGCCGACCACGGGCTGATCCGCACCCTGCCGGTGAGCGCCTACACCGTGCCGCCGCCGCTGGCGGCCTCGGTGCTCCCGGAGGAGAACCGGGTCTTCGTGCAACCGCCGTCCCCCGGCGCGCCGGAGATCGTCCCCCGCAACTGGGGGGACCCGCGGACGCTGATCGCCCGCACCTACATCGCCCGGCTGGAGCCCTATTCGGGGCTGCTCTGGCACATCCCCTACGCCTTCCACACCGATTTCGACCTGATGCTGACCGGCTGGGGGCGGCGGGCGCAGAGCATCCTGGAGCAGGAGTGGGCCCAGCCCCAGATGGCCTACCGCTACCTCGGGGTGTGGAACGTGGGGGACCTGATCCTGCGGGTGCCGGCGGCCCCGGGCACGGTCACCGGCCGCGATCCCGCGGCCAACCTGCGGCGGGTGCCCAACACCTACGTTCTCCCCCGCTTCCGCTTCGTGCCGCGGGTGAGCTTTCATCCGGACGAGCCGGGAGCGCTCTCCTCCGCCCGCATCCTGGCTTGGCAGGTGGCGCGCCACGAGCAGGTGATCCGGCCCGGCGGCCCGGCCGAGACCCTGATCCTGCGCCATCCGCCCCAGCTCCTCTCCTTCGCGGACGAGGGGGGGCGCATCCGCCTGCGCTACCGGGGTGCGCCGGAGGGGGCCTTCTTCGTGGCCGCCATGACCTTCGATCGCGGCTGGGGGGGCACCCTCGACGGGGCGGCGGTCCCGGTCTGGCCGACGGCGGCCAGCCAGCTCGGCGTGCGCCTGCCGGCGGGGGAGCACACGCTCGAGCTGCGCTACCGCGAGCCGCTCCTGGGTCCGGGCGCGGCGGTGACCCTGGCGGCCCTGCTCGCCGGCGGCGCCCTCTTCCTCTGGGCCGGCCGGCGGCGGCAACTGGCGTAGAATCCCGGGACCGTGCAGCTCCAGATCCTCCTCGGCGTCTATGCCGCGGTCCTCGGACTGATCGTCGGCAGCTATCTCAACGTCCTGATCTTCCGGCTGCCGCTGGGGATCTCGACGGTGACGCCGCGCTCCCGCTGCCCGCGCTGCGGCGCGCCTATCCGGGCTCTGGACAACATCCCGGTGATCTCCTTCCTGGCCCTCGGCGGGCGCTGCCGGCATTGCGGGGCGCGGATCTCCTGGCGCTACCCGGGCGTCGAGGCGGTCACCGGGCTGCTCTTCCTGGCCTGCTTCCTGCGCTTCGGGATCTCTCTCCAGTCGCCGGTCGCGGCCCTCTTCTGCGCCCTGATGCTGGCCCTGGCGATGATCGACTACGACCACATGATCCTGCCGGACAAGCTGACCTTTGCCGGGATCGCGCTCGGCATCCTGCTGCAGCCGTTCGTCCCCTGGGCCCGGCTGTGGGAGGGCCCCTGGGGGGCGATGGCGGGGGGCGTGCTCGGGGCGGTGCTCGGCTCGGGGCTGCTGCTCGCCGTCTGGGGCGTCTGGCTCCTCGTCCGCCGCGAGGAGGGGATGGGCCTGGGAGACGCCAAGATGCTGGCCGCCATCGGCGCCTTCCTGGGCTGGAAGGGGGTGCTGGTCTCCCTGTTCTTCGCCGCCCTCGCGGGCGCGGTGGTGGGGCTCGCCCTGATGGCCTTCCGCGGGACCGACCTCAAGTCGAAGCTGCCGTTCGGCACCTTCCTGGCCCTCGGCGGCCTGATCGCCCTCTTCGCCGGCGAGCCGATCGTCCAGGCCTACGCGCGGCTCCTATGAAGCACGAGCCGGAGCCGCGGCCGCCGCGCCGCCTGGGGCTGCGGCGGGAGGTGCTGATCCTGCTGCCGATCGCCCTCCTGCTGCTGGTGGTGCTCTCGACCTTCACCCTCTTCTCCTACCGCAACGCCATCGACCTGCTCGCCGCCGAGCGCCAGCAGGAGGCGGCCCGCCTGGCCCAGGGGGTGGCGGATCGCCTGGCCGCGGTTCCGGGGTCCGGCGCTCCCGGGCCCCTCGACCTGCGCGGCCCGGCCTCCCCAGCGCGCGGGATCGCCCTGCTCGACGCCCGTGGCTCGGCGATCGCGGAGATCGGCGAGCTGCCGGCCGGCGGCCTGCTCGACCCGGCAGGGGGGAGGCGGATCGATCGCCCGCTGGGGGTCGGTCCGGACGAGGCGGCGCCGGACACGGTGACCGGCTTCGCCCCGCTCGGCGGCGCGGCCGGCCGACGCTACGTGCGGGTCGACCTGCCGGCCGGGGTGCTCGCCCGCCAGCGGCGCTCGCTGCCGGTTCTCACGGTCGCCGTGCTGTCGATCAACGCCGGCCTCTCGGTGCTGCTGCTCTTCTTCCTGCGGCACCTCCTCACCCCCTGGGAGACCCTGCTGGCGCGCGCCCGCCAGGTGGGGGTCGCGGGAGCCAACGGCGAGGCGGGGGAGGACGAGGTCGACTTCCTGCTCGCCACCTTCGACCGCGCCGTGACCGCCCTGGCCGGCCGGCAGGGCGGCGTGGAGGAGGACATCGCGGCCCTCGAGCGGACCCTCTCCGCGAGCCTGCGGAGCGGGCTGCTGCTGATCGACCGCGAGGCGCGGGTGCTGGCGCTCAACCCGGTGGGCGCGGCCCTGCTCGGCGCCGAGCTCCCCGATCCCGGTGAGCCCCTCGACCGGGTGCTCGCCGGCCAGCCCGAGCTGCGCGAGATCCTGGCCGCCGCTCTGCGCGAGGGGACCTCCCCGCAGCGCCAGGAATGCGCCGTGCGCTCCGGCGGCGAGACCCTGACTGTGGGGCTCACCGTCCACCCCCTGCGCCGGGACGACGGCGAGGTGCGCGGCCTGCTCGTGCTGTTCGCCGACCTGACCGAGGTGCAGCGGCGGGCGGAGGAGAGCCGTCTCGCCGAGAGCCTGGCCCAGCTCGGCGAGATGGCCGGCGGGGTCGCCCACGAGTTGCGCAACAGCCTGGCGACCCTGCGCGGCTATCTCACCCTGATCGAGCGCCGGCCCGACGAGGAGTCGATCGCCGACTTCGTCTCCGAGATCCGCGCCGAGGCCGACCATCTCCAGCGGGTGCTCGAGGACTTCCTCTCCTTCGCGCGCCCGGGCACCGCGCGACTGGCCGAGGTGCCCCTGGTGCAACTGCTGCGGCGGGCCGCCGCCGATCCGGCGCTCGCCGGGGTCGAGGTGCGGGTCGGGGGGGCCGAGGCTGTCCTCCGGGGCGATCCGCAGCTCCTGGAGCGGGCCGCCCGCAACCTCCTGCACAACGCGGCGCAGGCCGAGCGGGAGGTGGG
>Ga0070666_10001377_pt1 | contig 14720 bp, 15 predicted proteins | sample KBSS23metaG_FD_64677 | JGI IMG/M metagenome (GOLD analysis project Ga0070666, IMG submission 64677) | Switchgrass rhizosphere microbial communities from Kellogg Biological Station, Michigan, USA - KBS S2-3 metaG | ecosystem: Host-associated > Plants > Roots > Rhizosphere > Soil ... | reverse complement strand
CATCGTGAAAGAAGGGTTGCGCTCCGCGCACTCGTTCGACGAGCTGCGCGGCGGATCGTTGTTCGGCGACTTCGGCGGCCGCGGCTGGGAATGGGTCGCGAATTTGATCGCGGTCGGCGGCCTATATCTGCTCTTCACGGGCACGATCCGCTGGCAGATCCCGTTCGCGTTGTTCATCGGCCTCTTGGCGCCGGCGACCGCATTCTATTGGATGGATCCGCATCACTACGCGGCGCCGGAGTTCCATCTCTTCAGCGGCGCGAGCATGCTCGGCGCGTTCTTCATCGCGACCGATCCCGTGTCGGCGTCGACCACGAACCGGGGCCGGCTCGTCTACGGCGCAAGCATCGGCTTTCTCACGTACGCCATCCGCACATGGGGCGGCTATCCCGACGGCCTCGCGTTCGCGGTGCTGCTGATGAATGCCGCGGTGCCGCTCATCGATCGCGTCACGCGTCCGAGGATTTATGGCCGGCGCTGAGGGAGGACCGATACGCACGGCCGCGCTCGTGGCTATCATCGCGCTGGCGGCCTGGTTCGGCATCAGCGCAAGCCACGACTTCAGCAAGGAGCGGATCGCGGCCAACCGCCGCGCGCGGCTGATCGCGAGCCTCAACAGCGTGCTCGATCCGGCGCTGCGCGAGCGAGATCTCGCGACGGTGCGTATAGGCGTCACCGACAAGGAGCTCTTGGGCAACGAGCCCATCGACGTCTACGTCGCCGAGGATCGCGACACGCCGGTCGCGGCCGTGTTCGCGACCGCCGAGACCCAAGGGTATAACTCCACGATCCATCTCCTGATCGGCGTCTCGCGCGACGGCGTGCTCACCGGCGTGCGCGCCGTGAGCCACCGCGAGACTCCGGGCTTGGGCGACGCGATCGACATTCAGAAGTCCAAATGGATCACGCAGTTCGACGGCAAGTCGCTCGACGTGCCGGATCGGTCGCTCTGGCTCGTCGACAAGGACGACGGGAAGTTCGACTCGATTACCGGAGCGACCGTGACGTCGCGAGGCGTCGTCAAGGGCGTGAAGAACGCGCTGCTATACTTCGAGAGCCATCGTGACGAGCTCTTCACCGCCGCCGCAGCCGCCCGCAGCCACGACGATGCAGAACAGTAACGACCAGCGCGCCCTCTTCGCCACGGCTTTCTGGCGCGACAACGTCGCGCTCGTCCAGCTGCTCGGGCTATGCCCGTTGCTCGCGGTGACGACGTCGGTGGTGAACGGGCTCGCACTCGGTCTCGCGAGCGCGGCAGTGCTCGTGGTCTCGAACACCATCGTCGCGACGACTCGGCGCGCGCTGCTACCGGCCGCGCGCGTTCCGCTGTACGTGCTGATCGTCGCGTCGCTCGTGACGTGTATCGACCTCGTGAGCAACGCGCTGCTCGACGATCTGCACGAGAGCCTCGGCCTGTTCATTCCGCTGATCGTGACGAATTGCGCCCTGCTTGCGCAGGCCGACACCGTCGCGAGTCGTAAGCCCGTCGGCGAGGCCTTGCTGACGGGCATCGCGACCGGAGCCGGCTTCGTCGTGGTGCTCGTCGCGCTCGGCGGTCTCCGCGAGGTGCTCGGGCACGGAACGCTGTTCGCCGGCATGCCGATGCTCGCCGGCGGAGCAGCGGCCTGGATGCAGCTCAATTTCCCGTTCCACGGAATGCTCGTGGCAGTCCTGCCGCCCGGCGCATTCTTCGGAGTCGCGGCGCTCATCGCGCTGCGTAACTGGGTCGGCCGAGAGCGGCCCGCGCCCGCAGCTGCGCCCGTTGCCGAGATCGCGGCGGCGCCGGCGCAGCAGTGAAGCCCGCGAAGCGCCGCGAGATCTTCGAGCGGTTCGCGACAGCGAACCCGAGCCCGTCGACGGAGCTCAGGTACACGTCGCCGTTCGAGCTGCTCGTCGCCGTCATCCTCTCGGCGCAAGCCACCGATCTCAGCGTGAACAAAGCGACCGTCGAGCTTTTCAAGGCCGCCAATACGCCGCAGGCGATGCTCGACCTCGGCGAGGTCGGGCTCAAGGATTACATCAAGACGATCGGGCTCTTCAACAGCAAGGCGAAGAACCTGATCGCGACGTGCCGCAAGCTCGTCACCGAGCACGCTGGCGTCGTGCCGCGCGACCGCGACGCGCTCGAGGCGCTGCCCGGCGTCGGCCGGAAAACCGCGAACGTGATTCTGAACACCGCGTTCGGCGAGCCCACGATCGCGGTCGACACGCACATCTTCCGCGTCGCGAACCGCACGGGGCTCGCGCACGGCGGTACCGTACGCGCAGTCGAAGACGAGCTCGTGAAGGTCACGCCGGACGAGTTCAAGCGCAACGCGCACCACTGGCTGATCTTGCACGGGCGCTACGTATGCAAGGCGCGCAAGCCGAGCTGCCCCGCGTGTCTGATCGTCGATCTGTGCGAGTTTCCGGAAAAGACCCAGCCCGCGACGCCGGCGTGACGGCCTACGTCGGTCGCTCCCAATCCGCGACCGGCCCTGGTCGCACCCGAAACAGCGGATGACTTGCGGGCCTCGCGACGTCGCGCCACCGTGTGTGGATCGTCGGGCTTCGCGCAGCCAGTTTCCCCAGCAAGTGCTGCCATTCGTAGAGCATTTGGCCGCGGGGCACGACGATGGGCGCGACAGGACGGCTCGGCCCGACCTTGCTGCGGTCGAAGTCGTACCCGCGCTCGCTCGCTTCCTCGAAGACGGTGCGCAGGTAAGCGTTGATCGCAGAGCGCGGCGATACGTGCGACGCGAAGCGAGCGAGCTGCGGATGGTGCCTGTAGCCTCTCGTCTCGCCTCGCAAAACGGCGCGCGCGAGCAGCGCCTCACGCCAGAGCGCGACGAGGCCTTGTGGATCGAGATACTTCGGGTGAAGTGACCAGAGACGCATGCGTCGCGGCTGAATAGTGCGGGAACGCGAGTGTAGTCGTAGGCGCTCAGAACCGCATGCTCGCTCCGCCACTCAAAACCGCACGCTGTCTCCTGGCGTGACTCTGCGCAGCCGATCCTCGATTCCGAGCGTCGCGAAAGTCGCCGCGATGTCGTCCTGCGACTGAGTGAAGTGCGCCCAGCCCTCGTGATGCACCGGCACGAGGGTTGCGTGCTGGAACGCCGACGCGACCTCTACCGCATCGTTCGTGTCCATCGTGAGATGGAAAGGCCCTCGCGTGCGGGCGGCGCCCGCGAACATCAAGACAACGCGCGGCGCATAGCGGCGCGCGACCTCCGCTGTGCCCGCGTACCAGACGGTGTCGCCCGTGACGTAGACGAGGTCCTCGCGCGTGTCGGCGACGCCGATCACGAACCCCACGACCTCGCCCGCGATCCGCTCGATGCCGGCCGGTCCGTGCCGCGCTGGCGTCGCGGTCACAGTCAGCGTGACGCCGCTCGGAGCCGGAATCTCGCGGCGTTCCCACGGCGATAGGCCGACCGCATCCGGCCCAACCTTCGCCGCACCGGCGCGAGTGGTGAGCGTGAGCGGGACCTTGGACGCGAGCACCCGGCCCAACTCGTCCAAGTTGTCGGGATGCTGCTCGTGGCTCACGAGCGCCACGTCGATGTGGCCTAGCTGATCGACGCCGATGGCCGGCCCTGCGAGCTTGCGCAGCGTGACGGTTCCCGAGCGGTAGTCCTTCCCAGCCGCGTCGAACGTCGGATCGGTAATGAACGTGACGCCGGCGATCTCGATCAGCGCCGTCGGACCTCCGACGTATGTGATCTCGATCGCAGGTGTGTCTGCAATTGCCATTGCCGTTGGCCTCTCGAAGGTGTTGCAACGGCTTGACCGTACGTCTTCACTTGCCAAGGAGATAGTGGCACTCTTGCCTCTATTGAGGTCATTAATGCCACGCCATAGCACCACTCACATCGCGATCCTCGTCGGCCGCCAGACGTCGGCCGCGCTCGCCTGCCTCACGCGCGAGATCTTCGAGAAGGCGAACCGCCCGCTCGGACGCGAGCACTACTTGGTCGAGCTCGTCTCCGCGCGCGGCGGACGGCTCGAGCTGCAGGGCGCAACGGTGACGACGGCCAAAGCGCGTGGCCGCTACGACTACCTGATCGTGCCGCCGCTCACGGGCATTGGACGGGACCATGTCCCCGACTCGAGCGACGCGGAACTACTGGGCCGGCAAAGCGCCAAAGGCACGATCGTCGCCTCGGCATGTCTCGGCGCGTTCACCTTGGCCGAGGCGGGCTTGCTCAATGGTAAAGAGGCGACGACGCATTGGGACTGGATCGCGCTCGCTCGCTCGCGCTATCCGCAGGTGAGCTGGTCGATGAACCGAATGGTCAGCGATCAGGGCAGCGTGATCACGGCAGGCGGCTATCTCGCCGCGGTCGACCTCGCGCTGTACATCGTCGCCCGGACGAGCTCACGGCCTGCCGCGCACGCGCTCGGGCAGATCCTGCTCGCGGACAGCGTGCGCCAGAAGCAGTCCGTCTACGCGCAAAAGCTCATCGACCTCGAAGTGGAACATGAGAGGCTGAAGGGCCTGACCGGTTGGATCGAATCGCACATGGAGCAGCCGCTGTCCGCAGCCGTGCTCGCGAAACGCTGCAACATGAGCTCGCGGACGTTTCACCGCCGGTTCTTCGACGCGTACGGGACCACGCCGCGCAAATTCGTCCAGCTCAAACGCATCGAGAAGGCGCAGAGACTGCTGCGCACGACGGCGCGCAGCGTCGAGCAGATCTTGGCGCTCGTCGGTGTCAGCGACGTCACGTCGTTTCGTCGCGTGTTTCGGAGAGAGATCGGCTATTCGCCGGCCGAGTTCCGGCGTCGTCTGATGACGCAGCTGCCGGGATGAAGCGCACGGCTGCTTTGGCGCGGCTCGGCGTCGCTACTCCTTGCCCTGACTCACTCTGAACACGTGTCCGTCGGGGTGCCGCAGGTGCATCTCGCGAGTGTTCCACGGCATGTCGGTCGGGGGCCACGTGACCTCGATGCCTTTCTCGAGGCAGCGCCGGTGCACCGCATCGACGTCGTCGACCCAAATCGACATCCAGACGGCCTTCTCGGCGGCTTCGTTCGACTTCGGTCCGAACGTCATCGGCAAGGCGGTGCGGCCGCGACCGCCTTGACCGTTCTCGCAAAGGAAGATCTCGCACTCGCCCGAGCACACGCCACCGAAGGTCGGCGGGGAGCCCCACTCCCAACCCTTCTGCCAGCCGAGCTTCTCGAACCACGCGAAGCTCTGCTGAATGTTCGAGACATTCAAGATCGGATTGAGCCGATGGACGTGCATGATCCGCCCTCCGAGATCGGTCAAAGCCGTGGATTGTGCGACGCTCGCCATGAAGCCGCCGACCATCAGACCTTCAGTACACCAGTGTCGTGAACAGCTTTACCGCCAAGAATCGTGAGCACGGAGCGAACGTTCCTGATGTCCGCATCGGGCACGGTGAAGTAGTCGCGATCGAGCACCGTGAGGTCTGCGAGCTTGCCGGGCTCGATCGAGCCGATCTTCTCTTCCATTCGCAGGAACCAGCTGTTGGAGCGAGTGAACAGCGACAGCGCCTCTTGTCGAGTGAGCTGCTGGCCGGGGTTCACCGCCTGACCGAACGAGTTCACTCCCGTCGTCGCGTACTGAATGTGCGACCAAGGATTCAGCGGCGCGATGTGCACACCGTCGCCGTGGATTCCCGCCTGGATTCCGTGATCCACGATCGTGCGGAACTGCGGCCCGACGACCTGGTTCGGGTCGCTCGAGGTAACCCAGCGGAACGCCGCCATCTCCACACCGCAGCCGAGCGCTTTCAGCCGCGACAGGAGCTCGGGCGTGACCTCGGGCACGTGATGCACGACCCAGCGCAGGTTCTTGATGCCGAATTCCTGATCCATCTTCTCGTAAGCATCGACGACCTGTGTGAGGCCCTTCAGGTCCTGCACGCTGTTCTCGTTGCGCCACTGCTTCGCCGCCACGAGACGCTGTGCTTCGAACCAGGTGGCGCCCGCGGATAGCGGCGCCGCCCATTCGCCGATCGCGCCCGTACGCACCATGTCGTCGCCGAAGAATTGAAACTGATTCCTGAGGCGCTCGTGCAGCTCGGGCAACGCGGGGTCGTTCTGGTTGCTCAAGAAGTTGATCTGGAGCCGCACGGTCGCACGACCCTGCCGATTCAAGTCGAGCCACGGGTCGTACATCGTGTACTGGTCGAGATTCGAAAGGATCTGCGAGGGGTGTAGCGGACCCGGCGTCGGGAACAGCACCTGGTCGAGATGCGTCGTCAGACCCACGCTCGTCGAGTAGCTCATCGCGTCTTGCGCGCCGCGCAAGCGGTCCGCATACGTTTGCATGCGGCGCAGCAGAAACAGTGCGGATGCCGACGGGCCGCCGGTTCCGAATCCGGCCGGGGCAATCGCGCCGGTCTCGCTCACGTTGATCTTCTTGATGTCCGGGTGCGCGGGCTCCGCTGCATCGGCAGCGTCGAAGAACTTCTTGGCCATGCTGTTGACGGCGCACGGCCCCGTGAAGCGCTCGTACAGAAACACCGGCCGGTCCGGAACGGCTTCATCGAGCTCGGCAAGCGTCGGGTGGCGATGCTCGGCCCATTGGTTGGGGTGCCAACCGCCCATCGAGGTGATCCATTGACCTTCGGGCACCTGTTTGCGGCGCGCCGCGAGCGCTTCCTGCACGCCGCGAATCGACGTCGTGTTCTCGAGGATCGTGTGGTAGCCCGGCCGGTTCGCGAGGCTCACGCTATGGATGTGCGGCTCGACCAAGCCCGGCACCACCGTGCGCCCGCCGAGGTCAAGGACGCGAGCACCTTGCGGCGCTGCTCCGCCGACCGCTGCGAAGACGCCGTTACGGATCACGACGCTGTCGGCGACCGTGCCCCGCCCGTCGATCGTATGGATGCGGCCGTTCACGAGCCGCAAGTCGGAGTCCGCGCCCGCCGTCGCGGGTGCTTGCGCCGACGGCGCGCAGGCCGACGATACGACGGCCGTCGCGCCGGCGGCCCCGATGGTCTTGAGGAATCCGCGCCGCGATGTTCGATCGCGATTATCTGTGTCGCTCATGGTGCCCCCGATTGCCTGAAGAGAACGGCGACCGCTCGAAGCTGGATCGCACGGCGGATCATACTCCCGGGGGTCTGCGGCAACTTAGGCGGCGACCTCGATCTCGCCGACGGCACGTCGAGTCGCACACGGTTGCGAGAGAACTTACAGGTCCTCGACCACCAGCAATTGCGTCCCCGGAGAAATCGACACCGCCCGATGCTTACTGGCCTCACCGGCCGGAATGAACAGCCCATCGCCGGCCCTGAACGAGATGACTTCCCCGTTGAAGCTGATGCTCAACGCCCCGTTCAGCACATAGCCGATATGACCGGCTTCGCACCAGTTTTCCGCTCCGATGCTGGTCTCGAACTCGACCAGTCGAACTTGCCGAGAGCCCTCGCTGAAAACCTTTTGACGCACGTCCGGACGGACCTGCTGCCAATCGATCGCATCGAAGTTGATTTTGAAGCTCACGGCGCTCCACTCCTAAAAGAAAACACGCCATGCGACACGCAACACCATGAACCATAGCGCAAGGGCCGAGATCGCATACAGCCAGAACCGTAAGGGCACGAAATTGAAGGTGCAATGCACCGCGCTATGCAGAACTCGAAACGCGAAGAAGACCCAGGCCGCGACCAGATACGACACGTCGACTTGCTGAGTCACATACAGATACAGAACCGCCGCGTAAAAAATCGTGGGCAGCTCGAACAGATTCTTGAGGTTATCGGATGGGTTAGCTACCTCGGCAGGCGACAAGCGAGCGAGCTCCGCCGGCGTGAGCTGCTGGGGCGTGAGGTTGCTGCGCAGGATGAACGGGATACGCCGCGCATACATGTAGGACCAGACAACGATCGTCAGCAACATGGTGCCGACGAACGGCAAGAGAATGGCGGCCGGATTCACGCTATGACCTCATCCTCGTAATCGGAGTAGTGCGGCCGCGCCCAGCTCATCGCAATGGTATAGGCGCTAGTCAAGGCTAACGGCGGCTCTTCGCGTTCCGGGTTCCACGATGCCGTCGACCGTACATCCGCTTCGAGGATGTTTAGGCTTAAGTGCATGCCGTTGTTTAGCGTGGTACCCCATTCGACGTGGTCGCACGCGTATGCGGTAGACGTCGTACACGTCGCGACCAACACCGCTAGGTGGATCAGATTCTTCATGGCAGCCCAACCGAGCCTACGCCGTTGTCGAACATCGATCCTATAGTCGATCCGTGACGAGTAGCCGGCCTTTCGCCCCGACGGCCGTCCGACCATCTTGACCTTTGATTCGGCCGCGCAATTCCACGACATCGCCTCGCAGCTTTTCGTTCGGCGTGACCTTTACGACGAGCCATTCGAGCAAAATCGTTTCGTCCGCGTAGATCGGCCGCCGGAACCGTACCCAGAACTCCAACCCGAGCATCGCGCCCTTCTTCGAATAGTGGGATGCGGTGAGTGCTAGTAACAAAGCGGTGGTGTGAGGACCGCTGGCCGTCGGACGGCCGAACCGCGTGTTTGCCGCGAAGTCGGGATCGTGATGTATGGGGTTGTCATCACCGGCCGCATTTGCGAACGCGACTACCGTCGACGGCGTGAGTGATACGGCAGAAGAAAAGCGCTCTCGGGGATACGCTCTCATGCTCGCCTCCGCGGTCTAACGCCCATCACGCTGCATCGTCGAGCGGCTCGTGGAAGTAGTAGCAGAGTCCATCCGGAGCAACAACGAAGAAGACCTGAAGCTTTTTTCCGCCCTGCTCGTCGACTCGCCAGTTGCCGACACTTGCTCCGTTGCGCTCGAGCTCGTCTTTGATACCTCGAATGTTTGACACAAGTACGGCGGCGCCATCTTGCGATGCGTCGCCGCCGTTTACCGAAAAGCCGATCCTCGTGCCGTCGCGCTCGAGAACGACTGTCGGAACCGGTTGCTGACGCCGTTCAACTTCGACCATGCCAAAGTGCGAGCAGTACCATTGCGAGGCGGCGTCAAGATCCTTAACCGGCAACGCCAAGACATCCTTCTGGTAAGGAAAGGCTTTCTTGAATTGCGGTTCGCTGGACATGCTAGAAATCGAGCTCGGTGATCTTGGTGGAACCTTTGTGAAGTCGCTAAAGCGCAGCCACGTGGGTCGCGCGCGAAAAGGTGCGCATGAACTCGAGGACGGCGGTCTCTGTCGTTTGCGTATCCATGTTAACGCCGCAGTTCAGCGGCAGCGCGCGAATGACCTATATGCCTCTCAGCAACAGGATGCATGCGTACACCAATGCGTTCCACACCACAATCGATACGCCAGCAATCAGTTCCATTTGGCGCGGCATGCCGCGTGGATACACTACTTGGCCGACGTAGTGCTCCACAAACCCGCCCGAATACCCGGACTTCCCGGCTTGCGCGCGAAGCGACTTTTCCAATGGCGTGAGCGGACAAGTCCAGCTCGCAAGATTGACGATCGATGACCACAGCACTACCGGTATGTGTAGCCAGGCCCACCTGCGATCGAAGTAGAAAAGCACTCCACCGCCGACAGCAAATGCCACGAACACAAAGTGCGACAACAAGACCAGATCTGCGCCAACCCGCGAAGCTGTGGTGGTCATCCGTTCTGGCTAGCGCCGCGATTCGGCGGCGGCGCGCTGACCTTTGTGACTTGGCACTTTGTCTCTCACTGTCCGCTGCACTGCCTGTTAGGCGGCAAGACAAACTATCGCAGCCGCCAGCTCTTTTGGACTCGCTTCAAGTGGAACCATGTGCGCACACTCAGCGAGGAGAAGCAGCGCCGTCGAGTCGCTAGCTGTCAGCGGCGCTTCGGGATATAGAGGTCCGTGATCGTGCCTTCGGCCGCTTCGGCCGAAAACGCAATCGTCTCCGACAGCGTCGGATGCGGATGAATCGTGAGCCCGACGTCTTCGGCGTCCGCGCCCATCTCGATCGCGAGCGCGGCTTCGGCGATCAGATCGCCCGCGTTCGTTCCGACGATGCCGGCGCCGAGCAACCGATGCGTCGTCTTGTCGAATAGGAGCTTCGTAAGGCCGTCCGAACGGCCAAGCGTGAGCGAGCGAGCGCTCGCTGCCCATGGGAACGTCCCTTTCTCGTACGCGATGCCGCGAGCCTTCGCGTCGTCCTCGGTGAGGCCGACCCATGCGACCTCGGGATCCGTGTACGCGACCGCAGGCACGACGCGCGCGTCGAAGAAGCTCTTCTGGCCAGCCGCGGCCTCGGCCGCGACCTTGCCTTCGTGGCTCGCCTTGTGCGCGAGCATCGGCTGACCGACGATGTCGCCGATTGCGAAGATGTGCGGCACGTTCGTGCGCATCTGCTTGTCGACCGCGATCAATCCTCGCTCGTCCACCTCGACGCCCGCGCGTTCCGCGGCAATCCGCCGTCCGTTCGCGCTGCGCCCAACCGCGACGAGCACGCGTCCGTAGACTTGCGGCTCTTTCGGCGCACTGTCGCCCTCGAAGTGCACCGTGATGCCGTTCGCGCCGGCCTCCATCTTAGTGAAACGCGTACCGAGCATGATCTTCGCATAGCGACCCGAGATTCGCTTCTCGAGCGGTTTTACGAGGTCGCGGTCGCAGCCCGGCAGCAGCGTCTTCGTGAGCTCGACGACGGACACCTGCACGCCGAGCGCGTCGTACACGGTCGCCATCTCGAGCCCGATGATCCCGCCGCCGATGACGAGCATCTCCTCTGGCAAGTCGCCGAGCTCGAGCGCTCCAGTCGAATCGATGATTCGCGGATCGCTCGGTACGTTCGGCAGGACGGTCGGCTCACTGCCGGCCGCGATGATGCATTGGTCGAAATCGATCGTCTCGCGTGCGCCGTCGCGCTCGACCTCGAGTTGATTCGGCGACGCGAATCGCGCGCTGCCGCGCACGACGCGCACTTTGCGCTGCTTCGCGAGCACGTCGAGGCCTCCCGTGAGCTGGCGAACAACCTTGTTCTTCCAGTCGCGCAGCTTCGCCGTATCGACCTTCGGCGCGCTGAACTCGATGCCGTACGCGCCCATCTCGTGCGCTTCCTCGATCACGCGCGCGGCGTGCAGCAGCGCCTTCGACGGAATGCAGCCGACGTTCAAGCACACGCCGCCGAGAGTCGGCCAGCGCTCGACGAGCGTGACCTGCAATCCGAGATCCGCAGCGCGGAACGCGGCCGTGTACCCGCCGGGACCGGCGCCGATCACGACGACACGCGGCCCGAAGGTCGGCTGCGCAGCAGCCTTGGCGTCGGCAGCGCTCGGCGCGCTCGCCGCGGCTGGCGCCGAAGGTGCCGTCGGCGGCTGGCGCGCTTCCGCGGAAGCGCCCGCACCCGCCGCGGCACCCGTCGCTTTCTCCGCCGAGGCTCCCGCGTGCGCGCCCTGCGCCGGCGGCGACGGCGCCTTCGCTCCCGCTCGCGGCGCTTCCGCGGAAGCGCCCGCGTCGCTCGGCGCAAGCGTCAGTATCAAATCCCCCGCTTTCACCTTCGCGCCCTTCTTCAGAGCGACGGACACGACCTTGCCGGCGCGCGGCGCCGGCACGTCCATCGACGCCTTGTCCGTCTCGAGCGTGATCAACGGGTCTTCGGCCGCGACCGTGTCGCCGGCCTTCACCTGCACGTCGATCACGTCGACGTCGTCGAAGTCGCCGATGTCGGGTACGCGGACCTCGAGGTCGCTCACGCGCGAGTCCTCAAGGAATCGCCTCGACGAGCCGCCCCGCGTCGGCGAGGATCTCGCCGAGCCGTGTCGTGAAGCGCACGGCCTTCGCGCCGTCGATCACGCGATGGTCGTAGGCAAGCGAGAGCGGCAGGATCAGCCTCGGCACGAACGACATGTCGCGATAGACCGGCTGCCACGCGCTGCGCGACACGCCGAGGATCGCGACCTCGGGCGCGTTGATGATCGGCGTGAAGAACTTGCCGCCGATGCCGCCCAAGCTCGACACGGTGAACACGCCGCCCTGAATGTCGTCGGCCTGCAGCTTGCCGGTGCGCGCGCGGTCACTCAACGTCGCGAGCGATTTCGCGAGCTCGTAGATGTCCTTCTTGTCCGCGTCGCGGATCACCGGCACGACGAGCCCGTTCGGCGTGTCGGCCGCGAATCCGATATGCGTGTATTTCTTGATGACGAGATTCTCGCCGTCGGGCGCGAGCGACGACTTGAACAGCGGCATCTCCGCAAGCGCGAGCGTGACCGCGCGAATGATGAACGCGAGCGGCGTGAGCTTGATGCCGCGTTGCTGCGCTGCGTCCTTGAGCGCCGCGCGACGCTCCTCGAGCTCGGTGATGTCCGCCTCGTCGTGCTGCGTGACGTGCGGAATGTTCACCCAGCTCGCGTGCAGACGCGGCCCCGAGATCTTCTGGATCCGGCTCAACGGCTCGGTCTCGACCGCACCGTACTTCGCGAAGTCGACGGTCGGCAGCGAAGGCAACGCCGGACCGCGCGCCGCGGGCACCGCTGCGCCGGCGCGCATGACTTGCTTGACGAACGCCTTGACGTCGTCGGCCGTCACGCGGCTCTTGTGACCCGAGCCATGCACGCGACCGAGCTCCACGCCGAGCTCGCGCGCTAACTTGCGGACCGACGGGCTCGCGTGCGCCTCGCCGAACGAGGTCGGCGCCGCCGAGGTCGCGGCTGGAGCCGCGGCGCGCGCCGGCGGCTGCGCGGGAGCGGCGCTCGGTGTTTGCGCCAAGGTCGCCGCCGATGCGCGGCTCGAGATCGGCGCGGCCGATGCCGCAGTCGGAGATTCGTTCGCCTTCTCGGCTCCCGCTGCCGCGGGCGTCGCAGCGTTCGCCGCAGGCGCGCCGCCCCCGGACGGTGCGACCGCCGCGGTTCCGCCGCCGGCAGCGGCATCCGTAGCGGTCGCCCGCACGACCGCCACCGGATCGCCGGCGTTCACGCGCGACCCCTTCTTGACCTTCACCTCGAGCACCGTGCCGGCGAGCGGCGCAGGCACGTCCATGCTCGCCTTCTCGGTCTCGAGCGTGACGAGACCTTGCTCCGCCGTCACCTCGTCACCGGGCTTCACGAGCACGTCGATCACCTCGACGTCGGCGAAATCGCCGAGGTCGGGCACGACGATCGTCTGCGGCGCCACTCCGGCCGCGCTCTTCGGCTGGCGAACCGTCTTGTCGTCCGGCGGGCGCACTACCCTAGGCTGCTCGACCGTCTTGTCCTCCGGTTCGCGCACGGCCTTCGGCTGTTCCACCGTCGTGTCGCCCGTGGAACGCGGCGTTTTCGGCTGGCGCACGGTCCGGTCGTCGACGGCGCGGGCGTCGGGCGCCGTGCCGGCGCCATCGGTCGTGAGCGACAAGATCACGTCGCCTTTCGACACACGATCGCCGACTTTGACCTTGAGCTCGCCGACGCGTCCGGCCGAGGGCGACGGCACGTCCATCGTCGCTTTCTCGGTCTCGAGTGTGATGAGGCCCTGCTCCGCCGCCACGTCGTCGCCGGGCTTCACGAGAATCTCGATGATCTCTACGCCTGCGAAATCACCGAGATCGGGTACGACAACGTCCACGGGGAATATCGAAGAAGAAAAGGAATTACAGGGTTACCGGGTTGGGCTTGTCGGGATCGATGCCGAGCTGCGCGATCGCGTCTCCGACGGTCTTGCGATCGACGCCGCCCTCTTCCGCGAGCGCGCTGAGCGCCGCGACCGCGATCGACTTGCGGTCGACCTCGAAGTGCGAGCGCAGCGCGTCGCGCCCGTCGCTGCGGCCGAAGCCGTCGGTGCCGAGCACGACGTAGCGGCCCGGCACCCACTCGCGGATCTGGTCCGACACGATCTTCATGTAGTCGGTCGCCGCGATGAACGGCCCCTGCCGGCCCTGAAGCGTCTTCTCGACGTAGCTCACTCGCCGCTCCGATTCTGGATGCAGCGAATTCCAACGCTCGACGTCGAGCGCGTCGCGGCGCAGCTCGCTGAAGCTCGTGACGCTCCAGACGTCGGCCGGAATGCCGAACTTCTCCTGCAGCAGATCGGCGGCTGCTAGCACCTCGCGCAGGATCGTGCCGGAGCCGAGCAGCTGCACGCGCAGCTTGCCCTTCCCACCCGTGCGCAGCGGATACATGCCGCGCAGGATGCCTTCGGCGGCGCCCTCGGGCAGCGCGGGATGAGCGTAGTTCTCGTTCATCACGCTGATGTAATAGAAGATGTCTTCCTGCTCCGCGACCATGCGGCGCAAGCCGTCCTGGATGATCACCGCGAGCTCGTACGCATAGCACGGGTCGTACGCGCGGCAGTTCGGGATCGTGGTCGCGACGAGCTGGCTGTGGCCATCCTGGTGCTGGAGCCCCTCGCCCGCGAGTGTCGTGCGCCCGGCCGTGCCGCCGATCAAGAAGCCGCGCGAGCGGCTGTCGCCGCCGGCCCACGCGAAATCGCCGATGCGCTGGAAGCCGAACATCGAGTAATAGATATAGAAAGGTATCGTCTGCACGCCGTGCGTCGAGTACGAAGTGCCCGATGCGATCCACGAGCAGTAAGAGCCGCCCTCGTTGATGCCTTCCTCGAGGATCTGGCCTTTCTTGTCCTCGCGATAGAACGTGAGCTGGTCGGAGTCCTGCGGCGTGTAGAGCTGGCCGAGCGACGAATAAATGCCGACTTGGCGGAACATGCCTTCCATGCCGAACGTTCGCGCCTCGTCGGGCACGATCGGGACGATCAGCTTGCCGATTTCCTTGTCGCGCAGAAGCTTCGCCAGCATCTTGACGAAAACCATCGTCGTCGAGGCTTTCCGGCCGTCGGCGCCTTTGTAGAACT
>Ga0070666_10001372_pt1 | contig 14793 bp, 17 predicted proteins | sample KBSS23metaG_FD_64677 | JGI IMG/M metagenome (GOLD analysis project Ga0070666, IMG submission 64677) | Switchgrass rhizosphere microbial communities from Kellogg Biological Station, Michigan, USA - KBS S2-3 metaG | ecosystem: Host-associated > Plants > Roots > Rhizosphere > Soil ... | reverse complement strand
CACAGGGTGTACGTCTAGTTCGAGTGGATAAATTTTCGTGGACTGATGATGCGGTTTTTGAGGAGGTTTGGGGCAAGGATAGGGCCTCCGCTATCGCCGTACCCCAAACAATTTGACCGGCGCCTGCCTCCCGCCTGTGGTGGGCGAAGGGTTGTGTGGCTTCTTTCTTCTTCGGGACTCACTTCCGCTTTTTCGTCGTCGGCGCATTCTTCGGAGGGTCCAGCGTATGGCCGTGCACCTTGAGCGATTCAGCCTGAAGTTTGGACAGCAGCTTCACCTCGCGATCGATTGTTGCCTGATTGGTTCGCTTGAGGCGTTTGCCCTTGCTGTCCCGCAAGACCATACACCAAATTAGATCGCTCCCGAATGCCAGGTGTTGCGGCCTCTTTTCAGTTCTTCGCCTTGGCTTTCGCCTTCGTCTGCATATTGAGTAATGAATGCCATCGGGAAAGAGATGGGGCGAGCGTATTCCCGTGTTAACGAATTTTTCGATTGCGGGCGGAATCGAAAAAGGGGAGCGTTTTTCCAAGGACTCCCCCTCTGATACCAACAAGTACAGTCCCTTCGCGTCCGATGGGAGGGCACCGTGCGGGAAATCCCGCCTGGTGGCATCTAGATAATAGAGAGGCTAACCAATGGAAAGGTTTCATCCTTTTTCCGTAAAACGAATAATCAGTTCCCCGCATTGCCGTGTGGGGTCAAAAACTCGTCGAATCAAGGCCAATCGTCCATTCTTCAATAAGCTGACCGTGCAATAAAATTGCGCCCTGAAGCGGATGGCGGCCATGCGGAATCCACAACCGGCGCCAGAGGCAGTTGGGATTCGCCGTTAGCACGAGTTCCGATAATACGTGTTAACGAACTGTACCTCCGTGTACTTCGGAATTCGCTCGCCGGGGGCTGAGGAGCCAGTGTCCGTTATATAACTGACTTACGGGACTAGATCGTGGTCAGGCACACTTTAACGTTATCTGCAGTTGATCGCGCGATCGCTCTTGCGCTGGCACTCGTATGGATCGGAGCCGGTCTTATTGGAACATGGTTTGGTTTGCGCCATGGACGCGGGGCAGCCTTAGTCATCGGAGTCATCGCCTTATGGTATGGAATTCTTTGGGCGAGAGCGGTGCGAAAGGGTCGCCGTTTGTACTGGCCCGAAAGCCTCTGGCCGCGGCGCCGCCAGTGAGACCAGAGGGGCGAGAGTACTGCAGACCAACCGGAAGGCTCGCCGATAATAGTTCTTATTGGGCCTTTGTGACGAGGGGCTCGATCGGCGAAGCAGGAGTTCCATCCGTTGTGCGGCTCTCTTCTTGCTTCTTGCTAACTGGCGAACGGACTGAGGCGACTTTGCCGCCGATCAGCTTTATCTCGAGTTGGTCGGAGGTCGTCGTGTTATACCAAAGCCTCTCCATAAGCTCGGAGTTGTGTTTTTCCGAAAGTTGCAAGACCGGCTCTCCGAAACGTTTGATCAGCTCACCACGATCGAGCCCTTCTGTGACTTGGGACGGATCGATGGGCTTACCTGCCGATACTGGCTTTTCTGTTTGTTTCGACTGATCAGATTGCGTGGTTACCGTGGTAGTTCTTGGAGTGCTTCCGCTTTCCTTGGTGCTTCCGGCTTTGTCGAGCGTGTCACTCAGACTGCGGAATGCGCCCCCAATTGATTTGCCAGCGCCTTTCGCACCAGCAGCCGCGGTCGATGCCCCCGCCGTAGCGAGAGAGTGTTCCACGATGGTCTGGCCGCACACGACCACCGAGCAGAAAACACCAATTGAGAAACACCAGACTCTCATGAAACGCCCTCCGGCAATGATAGTAACATGTCAAATCCAGCCCGAACAGTTACCAATAATGTTCGTTATCGGATTCTTTGCCGCTCACACTTTTAACAATCCGCTGCGAAATGCGCGCATGACTGCTTCGGTGCGCGTTCCTGCATCGAGTTTACTCAGGATGGAGTTGACGTGGAACTTGGCGGTGTGCTCGGAAATATGCAAACGGGCGGCGATCTGTTTATTGCTGAGTCCTTCGGCTAGCATTTCCAGAGTCTCCATCTCCCTGGGGGTCAGGTTCTCGACAGCAGGCTCAGAGGCCGCGGAGATCATAAGTGCGCTGGCTTCCACAGGAATGGCGATCAGCCCGACCGACGCCGCCTGCAGCGCCGCGACAATCTGTTCCGGGGTTGCGTCGTTTGGCAGAATGGCGTGGACTCCTCCGCGGAAGAGATCAGCAGTGGGCGGCTCATCCGATAAGACGACTGTAGGCACGATAGGGAGCCCATCGGATGACGCCCGCGGCGGATCATCGCGCAGCATCACATCCGCTTGTGCCAGCGAGTCCACCAGTTCGATGCCTAGACTGCCTTCGAGCAAGGACTCAAGCCCGGCGCGAGTGACAGGGGAGGCCGTTTCGAACCAGACACGAATCAAGCGGCCTCCCGCGTGAGGCGGCCAGCGAGAGCGAGCACCACTTCGCGCTCCCGCGTGCGATCGCCCCGCAGGAATCGAAGTTTGAGACCGCCAGCAGCAACTTTCCCGATGGCATCGACAAGGTCCGCGGCCGCGCTGAAATCAATCAGCACGTCGCCAATCAAAAGCGACGCTTGGGCGGCGGGGCTGTCCGGCTCAACCTCAAGCAGCAGCAGACCGAGACCACGACCATCTAAGAGCACCGGTCGAACGGTGACGCCCAGCCTTGGAGTCGCCCCATTGTGTACGAACTCTTCGACGATGGCGCTCGGTATGGCCAGCGCGATTCCGCCCGAAACGATCATGGTATTGATTCCAGCCACGTGTCCGGCGGCATCCGCGAGCGGTCCGCCGGAGTTTCCTGGCGCCAAGCGGATGGCTGCCTGTACCCACGGCCTGCGGCCGAGACCCGGGAACGGGCCCGCCGCATGGACAATACCGGTGGTGAGCGCGCCGGTGAAACCCATTGGATTTCCGACCGCGACTACCGACTCGCCCGGCCTCATCGCGTGCATCCGAAATGTCGCCGCGGGCAGGCCCGTGGCCGGCAGCTTGAGCTTTGCCAGGTCGCGCACATCATCTTTGGCTTTCACGTCCGCTCGAAAGGATCGCCCGTCCCACAACTCAACCAAATGTTCGCCCGCGCCGAGGACGTGGGCGTTGGTAATCACGGTACCTACGCTGTCCCAAATCACGCCGGAGCCTGCACTCCGCTCACGCCGACCTTGACCGTGAATATGAACCGTAGAGCGGCGCAACAATTCACCGACTTCGCCGATTCCCATGTCACTTTCTCCCAGGCCGCTCCGCGACAGCAATCTCCAGATTCATCAGCTTGCCACTCCGCAGAATTCGAGCCGTCACCGTCTTGCCGACGGTTTCCGCCAGTAGCGGCCTAACCGCCTCGGGACGATTGACCGATTGTCCGTTCAATTCCAACAAAACATCGCCGATCATCAAACCAGCCTTGCCGGCAGGTGCATTCTGATCCACGCTCACCGTCATCAGCCCACCCGAAATAGTCAACCCCAGACCCTTGGTTAGATGTTCGGGCAGCTGGATTGGTTGTAGGCCGGCACCCAGATACCCTTGCGGCAGCCGTCCGTGCGCCAAAAGAGCCTGCACCACGCGCTCCACGGTCGCGTTGGGAACTGCGAACGCAGCAGCTCGGGAAAGAACCGGAGTGGCGATACCGATAAGCTTACCCGAGGAATCCACAACGGCGCTGCCGGATGCGACAGGATGGAGCGCGACGTCCAGGCGGATTACTTGATCGAGTTTGCCACCGCGCCAGGTTTGTGACGGTCCGCTAAGACTGCTGATGACTCCCAGCGCAGCATGGGCGCTCTGTTGGTTGCGGCCAATCGCCAGAATCAAGTTACCGGGGCGAGGCGCGGACCTTTCCGCTTTGTGGGCCGTGGGAATCGGGAGATCTTTGACCCGCAAAACCGCGAGGTCGGTGCCGGGGTCGCGACCAGCAACTTCCGCAGGAAGCCTATCACCCGAACCGGTGGTAACAAAGATGTCGTCGTCGTGACGCAGTGTGTGCTCAGCAGTTACCACCACGCTGGGCGACCAATGTACGCCGCTCGAATTGAAGCGTGGCCGGCCATGGACAGCAACCACCGGTACCGCGGAACTCTCGACCAGCGATGCGAGTTCATTTGAAAGGGAAACTAGAGAACTTGCCATTGAGATATCTCCTGATTTCAGAGTGAACCAGAGGGGCGTGCGAGCGCATCCGTAAAACGGGTGGCTCAACCCTGCCCGATCAGTTAGGTTCGCGAAGCGTTCGGATTTTGTAACTTTGTGGAAACCCGCGCGGAAAGTACGCCGTTAATGTTGCATAAACGGGCGGTGAAATGCGACGCCCACGGTCGATAACTTCCGGATTGCCGACCATACGGGAGTTATCCGATATTAGATCCTTGCAGCTAACGCCGTCTGACCTTCTTGCTTGGCAGCGCCATACGGCCCGTTTCTCACTTCCAGCCACGGCTGCTCACTCTAGGGTGAATACGTCCCCTCCATAGGGTCGCTTCCGACTGTTAGATCGTCAGCGAACCCCGTACTATGGGTGAGCAAGTCAGAAGCGTTCACGCGTCGTATCCGCATTTAGTTTTAAGCGTACTTCTACTTCCTCGGCGCCTCATTTCTCTGCGGTGCTACGCGTTGTCCGTTGCTCGCAAGTGTTGATACGCCCGTTGGAACCGGAGCCCGCTCGCAGTCTCTAGAGGGAATCCTGTACCTGTCTTACAGCGAACAGGAGGCATGTGGCTGTTAGGCGGCCCGCAGGCAACAGATTTCAAAATGTGAGGTAGATCCATTGAGTTTAAGATCGACGATGATTCTGGCGAGTGTACTGGCCGCCCTTGGCTCGTGCGCTAGCGCCGCAACGTACTACGTCTCGACGGCTGGGAGTGATTCAAGTCCCGGCACACAAGCCGCACCCTTCCTCCACCTTTCCAAGGGGGCGGCGGCCGCGACGAAGCCGGACGACACGGTTATCGTGATGGACGGCACCTACAACAACGAAGGCGTGAGAGAGCCCAATTTCGTCGTCACGCTGTACTATTCCGGCACCTCTGGCCATCCGATTACTTTCATGGCTCAAAACCGGGGCAAGGCCATCCTGGACTCCGGCAACACGTCGAGCAGCTCCTGTAACGGCGCCGCTTCGTACTGGAATCTGTACAACGCCAGCTTCATCGTGATTCAAGGCTTCGTGATTCAGAACGCCTGTGACAGCGGCTTTCAGAGCAACAACAGCGCTCACGACATCGTCATCAAGCAGAACGAAATCCGCAACATCGGCAACTGGTACATCACGGATCAAATCGGCCGGGACGGCATCTACATCAACAACAGCGAGTACAACTTCACTTTCGATGGCAACATCTGGCATGACATCGGACGCCTCGGCGGCAACACCCTGCACTTTGATCACGGCATCTATAGCCACGCTGCCAATCTGACCATCATCAACAACATTTTCTACAACATGAAGGCGGGCTGGTCGATTCAATTTGCTGATGGGGCCAAAAATTATTTGATCGCCAACAACACTTTCGCCTTCGCCGATACGGGCAATGGAGAAAGCGGCCAGGTCATGTGGTGGGGCAGCAACAGCAACATAACCTTCCGTAACAATATCTTCTACAATCCCACTAACTCTGCGATGACTCAATACGCCGCCACCATCAGCGGTTGCGTCTTCGACCACAACCTCGTGTACCCGGTGAGCAGCGTGATGAACGGCAGCTTCCCGTGCAGCGTGACCTCGAACCTGACCGGCTCCAGCCCGAACCCCCAGTTCGTCAATGCCTCCGCTTACAACTTCTATACGCAGTCGGGGGGCGCTGGCGTTGACGCTGGTGTTAATCTTTCCGCCGTCCCTTACGATTACGCCGGCATCACCCGCCCGCAAGGCTCCAGTACGGACATAGGCGCCTACGAATACAAGGGGTCGGGGTCGACCGGCGCGCCGGTCATCTCGGGAGTGTTCACGTCGGGAATTTCAGCTAATTCCGCAGTGATTAACTGGTCCACAGACCAACCGTCCACTTCGTATGTCCAGTACGGAACGATCAGCTATACGAACACCACTGCCACCGACTCGACCCTGATGACCAGCCACTCCATGCCCCTGTCCGGTCTGTCCGCATCCACGCTATACCATTTCCGCGCGGCGTCCACGAACTCGAGCGGTCAAACCACATTCTCCTCCGATTCCACCTTCACAACCGCGGCACCAGTGACGACATCCACAACACTCGCTCTGTCGTCCGCATCGCAGGCGCTTTCCGTCGTGCAAGGCAATTCGATAACCGACGGTATCACCGCAACTCTCGTTTCGGGGAACCCGGCTTCGGTGTCATTCTCCGCGTCCTCGTTGCCGGCCGGAGTATCCGCAGGTTTCTCGCCTTCCAGTTGCACGGCGACATGCAGCACGACCCTGACGCTTTCCCTCTCGGCGATAGCCTCTCCGGGTACTTACAACATCGTGGTTACTGGGACGGGTCCGAACAATGCTCCTTCCGCCACCATCCCCCTGACCATTACAGCTTCCGGCAGCTCGAATTCTCCCGATATCACAACCGGTATGGCTGCGCGGTGGAAGTTTACAGAGGGCAGCGGCAGCTATGCCTACGACTCTTCCGGAAACAAGAATACCGCAACCCTCCGTAATCCAACCTGGTGGACGAGCAATTATGGCATGACCGCTTGGTTCAGCGGGTCCAGCAGTTACGGCTCGGTGAATGAAAGCGCCAGCCTCGAAATGACCAACCAGTTGACCGTCGCCTTTTGGTTGCGTCCAAGCACAAATTCGAATACCGATCCCCGGGTCATTTCGAAAATGTACGACTGGGACGTCAAGCTGAACGGATCCAATCGCTACCCGCAGTTTTCGGCCGGGGGGCAGTACGCCACCCTGAGTTACGCTCTCCCGTTGATCACATGGCATCACGTTGTGTTCACGTTCTCCAATGGAGTTGTAAAGGGCTACGTGGATGGCGTGCAAGTGCCCTTTTCCGCGAACACCTTCACAGCAACGAGTCTTCCGAATTGGGCGTACGGTCTGTACCTGGCTACATACGACTCTAGCCTGAGCAACCCCTATATAGGAAGCCTGGACGACGTTCGGTTGTATAACCGCGCGTTGAGCGCCACCGACGTGGCGGCGCTGTACCAGGTGTTGCCGCGCTTGAATTGATGCCGCGCTTGAATTGATGCTCCATGTTGCTCTGCCAGTGCAGTCGTCGACCACCCCCAATCGGATGTGTGCGGTTAACTTGAATGCCGGTACCGACCGGCCTTCGCCCGGGTTAGTGAGTTCGATGTACGCGTGCTGATCGCAGAAGCGCAGGAGCGCGGGCTGGGAGAGACTCGCACAAGGAATGAACCAGGCGTCTTGAAGCGGAGCAGGCATCGGGGCTGGAAGTTACGGTGGGACTCCCACGCTTTCGCCGCAGACTCCTCGAGAGCCGCCCCGGCGTACCACCTGCGCGAAGTCAGCCGGTGAAGTGCGAAGGCCACGTTGATCCCCGAACGTCAAGATGTGCAGAGGAGAAAGTGACCATGACAACACTGGAAACCGAGCTCACGAGATTACGGAAGCTCGTGACCGACTTAACCCTGGAGTTAATCAACTCCGGCGGCACGACTCCCCAGGTCACGTGCGAGATGATTGTCGCAAGTGCTCCTGATCTGTGGGCCAAATTCGGACATGCGCGCATCCTCAGCCTGTGCGAAGAGGTGCAGCACTCAGAACTCCCCGTGGAATCGGCACGCATGCAGGAGATGTTTCGAACTTTCAACGAGAAATACTTTGCTGGAACACTTCCCGACTACATCATCTGCGTTGTCTATGACGTAAGCTTTTGGCAGGGCCGCGAGGGGACGGAGCCCTCTTCAGGGTTCATTGACTTTGACCGCCAATTGATCACCCTCGGCTACACAGGTCAAGGTTTTGAACCATCCGTACTGCTCCACCACATGACTCGCGCAGCCCCACCAGTGGACTAGCGTCAGTTGCAAGGACGAAGCATTTCGCGCGGAAAGAAGCGCCTGCGAGCGTCGGATGCCCCTGTCGGATTACTCAGTTCAGTCCAGGAAAGGCGTGAGGTGCGACGAAGCGGCGAGTCTGAACTGTCCTTTGCCGGACAGGATGTCCCGATTCCATCGAGCACATGATGTTCATGGATGTGGTCAGATACGCCGAGCTTGCGAACGACGTTCAAGCAGACCTGATCGGCCGGCAGAAAGCGGCATAGGCTGGATAATGTCGAGTTTAGTCGGTAGGGATGCGAATAGCTCCTGTATGACGGCGTATCCTTCCACTATCTCTTCAAATTCCGCATTTGGGGCAGAGTCGAAGAGTTGTTCGCTACGCGAGAATGGCGACCGGCTTGCGTATGTTCTTACGGTTGACAAGTACGCTATGAGCTACGCGAAGTGCTTGGAAGTTGGGACGGTTAACCCCGAGCCGTGCCGGGCGTCCTGCAAATCGTGATCAGCAAACGCTTGCTCCGTCGCGAAGAATCGCGAAATCGCCTGCAGGATAAAGCGCGCCAGATCCTTTTCATCCTTGTCGAATTCCAATACGGCCTTGCCGTCGGCGGCGATAGCGTCCGCCGGCGCAAAACCCGCGCTCAACAACTTCTGCCGCGTAGCTTCAGCGCGCGCAGAATTCTGGAAGATAGCCACCAGGCAATGGGTGGGATAGAATGCACCGAGCCTCTCAACGGAGCTGCCGAAGTAATCCACCAGTTTGTTCATCTCATGGTCCTGATGCTCCTTAACTTCGGATAATGTGCGGTGAGCCCAGGTAGGGAAACTCATCCAGAAAATCGCCGTGAGGCCCAACGTTATCTCCCGTTACCTTGCCGTTGGTGAGAATAGCGAGGAAGACATCAGAAACATCGTCGATAAGCGCGCGCCCGTTGTCCGGGAACGAAGCAGGACGTTTGGGATCGTAGCGCAAAAGGTCCGGCAACAGTTTTCCAGCCACCCGCTTTGCTTCTTCCGGCGAATACCCGCCTGTGTGTTCCAGAGCGTGCGCGAAGACAGGAACAAAACGTGCATCGTCCGCCGGCTCCCCGGCGAGGTAAGCGTCGTTCTGCTCACCGGAAAGAAAGGGAGTTTGATTGGGCCGCGCCCCGCGATCCGCTTGGACCCAGCCCCCGCCCGCGCCGTCGGTTGGAATCAACGTGCGAGCCCACAGCCCAACCTCTTTCGGCCCAAGAAGAGCGTTGGGTACTTCCAGCGCGATGCTGCAAATATCTTTGTCCGCGAAGAAATCTCCAGTCGTGAACTGAAAGTTGTTGAGCGTGTCTTGTACGTCAAAGAAAAAAGGATCGCTGCGCCAACCGGCAAAGATCCGGTGGTCACCAGCCTGCGTCACATGCGCCTCGTGCCCTGTTGAGACCGGAACGCCCTCAGCGATAACCTTTCCACCCGCGCCTGTTTCAGCCCCTGCGCCCTCGACACGGCGTAGCGTCGCGGTCTGTCCGCCGCCTGCAGCAGGCGCGAACCGCACCTCGTCGCTGATATTGGCGACGGCATCGCCGTCCGTATCGATCTTTAACTCGTAGCGGGCCTCGGGCGCAAAGGGCTCGGAAGTAGTAGGTCCCGGCGGAATAATGCCGACGGACGGATGGAAGTTCATAATGAGGATCGACTTGCCGGGCTCTCCCGGCTTGGGAAAGGCATACAGATCGGTCAAGTCGAGGCGCGCATCCCCGCGCGGGAAGCCGATATTGGGACCAGAGTAATGGTGTGACATGGTCAATCCTCTTGATCGTTAACCGTACTTGAGGGCCGTGCTCTGTCCGACCTCAATAATGTAGCCGTCAGGATCGCGGATGTAGCAGCGAATCTCACCGTACTTGGGGATCGGCTCGGTGATGAACTCGGCTCCTCGACTTTTCCATAATTTGTAGCAAGCTTGAATATCCGCAACGCGAATGTTCATAAAGCTGCTGATCTTATCCGGGTTGGGCACGCTGAGCGTGACAGTCGGCTTGTCGGCGGTCGGCCCGCCCCCGGGGTTAACCAGGAGCCAGGTATTCGCGATCTGAAGGTAGGCAGGCGCGCCCTCGCTGTTACCCTTGCTCAGGATACGCCCGTCGAAGACCTTCTCATAGAAACGAGCCGACCGATCGACGTCGGCGACAGTGAGAAAATGCGCGATGGTGAATCCCTCCCGCGGCGGCATCTCATAGCTCTTCTCTCCGACTTGTACGCTGCTTGTCGACGATTCCGCCATGAGTTTCAGAAGCGCCTGCGCTGCCGAGGTCGACGACGCTGGATTCTGGCCAGTAATGAGACGGCCGTCCGTGATGGAAAAAGGCTGCCAGTTCGCCTTCTTCTCGAAGATGCCGTCGAGCCGCATCAGTTCATCTTCGACCAGGAACGGTACAACCTTTGTGAGTTGCATCACCTCTTCCTCGCCGTTCGTGAAACCGGTGACGTGTTTTCCCTTCACCAACGGGGCGCCCTGGTATGTAACGTGGCGCAGCACCCCGGGCGAATGGCACACCAAAGCGATTGGCTTGCCGGAATTGTAGAAGGCCTCCAGGAGAGCAATAGACGTGGGGCTCTCCGCGAGATCCCACATCGGGCCGTGCCCACCCGGGTAGAAGACGGTGTCGAAGTCTTCCGCCTTCATGTCCGCAAGTTTGAGCGTGTTAGCGAGAGCCTTTTGCGCCGCCGCATCCTGCTTGAATCGCGCCATTGCCGGAGTCTGATTTTCAGGCAGGTCGCTTTTCGGATCGAGCGGAGGCTGCCCGCCTTTCGGAGAGGCCAGCGTCAGCTCAACGCCGGCATCCTTGAATACGAAATACGGGGCCGCGAATTCTTCCAGCCAGAAACCAGTCGGCAGGCCCGTGTTGCCTAGTTGATCATGTGAAGTTAGCACCATCAGTATTTTCATATTCGTTCTCCTTTGTTTTGGTATCCGCATGTCGTGTACCACAGCGAAGATATAGAAACGAAGAACGGACCAGGGTCCGTCGCACGCTATTGTTGGCTGACCGACTCAACGTGTCGACGCGATCCGATCTTCCAATCACGCGCTTAACCTCCTCGGACCGCTCACGTACGGATTGCCTCGCTCATAGAAACGTAGTCTGCGATCCACGTTGCGCGTCAAACCGATGCGCACGCTTTTCCCGACTGCGCCCGTTTCCCGCCGGCTCGTCGCCAGCCACAGCGCGCCCGCCGCGCACAGATCCAAACCATCTTGCCGGAAATCAATCTCCATCGCCTGCGTGAGCCGGCCTGGCCCCCGGGCTAAATCGAGCAGTCCCGCCCTGCCGCGGAACCGCCCCATCAAATCGATTCCATCGATTGGTTCGAGCGCGCGCAACAGGACTCCTGCTCCCACTCCAGCCACCTCGCTCGTCACGTTCAGCATGAACGACGACCCGTAGGTGAAATATACGTAAGCATAGCCGCGCTCCAGAAATAGCGTGCGATTGCGCCGCGTCTCCCCCCGGAATGCGTGCCCCGCCGAATCACCCGGCGGATACGCCTCCGTCTCGACGATGCGCCCGCTGATCCTGCCTTCATCGGTATCGTGTACCACCACTTTGCCAATCAAGTAGCGCGCCAACCCCACGGTATCCGCCGGAAGCTCCGCTCGACGGAGACGCCGAAGACGACCAACGGGAAGCGTCTCGCCTGCATGTTTCATCACTCTGCAAGCGGCTGAAGTTCGCCGAGCACGGTAGGAATCAGTTCCGGAACAGTAGTTTGGGCCTCCATGATGATCTTCATACATCCCTGCATCTCGTACGTTTTAGTCACTTGGATTTCTTGTTCCATCCATGGAACGCCGACAGGTCACCTGCGTCCCAAGCCTCGCGAAGTCCAGGCGCGCTCAGATCCCAGTCGTGACGAATCTCCCTCGTCACCGCCCGCAGATCGTGCCAGAGGTCGGCGATCGAGGGCCGCCCCCAGAACCAATAGCCGTTATAGATGCTATGAACGATGAGCCCCGGCTTGAGCACGAGCGTGTGCGGAATCATCGGATTGTGCTCCGGCTCAGTAAATTCCGCAATATCGAGGTCCTTCTGAACCGTTCTCTCGGGGTCGGAGAGGAAGGTCCACTGGGCGCCCAACGACGCGCGAAACTCCTGCAGCGTGTGATGGTCATCGGTGGAGATCGTGACAACCTGGGTATAGGCCACAGCGATCTTCGGATAAAACGCGGCCAGCTCCCGATGCTGCTGATGTTCCTTCGGGCAGTAGTGGCCGCGCGCCAGCGTTAGGATCAGCGGATCGTCGCCTTGCAGTTCGCTGAGTTTGCGTGTGGTGCCCGTATGATCGGGCAACTGAAAGTCAGGAAAAACATTTCCGGGTACGATGTCGTAGCGCACGATTGGACTCCTTTGTGTTATTCAGCGCTTACCGTATTTGTTCCTCTTGCATGGTTATCTCCCTTGCGGTATGAAACCCGGGCTGCCGGTTTTCACTACTTCGTTGAACCTTTGTCTAGTCTGAATTCGATTGATTTCATCCAGCGCGTCTTCCGGAAGAGCTGTAATATCGAAATTCTCCCGCGCGCGTGCCGCCGTCCTCGGCGTGGTAAGCAAAGCCGTGCCGCGCTGCACCGCCCACGCCAACAGCACCTGCGCCGGCGTCTGGCCAACTCGTGCGGCAATCGCCGAAATCACTGGATCTTCGATCGGCCCCGGCCTTATTCCGTGACCCAGCGGCGCAAAAGCCAGAAACACGATGTCGTTCGTTTTGCAGAATTCCAGAAGTTCCGTTTCCGGCAGATACGGATGTGCTTCCACTTGGACCACGGCCGGCTTGATTCTCGCGGATTCGCAAAGGGGCAACAACCCGTCCAAGCTGATGTCAGACAGTCCGATGGCCCGGCATTTACCACGGTCCACCAGACTCTCCATCGCCCGCCAAGTTTCGAGCAAAGTCACGCCGCGGTCGTAAAGGATGTTGCCGCTTTGATCCCGCGGATCCTGCTCGTCCCCCGCTTGAAACGCAAACGGAGCGTGAATCAGATAAAGATCCAGATAGTTGAGTCCCAGTCTCTCCAGACTCGCCTCGAAGGCCGGTTCGACACGCTCCGGCCGGTGATTGGTGTTCCACAACTTTGTGGTAACAAAAATGTCTTCACGCGCCATCCCTCCAGCTTGGAGCCCTGCATGCAAGGCTCCGCCCACCTCACGCTCATTCCGGTATCGTTCCGCACAATCGAAATGTCGAAATCCAGCTTCCAACGCGTATCTGGTCGCGCTTATCGTCGCGGCTGCCTCGGGAATCAGGGTGCCGAAACCGAGTACGGGCATCTGGCCGCCTCCCCCCTGAGCGGCACTCTCGTAGTCCGGAAATCGGAAGACCCGATCATGATGACGAGGCGTCTTCTCAGTAGCTCGCGGCGGCCGCAAGCTGGCGAATCGGGCGCGCCCTCGATGATCGGCGTGTTTCAATTCCAAGTTTTCGCATTTTGTAAATGAGGGTAGTGCGCGGCAATCCAAGCCGGTCGGCCGCTCCGCCCTGTCCTCCGATCATCCAGTCGGTTTGCTTCAATGTTTCTAGAATATGTTCCCGATCGGCGTCGGCCAGCGTGCGTGCAGCGCTCTCCGAGGTCTGCCTCACCGTCCTCTTCAAGTCCAGGGGCAAACGCAGCACTGACCCCGGCGAAAAGAGCACCGCGCGCTCGATGAAATTCTGTAGTTCGCGAATATTGCCGGGCCAGTCGTGCGCTTTGAGGACCGCCATCACTTCATCGGGGACTAAATCGATGGGCTTGTTGAGGCAGGCGGCAAATTTTTCTACGAAGAACTCCGTCAGCAACGGGATGTCCTGAATGCGTTCCCGCAACGGAGGCAAGCAGATGGGAATGACGTTCAACCGGTAGAATAGGTCTGCCCGAAACAGCTTCCTGCTCACGAGCTGCCCCAGGTCCTGGTTTGTCGCCGCCACCACCCGCACGTTGACCCGGACCGTCTGGGTGCTGCCCAAACGCTCGAACTCCCGCTCCTGCAGGACTCGCAACAGCTTGGGTTGAAGTTCCAACGGCAAGTCGCCGATCTCGTCCAGAAAGAGCGTGCCCTCATCCGCCATCTGAAATCGCCCCTTGGTTTGCGCCCACGCCCCCGTGAAAGCGCCTCTTTCGTGGCCGAACAGCTCGCTCTCGAGCAACGCGCTCGGAATCGCTGCGCAGTTAAGCGCCACAAAACGTTGATTACGCCGAGGGCTAGCCTCATGAATGGCTCTAGCAATCACTTCTTTTCCAGTGCCCGTTTCGCCCTGGATCAAGACAGCGGAGTCCACCGGTGCGACCCTCGCCACTTCTGTCAACAATGCCCGGAATTTCGGGCTGGATCCGATCAGATCTAAAGTAGTCATAGCCTTGCTCCCTTATGAATGCGAGATGTGTTCCGCTTTTGCCTCTCATCAAAATCAGCTCCCGCTACGTCCCGCTTCTTTATATCGTGATCCTCGCCCGGACGTCGATTCCCCTTCACCCTTTTGTGCCCGGCTTTAGTTGTTTCATCACCCGCCCCAAAAACTCGACCAGTTCTTCCGGCGTTTCGAACACTGTGTTTTCTCCGGACATTACGTGCTCTGCTCGTCCGGCGAAATGCGCCGAACCCGGTTCTGTGGGGTCGCGAAACTGAACGACGAAGACCCTATCCGGCGAGTTCTTCGGCAATTGATCGCACTTTCCGGTTTCTTCCTTCTGTCTTTTTTTGGATCCCTTGCCGTTCAGCACTGGTTCAGAATAGGGCTGAAATCCGTTTCAATCCATAGAAGGAGCGTGGAAGTTCCGTAGAACTTTCGTTAAAGTTAAAATTAG
>Ga0070666_10001369_pt1 | contig 14801 bp, 13 predicted proteins | sample KBSS23metaG_FD_64677 | JGI IMG/M metagenome (GOLD analysis project Ga0070666, IMG submission 64677) | Switchgrass rhizosphere microbial communities from Kellogg Biological Station, Michigan, USA - KBS S2-3 metaG | ecosystem: Host-associated > Plants > Roots > Rhizosphere > Soil ... | reverse complement strand
TCGCCGCGCCACGCGGCCAGCCCGAGACCGGACGCGAGACCCGTCAGGAGTGAACGCCGGTGGAGGGTCATGAAGCCTCCAATGCAATGCGGAGTCGAGAATCGAGAGTCGAGATGGAGGAATGAGAACGGTCGATTCTCAATTCCGGATTCTCACTTTCCTTCGATCCTACTCCTTCTCCAGGTCCCCCGTGATCAGCCGCGCGCCGCGCTGGTCGCTGAAATAGGACCACGCCCACTCGAACATCACGATGAAGCGGTTGCGGAAGCCGATCAGGTACAGGATGTGGATGAAGCACCAGACGAGCCACGCCGCGAAGCCCGAGAGCCGCAGGCCCGCGATCTCGGCGACGGCGGCGGCGCGGCCGATCACGGCCAGGTTGCCCCGGTCGCTGTAGTGGAAGGGAAGCCGCGGCTGCCGTTCCAGGTCTCGGAGCACGTTCTTCGCGGCGTGCCGGCCCTGCTGGATCGCGACCTGGGCGACGCCCGGCAGCGGCGCGCCCGTCTGATACGGAAAGAGCGCGAGGTCTCCGGTGACGAATACCTCCGGGTGCTCGGGAACCGAGAGGTCGCGGTCGACCGCGACGCGGCCCGCGCGGTCCCGCGCCGCGCCGAGCGACGCCCCGAGCGGCGAGGCCGCGACACCGGCCGCCCAGATGACCGTGTCCGCGTCGATCCGGTCGGACCCGGCGGTGACCCCTCCGGCGTCGACGGAAGTGATCGGGGTCCCGGCCCGGACCTCGACGCCGCGTCTTCGCAGCGTCTTCTCGGCCCGCCGCGAGCTCTCCGCCGTGTAGGCGGGAAGGATCCGGGGGCCCGCCTCGGCGAGGACGATGCGCGCCTCGCGCGGGTCGATCGAACGGAAGTCCCGCACCAGGACCCGGCGGGAGATCTCCGAGATCGCTCCGGCGAGCTCGACGCCGGTGGGCCCCCCTCCGACGATGACGAACGTGAGCAGGCTCCGCCGACGCGCGGGGTCGGGCTCCCTCTCGGCCCTCTCGAAGGCGAGAAGGATGCGGCGGCGCACCTCGAGCGCGTCTTCCAGGGTCTTCAGGCCCGGGGCGTCCCTCTCCCACGCGTCGTGGCCGAAGTAGGCGTGGCGCGACCCGGACGCGAGGATCAGGTAGTCGTAGGGGATCCGCTCGTCGGTCAGGACGAGCTCACGGCGGCCGGGGTCGATCGCCACGGCGTCACCGAGGAGGACGCGCGTGTTCGCCTGCCGGCTCAGGATCGCGCGGATCGGGTACGCGATGTCGCCCGGGGACAGGGCGGCGGTGGCGACCTGGTACAGCAGGGGCGAGAACAGGTGGTGGTTGCGTCGATCCACGACGGTCACGCGCACGTCCGCGCCGGCGAGAGTGCGCGCGGCGGTCAACCCGGCGAAGCCTGCGCCGAGAATGACGACCCGGGGCAGCGCCGAGTCCGACGGCATCGGTCCGATTCTACGCAGCAGGAGTGCGCGCGGGACGAGTCAGGAGGCGGCGAACCCGCTTCGGGGGCGCGCCCGAGGAAAAACCTCCGGTCAAACCGAACGCGCGGCTCCGCCGGCTCCTCGCTGTGATGAAATGACGGTGATTCACTTGGGGCCCGGCCCAACCGGGCTCTTTCGGCGAAAGGAGATTGCCATGGCCACCACTCAGGTTCCCGTCCGCGTCCCGGAGCGCCAGCCCTCGCAGGGTGAGAACAACACCACTCGCCCGGCGTCCTGGCCGCGAGAGAAGAAAGCGACGCGGTTCGTGATCAAGCTCGGGGGCGTCATCCCCTTCTAAGCCTTTTGGACTGAGACGCGTTCTTCTCAGGGGATCCACCCGCTTTGCGGCGGCCGAGCCGTGGTGTACGCTCTGCGACGAACGTGGAAAAGCCGTCCTCCCGGCCGTTCGACGACGTCCAGTCCGTCTTCGCGCGGACTCTCTCCGTCATTCACTCGGCGTTGGTCTCCGACTACCGCCTGACGGAAGAGGAAGCGCGCGGCGCCGAAGACGATCTGCTGGTCTGGTTTCAGCGCCTCTCGCGCCGCGGCGGCCACATGCCGGAGCGGATGCTTCGCGTCTCTCTGCTGTCCGCGACGTGCCAGTACGGACGCTCGTTCCAGCTCTGGAAGCTCGCGGGCGCTGCGTCGCAGGACGGCGCGCTCAACGAGCTGCTCGCCCGCGAGCCGGATGACGTCGCGGCGGAGCTCGAGCGGCGGCTCGAAGGAGAGAAGCCGTGACCGGACGCGTGATCCACTTCCCCCGTCCGCCGCTCACTTCGGAGGCCGGCGAGGCCGCGGCCGAGAAGGTCCTGCGGACGCCGATCCCGGAGAGGGCGGCGCTCGCGGAAGCTCTCGCGCTCGAGGATCCGGAAACGCTTCTCGCCCTCTGCAGCGCGCTGCGGCGAAAGGGCGAGTCTTCGCCCGCCGCCGTTCGGGAGGAGGCCGAGTTCCTGTACCGGTTCATCGAGAAGCCGGTTCGCGAAATCGGTCTCTTCGACGAGCGGGACTACTTCCTCGGCGAGACGGCCCTGCTCGCCGGCGCCGCGTGCCGCCAGCTGTCGCGCCGCGACGAGGCGCACCAGTGGTTCGAGCGGTCCGAGGCCGGGTTCCGCAACACGATCAACGTGGTCGGGGACCTCGCGCGCCTGGCGTACCAGCGCCTCGCCGAGCGGCTCGAGGAGCGTCAGATCGACTTCGTCCGCGAGATGCTGCCGGCGCTGATCGACACGTTCCGGAAGCTCGACATGCACGACGACGCCGTGAAGTGCCGGTTCCTGGAGGGGCTCGCGTTGATGGAAACGGACGAGCTCGCCGAATCGGTGACCGTCTTCCAGGAAATCGCCGCCGAGGCAGGATCGCTCGGCAACGCGCGGCTGACCGCGTCCGCCTACGCGAACCTCACCCACATCTACGGCATGCTCGGAGACACCGAGAGCGCCATGTCGGCTTCCGCCCGGGCGATCCCTCCACTGCGCAAGCTGAACGACCGCGTCGCGCTGGCGAAGGTGCAGTGGGGTCTCGCGACGCTCCTTCGGGAGACGGGCAAGGTGCCGGCCGCGATCGGCGCCTACCGGCGCGCGCAGGGCGACTTCGAGGCGATCGGGATGCGCGCCGACGTCGCGGCGCTCAATCTCGTCGTCGCCGACCTCTTGATCGAGGAGGGACGCGAGGTCGAGGCGCTGCGCGAGCTCTCGGAGGCGCTGCCGGTGATCATGGAACTGAAGATGGCCCCGGAGGGCGTGGCCGCGCTCGCGCTCGTGCGCGAGTCCGTCCGGCGCCAGCAGGTGGACCGCGGCGCGCTCCGCGAGCTCCACGGCTACTTCGAGCAGCTTCCCTCGCACGGCGAGAGCTGACGCCCGCGCGGGGCGCCGGTCGCGCCGCGAAACCGGCGGGGAGCCTCAGCCCTCCTTCGAGTGGCGCATGATCGGCTTTCGCCGCGGCGCCTTTTTCGGCTTCTTCTTGTGCGGGGACGCGGGCTTGCGGGCCTTGGGACGCGCCTTCGATGTGCGTTTCATGGAGGGATGCTAACCCGGGCCGGTCAGCGGTAAGCAGGCAGCAGGCAGTCGCCACAGAATGCCGGCAAGAAAATGGGGACGCATTAGCCACAGCTAATACGTCCCCATTGGAAACTGAAAACGCGGCTCTACGCGGTCTTCTCGTCTTCGTCGCCCACCTCGTCCGGATCCTCGTCGGCGCGCCGCTCCTTCTCCTGGGGCTTCAGCACGACCTTGATGCAGCCGTCCCGCTTCTCGCGGAACAGCTCGTAGCCGGCCGGCGCCTGCTCCAGCGGCATGCGATGCGTGATCACGAAGGAGGGATCGATCTCGCCGTTCTGGATGAGCTCCATCAGCCGCGGGATGTAGCGGTGCACGTGGGTCTGTCCCATGCGGAGCGTGAGGCCCTTGTTGAAGGCGGAGCCCATGGGCACCTTGTCGACGACGCCGCCGTAGACGCCGGCGAAGGAGACCACGCCGCCTTTGCGGCAGGCCTCGATCGCGGTTCTCAGGACGATCGGCTTGTCCGTCTCCATGCGCACGGCCTGCTTGATGTTGTCGTACCAGTCGGTCGCGCCGTGTCCGTGCGCCTCCATTCCCACTGCGTCGATGCACGAGTCCGGGCCGAGGCCGCCGGTCAGGTGCTTGAGCCGCTCGAGGATCTCGCCCTCGGACTCGTCGACCGTCTCGGCGCCGCTCTCGGCGGCCATCGCGAGGCGTTCGGGAACGCTGTCGATCGCGATGACGCGCTCCGCGCCCATCAGGAGCGCGCTCCGGATGGCGAACTGTCCGACGGGCCCGCAGCCGAAGACCGCGATCGTGTCGCCGTCCTCGATCTCACAGTTGTCCGCCGCGAACCAGCCCGTGGGGAAGATGTCGGTGAGGAACAGAACCTGCTCGTCGTCGAGGCCGTCGGGCACGACGACCGCGTTGGCGTCCGCGTAGGGCACCCGGACGTACTCCGCCTGGCCTCCCGCGTATCCGCCGAGCATGTGCGTGTAGCCGTACAGCCCGGCCGGCGAGTACTGCATGAGCTTCTCCGCGATGCGCGCCTTGGGATTGGAGTTGTCGCAGAGCGAGGTCAGGCCGCGCCGGCAGAAGTAGCAGTTGCCGCAGGAGATCGGGAACGGAATCAGGACGCGATCGCCGACCTGCAGCTCGTTCTGGCCGGGCCCGACCTCGACGACCTCGCCCATGAACTCGTGACCGAGGATGTCTCCCTTCTTCATCGTCGGAATGAATCCGCCGTAGAGGTGCAGGTCCGATCCGCAGATCGCCGTCGACGTCACTCGCAGGATCGCGTCGCGCGGATTCAGAATCCGCGGGTCGGGGACGGTCTCGATACGGACGTCCGTCTTGCCCATCCAGCAGAGCGCCCTCATCGGGTCACCTCGCTCTCCTCGCGCTCCTCGGCCATCTCGTCGGCGGAAGCGGCCTGGGTGCCGGCGGGCGCGGCCTGGGGCAGGTTCTCGTCCTCGTCGTCGTCGTGGGTGTCGCGCGCCGCGGACTGGCCTCTCACCGTCGGGATCTCGCCCGTCTCGACGAGCTGCTTGAAGCGCCGCAGGTCTTCCCGGACGTCCTCCAGCGGGCGGGTCCCGAAGAGCCGGGCGAGCGCCGCGCCCGCGCCGCCGCCGGGCGGGTCGTACGCGATCTCGACCTCGACGACGGTCCCGCGGCCGCCCGTGGCCGGCCGGAAGAGGACGCTGCCGGAGTGCTGGACGTGGGCGTCGCCGACCGTGCGCCACGCGATCGCCTCGCCCGGATCGTCGCGGACGATCTCCGCGTCCCACTCGTAGGTCTTGTCGTCGGGCCCGCCGACGACCCAGTGCGACCGCGAGCCCGATGACTCCTCGACGCTCCGGACGTTGCGCATGAAGCGGGGAAGATTCGAGAGATCGCGCCAGAAGCGATAAAGCTCTTCCGGTGACTGCATGATCGTGAACGATTCGTGAATGCGGCGGGAATCGGCCATGAATCTCCTCGCATCAGGACGGAACCGACGAAAGGGCGGCGCCGGGAGGGGTCGAGCGGGGAAGCCTCCCGATGGGATGGGGAGTCACGCGGGACCGGGGCTCGGGGGTGGCCGTCGGGATCTTGCCGGTTCGGAATCACCCGGGTGGCGCCGGGACGCTTCCGCTCACCCTGAGCGGCGTCGCTCTCGTTGCAAGACGCGTTCCCCGGTCCTCGACGCCGCCCCGTCGAACCCGCGGATACCATCGGGGCCCGTGCCGCGTGTCCTTCTGCTCCTACCGACCTCGACCTACCGTTCGGCCGACTACCTCCGGGCCGCGGATCGACTCGGCGTCGAGACGATCGTCGCCTCGGAGCGGCCGAGCACCCTCGCGAGCCTGAACCCGTCGGGGCTCATGACGCTCGACTTTCGGGATCCGGACGACTGCGAGCGCGCGGCGCGAGAGCTGGCCCGGGACGGCGGAGTCGACGCGGCCGTCGGAGTGGACGAGGAAACGGCTGTCGCGGCGGCGCGCATCGCGGCGTCGCTGGGCATCGCCCGCGGGAACCCGCCCGAGGCCGTCGCCGCCGCGCGCGACAAGCGGATCCTGCGCGAACGGCTCGCTGCGGCCGGCCTTCCGTCTCCGGTCTGGGCCCTGGTGCCCCTCTCCGCGGGCGCCGATGCCGCGAGCTCGCGGGTGCCTTTCCCGTGCGTGCTGAAGCCGACGTTTCTCTCCGGCAGCCGGGGCGTCATCCGCGCAAACTCCGCGGAGGAATTCCGTGCCGCGTGGGACCGGGTCGCGGCGATCCTCGCGGATCCCGACGTCGCCCGCCGAGGCGGCGAGAGCGCCCGGTCGATCCTCGTCGAGGAGTTCGTCCCCGGGGACGAGGTCGCGCTGGAGGGGCTCCTGACCGCGGGCCGGCTCGACTGCCTCGCGATCTTCGACAAGCCGGACCCGCTCGACGGCCCCTTCTTCGAGGAGACGATCTACGTGACGCCGTCGCGGAAGCCGGCCGCCCTGCAGGACGCGGTCGTCGCCGCGGCCGCGGACGCCGCCCGCGCCCTCGGCCTGTGGGACGGGCCGATCCATGCGGAGTTCCGCCTCTCGCGCGCCGGCCCCGTGGCGCTCGAGGTCGCCGCGCGGACGATCGGCGGCCTCTGCGGGCGGGCGCTGCGTTTCGCGGGGGGCGTCTCGCTCGAGGAGGTCGTCCTCCGCCATGCGCTGCGAATGAACGAAGGGAAGGTCGAGCGAGAGGCGGGTGCATCGGGCGTGATGATGATCCCGATTCCGGGCGCGGGCGTGCTCGAGGAGGTCCGCGGGCTCTCGGCGGCGAGGGCCGTTCCCGCGATCGAGGACGTCGTCATCTCGGCCCATCCCGGGCAGCGCCTGGTGCCGCTGCCGGAGGGCTCCCGCTACCTCGGGTTCGTCTTCGCGCGCGCCGGGGATCCCGCCGCGGCCGAGGCCGCGCTGCGGCGAGCGCACGGCATGCTCGAGTTTCGGATCACGCCCGGGGAGGAGTGACGCCGCGATAGCCTCCGGCGTCCGCGGGGGCCCCGCCGGCGCCTCGGATCGCCGCTCCGCGCCGCTCGATCTCCGCCGCCCAGTCTCCCAGGCACGCCGGGTGCGCCCGCGCCCGCTCGAGCGCCGCGATGGCGCCCGCGGCGTCGCCGCCGCGCCTCCGCAGCTCGGCCTCCTGCAGGACCGCCTTGAGGGAAGACGGGTCGGCCGGATGCTGCCGGTGGAGTGCGCCGTAGAGGCGGAGCGCCTCCTCGCGGCGGCCCTCTCGCGCCATGAGGTCGCCGGCGCGCAGCAGGAGGGCCGCAGGCATCTTCGAGCGTTCGGAGTCGGCGCCGATCTCGTCGACGAGCTCGCGCGCCAACGCCGTCTCGCCGGAGGCGCCGTACGCGTCGAGGAGCCGAGCGGCGTGCCGGCCGGCCGCGTCGGCGCGTCCCGCCTCACGGGCGAGCTCGTAGGCGAGCCGCCGCGCATCGAGGTGGGCGGGGTTGCCGGCGAGAATCCGTTCCGTTCGACGGAGCGCGTCGTCGAGCCGGCCCGCCTGGCCCTCCTCGACCGCGCGGACGAGCTCGTCCCCTCCCGAGAAGCCGATCTTCGCCTCGATGCGCGGGTGCAGCACGCGGCGCTCGAAGCCCGAGGCGTCGACGATGAGAGCGACGATCGCCCCGAACACGAAGCCGCCGATGTGCGCCCACACGGCGACTCCCGAGGCCTGCGGTGCGATCCCCGCGAGCAGGAGCTGAGTCGCGAACCAGAACGGCAGATAGAGAAAGGCGCGGATCGAGATCTGCCGGCTGAGCCAGGGGAACGGAAAGAAGGGCATCCACAGGAACTGGATGCGCCGGGCTCCGTAGCGGACGAGGAACGCGCCCATCACGCCGGCGATCGCTCCGGAGGCGCCGATAGTCGGCACGTCGCTCCCGCGGTTCTGGAGGATGTGGACGGCCGCGGAGACGAGACCGGACGACAGATAGAGCCCGGCGAAGAGGAGCCGGCCGTAAGCGTCCTCGACGAACGGGCCCGTCAGGTAGAAGAAGAGCAGGTTACCGAGGAGGTGGGCGATGCCGCCGTGGATGAACAAAGAGATCAGGATCGCCGCCAGCGAGGGCGACGACGGACGGTAGCCGAAGGCGCCCGGCCCGAGGCCGGACAGCCACACGAGGAGGAAGACGCCGACGTCGAGCCCGATGACGGCGTACGTGACCCACGGGGTCCGCCGGACCTCGTTCTGGTCGAGCCCGATCGGAATGAACACCGGGGAAGAGTTTCGGGGGTCGGGGCGGGAGGGTCAAGCCGGGAGCAGAGGACGGTCACGGGATCCTTCGGCGCTTCGCGCCTCAGGATGACCGCTCTCGCGGCGCCGGTGGCGCCGCTGGGCCGCCTTGAGGGAGGGATCCTTCGGCGCTGCGCGCCTCAGGATGACCGCTCTCGCGGCGCCGGAGGCGCCGCTGCGCGGTCACTTGCTCGGAGCGTAGTAGGGGTTTCGGCCCGACGCGTGGTCGGTCGTGTCCATGATCTCGCCGACGGACGGCGCCAGTCCCCGGATCGCTTTCTCGATGCCCTGCTTGAGCGTCACGTCGGCCGCGCCGCAGCCCTGGCACCCTCCGCCGAGACGCAGGTAGACGTTGTTGCGCTTCACGTCGATGAGCTCGACCCAGCCACCATGCTGGGCGACGGCCGGGTTGATCTCCCGCTCGAGAAGATCGCCGATCGCCCATTTCAGGTCCGCCTCCGAGGGAAGCGTCGTGAAGAAGTCCGGCGACACGATGGTTCCGCCGGCTTTCAGGTGCCGGCGGATGACGTTGCCGATGCCGAGCGCCTGCCACTCGACCGCGTGCGCGGCGGTGATCGTGACCAGGTTGTCGGCGATCATGGCGGACTCGACCCCGGGAATCGCGAGCAGGTCCGCGGCGAGAGGGGAGTACCGGGCCGCCTGCTGGGCGTCGGAAAAGAACGCGGATTCCCCCTCCAGCACCGGCCGATCGACGGTAAACGCGCACCTGTCCCCGTTTTTCGAGGGCTCCCCGGTGATCTTGATCTCGTCCGTCGCCATGGCCTTTCGAGTATAGCGCCCGGCAGAAGCCCCTCGGGCGTGACGAAAGTACTCAGATTTGGCCTCCAGGCTCGATCCGCTCGCAGCGCGAATAGTCTCCCGAGCGAAGCGAGGGAGGAGGTTCGCGCTGCGGGAGCGGAGCGCGGCGGGCGGGCCAGGCGGCGTGGCGAGCTGGTTTTTCGAGCCGCGCCGCCGTCTCGGGGCCGCACGCCGCGCGAAGCGACGGTATAATGCGCCGTTTTTTCGGGGCACGCCGTTTTGCAGGAGCACACCGTTCGATGAGCCAGAAGATCAGACGCCGGGACCTCAAGCGCAACGAGCTCGCCGAGACGATGGGTCGCACCGTCGGCTACGTCACGGAACACCGCCGCGGCGTGACGGAAGCGGCCGCGATCGCCGCGGGGATCGCCATCCTCGTGGGCGGCTTCTTCCTCTATCGCGCCTGGACCGCCCGCAGCGCGGGGCGCGCGCTGTCGGAGGCGCTGTCGGTCCTCGACACGCCGCTGGCCTCCGAGCCGGATGCGGCGGGCGCCCCCAAGACGTACCCGAACGACGCCGAGCGCCGTAAGGCCGCGAACGAGCTGCTCGAGAAGGCGGCCAAACACGGCTCGACATCTCCCGGACGCGCCGCGCAGGTGCTGCTGGCGGCCAACGGCGCCGACAAGCCCGGCCAGACCGTCGACGTCTTCGAGAAGGCCGCCCGCCAGGGCCGCTCCGAGACGGCCGCGGCAGCCGAGATCGACGCCGCGAAGCTCCTCGCGTCGCAGGGCAAGGCGAACGAGGCGATCGAGCGTCTGAAGCGGGCGATCGACACGCCCAACGGTCCGGCCCCGAAGGACGCGCTGCTCTACACGCTGGGCCAGATCTACGACCAGAACGGCGCCGCCGCCGACGCGCGCGCGGCCTACCAGCGCCTGATCAACGAGTATCCGAGCTCGCCGTACCGACCGGACGCCCGCCAGAAGGTCCCGCTGTCGTAGCGCCGCTCCACTTCCTCCTCGCCGGCGCCGCGGCGCTCGCGGTCATCTCCCTCGTCGGCCTCGCCGCCTCTCTCCTGGTCACGCCGCGCCTGTCGCGCGTCCGGGCCGCGCTCCCGCGGCCGGCGCCCCGCGTCTCCGTGGTCGTGCCCGCGCGCAACGAAGAGGCGGGCGTGGAAGCGGCCGTTCGCTCTCACCTCGCTCAGGACTACGCGGACTTCGAGGTGGTCGTCGTCGACGATCGCTCGACGGACTCGACCGCGGAGATACTCGGCCGCGTCGCCTCGGACCACCAAAGGCTCCTCGTCGTCCGAGGTGTCGAGCCTCCCGCGGGCTGGCTGGGCAAGCCGCACGCCGTCTACCAGGGCGTGTCCCGCGCCTCCGGCGAGATCCTGTTCTTCGCCGACGCGGACGTGCGCTATCACCCGCACGCGATGCGCGAGGCCGTGGCCCTCCTGCGCGACCGCGACATCGACCTGCTCGCGCTCTTCCCGCGGCTCGAGATGCGCGGCTTCTGGGAGAACGTGCTCCTGCCCTACCTGCCGCAGTCATTCTTCTTCGGGGCGGGCGCCTTGCTGAACACGGACCTCCAGCGGCGCTGGGCGGCCGGAGGCGGCGCGGGCATGCTCGTGCGCCGGGAGGCCTACGAGCGGGCGGGGGGGCACGGCGTGCTGCGCGCGTCGGTCATCGACGACCTGCACCTCGCGATCAACGTACGCCAGAGCGGCGGGCGCTGCCGGTTCGCGATGGCGGACGACCGGATGTTCCTGCGAATGTACCGCGGCTACGCCGAGGTCCGGGACGGGTTCACGAAGAACATCGCGTATGCCTTCGAGGGACTGACCGGCGTTCTCCTCGTCCTCTTCACCGTCTTCTCGATGCTCGCGTGGATCGTCCCTCCCGTCGTCCTGGCCGCCGCCCTTCTCGGCGCCCCGGTCGCCGGCCGCGACGTGGGGCTCGCGGCGGTCGCCTTTGGAGCGATCGTCGCGGCGCGTCTCGGCATGTCGATCGCGCTGCGCTATCCGCTGTGGACGGCCGTGACGCAGCCCCTCATGGCGGCGGCCTGGATCGAGATCATCGTCCGGTCGTTCGTCCGCCGCTTCCTGCGGAGAGAGGTCGAGTGGCGGGGCAGAAGGTACGACGCGAAAGACGCCGGCTTCTGACGTCGATGATCCCTCCGTCCGCCACGCCTTAGAATCGGCCCGTGCTCTACCGATTCGACCGCGTCGCGAAGCACTACGGGCCCAAGGACGTGCTCCGGGAAGCCACCTGGCAGCACAACCCGGGGCAGAAGGTCGGGCTCGTCGGCCGCAACGGCGCCGGTAAGACGACCCTGCTCCGGATGGTCCTCGGCCGCGAGGAGCCGGACGCCGGCGAGATCGTCCGCGCCAACACGGTGCGGATCGCCACCGTCGAGCAGGCCCTCGAGGCGGATCCCGCCGAGCCGCTCCACGACTTCGCCGCCGGGGCCTTCCAGGCGCTCCACGCGATGGAGGCGGAGATGCGCCGGCTCGAGCACCGGATGGCGGAGGGCGACGACTCCGCCGCCGTCCACGACCGCTACGACGCGCTGACGCACCGCTTCGAGAACGAGGGCGGGTACGACATGGTCGCGGAGGTCGACAAGGCGCTGACCGGGCTCGGCTTCGACAAGTCGGACTTCCAGCGGCCTCTCGCGGAGCTGTCGGGCGGGCAGAAGAACCGCGCGATGCTGGCGCGCGCGATCCTCTCGTCGCCCGACGTGCTCCTCCTCGACGAGCCCACGAACCACCTGGACTTCCAGGCCGTCGAGTTTCTCGAGGACTACCTCGCGCGCTCGAAGCGCGCCTACCTCGTCGTGACGCACGACCGGCGCTTCCTGGACCGCGTCGCCGAGGAGATCGTCGACCTGGAGAACGGCCGCCTCACGTCGTACTCGGGCGGCTACACGTCCTACCGGCGCCAGAAGGCGGAGCGGACCCTCGCCGCGACGCGCGCGTTCGACAAGCAGCAGGAGTTCATCGAGAAGGAGAAGGAGTACATCCGCCGCAACATCGCGGGCGTCAACTCGCGCCAGGCGAAGGGGCGGCGGACGAAGCTCGAGCGCGTCGAACGGCTCGAGAAGCCCACGGAGGACACGACGACCGTCGCGTTTCGTTTCGATGCGGCCCGGATCGGGGGCCGCAGCTTCCTGCGCGCGAAGGATCTCGACGCCGGCTACGCCGCCGGGGCTCCGATCGTCCGGAGCGTGTCCTTCGAGCTGCTGCGCGGCGAGCGAATGGCGATCCTCGGCGAGAACGGGTCCGGCAAGACGACGCTCCTGAAGACGCTCGCCGGCCGCCTTCCGGCGCTCTCGGGGACCGCGTCGACCGGGCACGACGTCTCGATCGGGTACTACGACCAGGAGCTCTCGGACCTCGACCCGCGCAAGCGCGCCCTCGACGCCGTGTGGGACCTGCACCCCGAGGAGACGGAGGAACAGGTCCGCGCCTACCTGGCGCGCTTCGCGTTCCGGGGCGACGACGCGTTCGCCCGGATCGAAGGGCTGTCGGGCGGCGAGAAGGGCCGGCTGACGCTCGCGGTCGTCATGAAGCAGCGTCACAACCTGCTCCTCCTCGACGAGCCGACCAACCACCTGGACCTCGATTCCCGCGAGGCGCTCGAGGAATCGCTCGAGGATTTCCCGGGCTCGATCGTCTTCGTGTCGCACGACCGCGCGTTCATCGACCGCATCGCGACGCGCGTGCTCGACCTGCGCGACGGGCGGGCGATGTTCCTGCCGGGCGCCTACAGCGACACTGCGGATGCGCGGACCGAGCGGCGGCGCCGTCCGGAGCCCGCCGTTTCCGCGGGGACGTCCGCGCCCGCTCCCGCGGCCCAGCCCAGGCATGCGCCGGCCGAGCCGCCGTCCCCTCCGGACGCCCTTTCCGCCCCGCGGCCGGCGCGATCGGCGAAGAAGGACGCCGGCGAGGACAAGGAAGCGACCCGCCGCCGCCGCCGGCTCAAGGCGCTCGAAGAGAAGATCGCCGGTCTCGAGAACGAGGTCGAGTCGCTCGAGACGCGCCTCTGGGACGAGGCGCTGACGCTGGGCCCCGTCGCCGCCCACGACCTGTCGCGCCGCAAGACGGCTCTGAAGGAGGAGCTGGACGGCCTCGTCGAGGAGTGGGCGCGCCTGTCCGAGGAGGCGGAGGCGGGCAGGGACGCGCCGGGAGGACCCGTCGAAGAGCCCTCCACGGCGCCGCGCCGATGACCGCTGCTCCGCCACGGTCGGCCGCGATCGTCGCGATCGGCACCGAGATGCTGGGGCCCCTGCGGCAGGACACGAACTCGCTGTGGCTCTCGGCGCGGCTCGAGGAAGCCGGCATCCGCGTCGTCCGCAAGTCGGTGGTCGGCGACGACCCGGCGGCCCTCCGCGACGAGCTCGACCGGGCGGCCTCCGCCGCGCCCCTCGTCTTCACGACCGGCGGCCTCGGCCCGACGGCGGACGACGTCACGGTCGCGGCCGTCGCGGAATGGGCCGGGGCGCCGCTGCGGCGCAACGAGGCGTTCCTCCAGGCGATGCGCGAGCGCTTCGAGAAGCGAGGCTTTCCCATGCCGGAGTGCAACGCGAAGCAGGCCGACTTCATCGTCGGCGCCGACGTGCTCGCGAATCCGAAGGGCACCGCACCCGGATTCCGCGCTCGGAAGGACGGAGTCGAGATCGTCATCCTCCCCGGCGTCCCGTCGGAGATGAAGGAGATCTTCGAGACGCTCGTCCTGCCCGTCCTCCGCGAGCGCGCCGGAGGCACGATCGCGCGGCGCCGCGTGCTGAGGATCGCGGGCATGGGGGAGTCCGCGGTCGAGCAGCTGGTTGCGCCGCTCTACGAGAAGTGGAGCGAGGACCCGGTGACGATCCTCGCGTCTCCGGGCGAGGTCCAGCTCCACCTCGTCGCGCGCGGAACGCCGGACGAGGCCGAGCGCCGGCTCGCCGAGATGGAGGCGGACTTTCGGAAGGTGCTCGGCGACCGCGTTTTCGGGCAGGACGGCGACGACCTCGCCGTCGTCGTGGGCCGCCTGCTCAAGGAGAGCCGGCGGTCGATCGCGCTCGCGGAGTCCTGCTCCGGGGGCCTCGTCTCGACGCTGCTCACCGACGTGCCGGGATCGAGCGACTACTTCCTGGGCTCCGTCGTCTCCTACGCGAATTCCGCCAAGGAGCAACTGCTCGGCGTCGCGGAGGACACCCTGCGCGCGCACGGCGCGGTGTCTGCGCCGGCGGCGAGGGAGATGGCGGTCGGAGCCCGCGAGCGTTTCGACGCGGACGTCGCGGTCTCGATTACCGGAATCGCCGGTCCCGACGGCGGAACGCCGGAGAAGCCGGTCGGCACCGTGTTCTTCGCCATCGCGACTCGCGACGGCTCGCTCGTCGAGCGGAGGCGGCAGCTCTTCGGAGACCGCGCCGTGATTCGCCGGACCTCGGCGCTGCACGCGCTCGAGCTGCTGCGTCGGACCCTCACGGGAAAGGCGGAGGCCCCTTGAGGGCGTTCCTCGCGGTTCCGGCGGACCCCTCCTGGTCGGCCGCGGCCGGCGAGCTCGCGTCGCGCCTGCGCCGTGACCTGCCTCGCGCCTCGTGGGCGCGGCCCGAGGCATGGCACCTCACGCTGAAGTTCATGGGAGAGATCTCCGAGGGCGACGCCGGCCGCCTGGCCGGTGAGCTCGCGCCTCTCGCGGAGTCGCTGCACGCGGGCTCGCTGCCTTCCGGCGGAGCGCTCGTCCTGCCGCCGCGAGGTCGTCCGCGCGTGCTCGCCGCCGGCTTCGCGGCATCGGACGCCGGCGCCGCCCTCGAGGAGCTCGCCCGCCGGGCCGACGAGGCCGCGGCGCGGTT
>Ga0070666_10001363_pt1 | contig 14834 bp, 14 predicted proteins | sample KBSS23metaG_FD_64677 | JGI IMG/M metagenome (GOLD analysis project Ga0070666, IMG submission 64677) | Switchgrass rhizosphere microbial communities from Kellogg Biological Station, Michigan, USA - KBS S2-3 metaG | ecosystem: Host-associated > Plants > Roots > Rhizosphere > Soil ... | reverse complement strand
AACCGGCTCGTGGTATCGGGGAGCGTCCCTGCACCCTGCCGCCTCAAGAGCGTGCCGAAGTTCGTTTGACCCGACGGTGAGGTGCTTAGAAACATGAAGAAAATTTTGATTGCAACTCTCGCAGTAGCAATGTTGGGATTCGTTGTGGCCGGATGCGGCAGCAGCGACAGTGGTAGTGGCGCAGCCCCTGCCCCGACCCCCAAGGCTAAGGACACAACTCCTGCTCCTGCTGGCGGCACTGCTCCTGCAGCTCCTGCAACGACCGGCTAGTAAACCAATAAGAACACTCCAACAGGGGCGGCAACGCCCCTGTTTTTTATTGGTTGGGCCGTTGGAGCGCGAAACTGGGATCTCGAATCTCGGAATGTTGATACGGGATACGGGATCTGGAATCTGGGATCTAGAGCGCGCCCAAGCGGCGAGATAAACTCCCGACTCAATGTCCAACTACGTTCCCAGCATCGGCATGGAAGTGCACGCCGAGTTGGCCACGCGCTCCAAGATGTTCTGTCGCTGCCCTGTCGCATTCGGGGGGCAACCGAACACTCGCGTGTGCCCGATCTGTCTGGGAATGCCGGGGACGCTGCCGGTGCCGAACCGCGCCGCGATCGAAATGGTTTTGCGTACATCGTTGGCGCTGAACTGCAAGATCGCGATGAACTCCATTTTTCATCGCAAAAATTATTTTTATCCCGACCTTCCTAAGGGATATCAGGTCAGCCAATACGGAGAGACCAATCCACTGGGATACGGCGGCTATCTCGATATTCCTACTTCCGACGGCGGAACGAAGCGAATCAAAATTCGCCGTGTCCATTTGGAAGAGGACACAGGCAAGCTCATGCATTTGCCATCGGGCGAGTCAGGCATCGACTACAACCGCGCGGGCGTTCCCCTCATGGAAGTCGTCACCGATTTTCCGCCCGACATTCAGAACGGAGAGGAGGCGAAGGAATACCTTTCACAACTTCGGCAGATCCTCCTTTATCTCGGAGTCTGCGATGGGAAGATGGAAGAGGGTTCGTTGCGTTGCGAGCCAAACATTTCTGTGCGTTTGGAAGGCGCAAAAGATTACGGCACGAAGACGGAGTTGAAGAATCTCAACTCGTTCAAGAGCGTCCAGCTCGGATCAGCGTTCGAGATCAAACGGCAAGTCGCGGTGATCGAAAGGGGTGAGTCGGTTCATCAAGAAACCCGCGGATGGAACGAGGCGAAAGAAGAAAGTTTCTTGATGAGAATTAAGGAAGCGGAAAACGATTATCGCTATTTCCCCGATCCGGATCTTGTACCGATGGCCTTTGATGAGAGCTACATCGAAGGTTTACGTGCTGCTCTCCCCGAGTTGCCTCTTGCCAAGAGTCTTCGCTATCAACAAACGTTTGGACTTTCTGCGAAGGATGCCAGCCAGCTCGTGAGCGACGTTGCGTGGGCGGATTATTTCGAAGAGGCAGCGAAGACTGGCGCGGATGCAAAGCAGGTCTGGAACTGGATGACGACGTCCTTTGCGAAACATCTTAATCGGGACGGCTTGTCAGCGCGCGAGAGCAAAGTGACCCCCGCACACATCGTGGAACTGATCGAACTCGTGTCCTCCAAGGCGATTAGCTCCAACATGGCCAAGGAAGTGTTTGACGCTATGTACAAAGACGGTCGCATGCCCAAGGCGATCGTAGCGGAGTCGGGGGCGAGTCAAATCGCGGATTCAGGAGCGATTTCTAACCTAGTGGACGAGGTCCTTAAGGCCCATCAGGACGTCGTCGAGAAGTATAAGGGCGGACAATTGAACGTAAAGGGCTTCCTTGTCGGTCAGATAATGAAGCAGAGTAAGGGGCAGGCCAATCCCGAGATGGTCCAGGAGCTCTTGCAGAAAGCGTTGGAGAAGGCATGAAGATTAGTTACGTGGCAGCCGCAATTTGCGTTTTGGGAGCGACTTCGTTTGCAGCGGCGCAGAAGGTCACTGAGCAACAACGCATGGACAGCATTTGGTATGCGGCGACCAATCGCATGGCGCAGCAGTCGGATCTTTGGTACAAGCACGGCTCCTTTTTGCCATGCATTCAATTGCTTAAGATTGAAACGACACTTTTCCCCTACGATTTCGATAGCGCGAGCACGTTGGGATGGTTGCAGGGTAGCACCAACGACGAAGCGGGAGAACTCGCCACGTACGTCAACTTCCGACGTAACAACCCTGGCGATCCAGATGGCCCTTATCTCGAGGCCGAATACTATTATCGAAAGAAACTTTACGCGAAAGTGCCTCCGCTTCTGGAGCCACTGATGCTCATGAATCCTCACCCGCACCCAAACATCTACCGCGAGCTCGCGCACTGTTACGAGGATATGAATCTCTTGGCAGACTCAAAACGCGTGTGGTCGGCACTGCTCGATCTGGCGCCGGAAGACAGCGCGGCGAAGCAAAACCTCCAGCGTGTGGAAAAAAAGTTGAAAGGTGAGGTGCCAATGGGGTCTCCAAACCGTAAGTCTAGCAAGGCATAATGCTTGTGTCCTGCGCAGAGCGCATTTGATTTCACATAGCTGAAAGGCCTGTCTAACCTGTAACCGAGCTTCTCTTATGGAACGAATAGCCCCAATCGAGATTGACCACCAAAACTTAAAGATCGCCCTCAAAGGCTACGACCGCTCAGAAGTCGACGTGCTTGTCACGCGCGTCAAGACTGAGATGGCATCCTTGCTCAACGAGCTTAAGGCCGCCAAGGACGAAGTCGAGAGCCAGAAGGCGACGATCGCCAAACTATCGGCCAACGAAGACATCGTTAAGGACGCCCTTCTCACCGCGCAGCGCGCTGCCGAGGACCTCAAGGTCACCGGCCACAAGCAGGCGGAAGACGTCGTCACTAAAGCCAAGGAGAAGGCTGACGAGGTTGCGAAGGCTGCCGAAGATGGCAAAGCTGCTGCCAAGGAGGCCGCCGAGGCCATCCTCGCTGACGCCCGCGCCAAGGCCGACGAGATTCGCAAGACCGCTGAGGAGAACAAGATCACTGCTCAGCGCGATGCAGATGCCCTCGTGGGTCAGACGCAGCGACTCGCCGATGAAATGCAGAAGGCTGCCGAAGAAGGCAAGGCCGCTGCACAGCGAGAGGCCGATGCAATCGTCGCTCAAGCCCACCGAACTGCGGAAGAAGCCCAACAGCAGTATCAAGGCAAGATCAACGATCTGCGATGGGAACTCGAGCGAACGCGAATGGATCGCCAGAAGTTCGTCAACGAATTCCGAGCGAGCCTCGAAGGTTATCTGCGCGGTCTTAGCGAGGAGAGTGGAAGTTTTACGCTCCCCCCTCCGCCGGTTGAGCCAAGCGAGAACATTCGCGCGGCCATCGATGCAACCGCACAGTAACTGAAGAACGGCATGCATGCCGAAATCTCGGTGCGGGTGACTCCTCGCTCGAGCAGGAACAAGATTCAGGCTCTGACCGATTCATCGGTCAGAGCCTGGGTTATGTCAGCCCCCACTGATGGACAGGCCAATGAGGCGCTGATTGAATTGTTTGCTTCGACGTTGAAAGTGTCGAAGAGCCGTATTTCCATCATTCGGGGACACACGTCGCGGTCGAAGGTCGTTCAGGTGGATGGATTGGATTTGGCGACGTGTATGGCGCTACTGGGATGATTTCGTTTTCGGAGTGCGCAACCCTTTCAGGGTTGGCGATTCTCGGCCCGACAACCAGGATCGCTCCGTGCACCTTCGCTGCGCTACGGCGCACTACGCATCCTGGCTGTGTTACGGAATCCCGTTGGGATTCGTGAGGGGATTCGGTCCTCGTCCACCGCGTGACTGCCACGCGGATTTATCACAACCGGATCGCAAAGGTTGCCAAGCGTTTCCAAGTGGGTGACGGGGCTGGAACAGGCGGCAACTCCCGTCAGGTCCCTCCACTCGCGCACCCTTCGTTCCTCAGGGCAGGCTTCCATCGCTCGGTCGGGATGACAATTCCACATTTTTGGAAGAAGTCAGAATGGAATCGTGAGCCAAGAGGTCGCGGACTACTATCGTCGCAAGGCGCCGGAATATGAGGCCATTTATTTCCGTCCCGACGCGGCGCGATTGTACGAGTTAGAGGAGCAGGCGCGGGCGTTGCGGGCATGGCTCGCGGGGCGGGATGTGCTGGAGATTGCCGCCGGAACCGGATGGTGGACAGTCCATGCCGCTTCTGTCGCGAAGTCGATGACGGCGACGGACGTGAACGAGGAAACTCTCGCGATCGCCAAATTAAAGCCCCTGGAAAAGGTTCGCTTCGTGGTTGCCGATGCTTTTCGGCTCGATGAATTGGAGGGCAAGTTCAACGGTTGCTTGTCGTGTTTCTGGCTGTCCCACGTTTCCAGGGCGCGCCTCCAGGATTTTATGGATGGCGTTCACGAGCGCCTGGAGCCCGGTGCCCGTGTGTTCATGGGAGACAACCTCTACGACCCGGCGCTGGGCGGCAAGCTGGTAGAAGAGCCGGGTAGCCCGGATACGTTTAAGGATCGGACCTGGAGCGACGGCAGCGTGCACCGGGTCCTGAAGAACTATTATTCAGAGTCGGAGCTTCTTAAGCTTCTGACGGGAATGGAGAACGTTCATGTCCACATGGGACCGAGTTATTGGTGGATCATGTATGAGACGCCTGCCAAACCCGCGTAGACTAACCGTCCAACACGTGTATCGATGAACGACCCCAACCGAACACAAGTGCTTTCGAACGACCCGAACCGGACCCAGTTGGGTTCGCCTCCGACCGCGGTCGACCCCAACAAGACGATGATGGGCACGGGGCCATCGCTGAACGCGACGGCGACGATCAAGCCGACCCAGTGCCCAGTCTGCAAAACATTCAATCCACCCGGTGTGATGTTCTGCATCGAGTGCGGACTGATTTTTGACAAGGCATTGCCGGGCGATGCATTTGGTGCGCCTGCGATCCAGTTGCCGATGCTCGTGGATTCTTCGGGTCGGGAGCATCCCGTGCGTCCGGGAACGAACTCGATCGGACGCGAGGGGGATATTCAGATCGTCGACGGGAAAGTGAGTCGTCGTCATGCGCAGGTCACGAACGCGAACAATCAAATTGTCGCGGAAGATCTTGGCAGCACGAACGGGACGAAGGTGAATGGTCAGGCGCTCACGGCGGGTGAGAAGCGCGTGCTCGCGCAAGGCGATACGGTTTCATTGGGTGGTGTCGAGTTGAAACTTTCGCTGCCCGGTGCTGGCGCAAGTGGAAATACAACGCAGGTGTTCACTTCGAACAAGACCGCGGCAATGACGGCGGCACCTGCAGTGGAAGTCCCGCCTGCGATGTTGGTCGGTGAGGGTCGTGAGATGCCGCTTCATGCGGGCGTTAATTCTTTCGGTCGCAAAGCGGAGAACGATGTATGTGTTCCCGATCCGTACATCTCGGGTAAGCATGGTCAGATCGAAGTGACCGATCAAGGAATTTTCTTTACCGACCTTGGCAGCACGAACGGAACGATGCTCAACGATGCGAAGCTCGCGCCGAATATGCGGACGCTGGTGACGATGGAAGATGTGATTCGTTTGGGCGCGATGGAATTTCAGATCAAGGTGAATCCGAAATAGTTTGGGATTTGTATGCCAGAAGAGATAACAGCCGAATACGCCGTACAGGAACTCGCTTCGAATGTCGAGTTAAAGACGAGGATTAGGGTTACCGTCGCGTGCAAGACCGACCTGGGTCGAGTGCGTGAAAACAACGAAGACAAGTTTGAATACTACATGCCGGAGGACGATGCGACGCTTGCATCGCGCGGACTTGTGTTCCTCGTTTGCGATGGAATGGGCGGACATGCGGCGGGTCAGATTGCGAGCGAACTTTCGGCAAAGACTTTTATCGATGTCTATTTGCATCATCCCGCCGAGGATCCTGCCGTCGCGATGCAATCTGCGGTGACTGCGGCGAATCGATTTGTAGTCGACGTGGGCCGTGCGGTTCCGGCGCGGCGTGGCATGGGGACAACGCTCAGCGGGCTCGTTCTCATCCAAGACCGGGCATATACGTGCCAGGTGGGCGACTCGCGCGTGTATCGGCTGCGAGACGGTCAAATGGACATGCTGACGCACGATCACACCTGGGTCGACGAGGCGATTCGCATGGGAACGCTGACTCCGGAAGAAGCGGAGAGCCACCCCTACAAGCACGTGCTCACTCGAGCGATCGGAACGGAAGGCGATCTGAAGGCGGATATCGAAGTCGCATCCTTGATGGCGGGCGACGTGTATTTGTTGTGTTCAGATGGTTTGTTGAATCACGTCGACGACGAGACGATCGCGGATCAGCTGCGCACTTACACGCCTTCGGAAGCGTGTTGGCGATTAGTTGCGCGCGCTCTGGCGGGTGGCGGATCGGATAACTGCACGGTGATGGTCGTGCGTGTGGACGGGCTGGACGCGGTCTAGCTTATTGCTCAGTTGCTTCGGCTTCCGCAAGCTTTTGTGCTTGCTCGTTTTGGACGAGCGCATCGATCATGTCTTGGATATCGCCGTCCATAAACGTGATCATGTTGTGCATGTCCTTGCCGATGCGATGATCCGTGATGCGGCTCTGAGGGAAGTTGTAGGTGCGGATTTTTTCGCTTCGGTCGCCTGACCCGACTTGCCCCTTTCGCATTCCTGCGCGCTCGGCAGCCTGCTTTTCCAGTTCTGCCTGATATATCTTTGAGCGCAGCACGGCAAGAGCCTGCAGTTTGTTCTGTTGTTGGCTGCGTTGGTCCTGGCACGTGACGACGATGCCAGTTGGCTTGTGCACGATGCGGATGGCGGTTTCGTTCTTCTGCATGTGCTGGCCGCCCGCGCTAGATGATCGATAGGTCGAAATTTCGAGGTCGTCGTTGCGAATATCGACGTCGACCTCTTCCGCTTCTGGGAGCACAGCGACGGTACATGTCGAAGTGTGAATGCGTCCCTGACTTTCGGTTGCGGGAACGCGTTGCACACGATGCACGCCACTCTCGTGTTTCAGTTGAGAGTAGGCGCCGATTCGATCGATTTTGCAGCTAGCGCGTTCGATTCCACCGATGCCTGATTCTTCGTGCTCTACGATTTCTGCCTTCCACTTTTGTCGCTCTGCATAGCGAAGGTACATGCGGAATAATTCGTTTGCGAAGATGGCGGCTTCGTCGCCGCCCGCGGCAGGACGCACTTCGATGATGACGGCGCGATCGTCGTTCGGATCTTTAGGCACGAGCATCATCTTCAGCTTGTGCTCAAGATCGATGATCTTTTCTCGCAGTGGCGGGAGTTCTTCTAATGCGATGTCTTTGTACTCGGCGTCATGGACCATCGCCTCGGTGTCTTTGACCGCATCGAGGGTGCTCATATAATCGCGAATGACTTCTACGATCGGTTCTAAGCTTGCGCGGGCTTTTCCGAGCCGTTGTAGCTCGGCGGGGTTCGAGACAACTTCTGGATCGTTGTAGCTTGCCTCGATGGCGTCGAATTTCTTTTCTATCTCAAGAAGCTTAGGGAGCATGTACTTTCTAAATGGTAAGTAGTAGTGGTCGGAGAATGGGGACGTCCAGAGTTGAACTGGAATCACGCGCTTATAAGACACGCGCTCTGACCGTTGAGCTACGCCTCCGTGGAGGACGCGCCATCGGCCAGCCAAGCAGGACCTAATGGCGCGAGAGGCGTATCGCGCGAAAATCGTGAATCGTAAAACGTGAATCGACGGATGGGGTCTGCATGCTATCGAGCATTTTCTGTTGGTCGTTGGCCCTTAGGGCCGCGAATTTACTTATTCCGATTTTGTTGGGGCGGCTGATGAGAATTGAACCCACGGCCTCCTGAGCCACAGTCAGGCGCTCTAACCACTGAGCTACAACCGCCGCGTTGCTAACCGCCTATTGTGTCGGAAAGCGGGGCACAGAGTCAAATGAATAGGCTGGCGGTGGGTACTAGGGGGTGCGGATTTGGCGCATTTGCCACCGAATTGTAGGTCGGAGGGCGCTGACTTCCAACCTGAAGCATCCTGTATTCTGGAACCCAAATTGCCAGCTTCCTAGAATTCTATGGTTACTGCCTACATCGCACTCGGTTCGAACGTCGGCGAGCGGTTGTGCCACCTGAACGAAGCATTGGCGAAGCTGGGAACGGCCATCCAGATCCAGGCAGCCAGTGCGGTTTATGAGACTGCTCCCATGTATGTCGAGGATCAGCCCGCGTTCTTCAACGCAGCGATATGTGCACAGACCGACCTTTCGCCCACTGCTCTTCTGGCGTTGCTGAAGCGTACGGAAAGGGAAGTGGGGCGGCAAGACCGAGCGCGATACGGTCCGCGAGAGGTCGATCTCGATTTGATCGCCTACGGATCGCTTGAATACCGTTTTGCGTTGAGCGGGCAAACGATTTTGCAGTTGCCGCATCCCAAAACGGGAGAAAGACGATTTGTGTTGCAACCGCTCTACGATCTCGATCCAAATCTTGAACTCATCCGGATGGGTCGAGTGTCGGACTTCCTCGAGAAAACGAAGGATCAAGAGAAAGATATTCAGAGGAGAAGCGATGCCGTTCTTTCGATATAGCGGCACTGATCAAAGCGGCTCTCCGACGAGTGGAACGGTAGAGGCTGCGTCCGCCGATGATGCGATGATGCAACTGGTCAAGAGCGGCCTAAACATCAGCCAGTTGATGAAGACGCTTTCCGCGAGCGCGCCGACGACGCCGGTCGCGCGCGAGCCAGTCAAGGTTGCTCTCAGGACGCCGGTGCCTACGCAGCCGGTGGTCCCGAAACAGGTCGTCGCGAAACCGATTCCTGCTACTCCGGCGGCGCCGAAGGGACCGATCATCCACACGAAGGAAGCATCCGACAAGGATCGCATGTTTCTCTTCTCGCAGTTGTCGAAGCAACTTAAGGCAGGCATGGGCCTCGCGGAAGCGCTGACCGATCTTCGACCAAGGGTATCGAAAAAGATCACACCGTCACTCGAGGAAGCGGCGAAGGCGGCAACGAACGGAAAACCAATCAGCGATACGTTCGAGCAGTATCCGGACCTGTATCCTGAATATGTTGTCGGCATGATCCGCGCCGGCGAACAAGGCGGATTCATGGAGGAGGCGTGCGGGATCCTTTCGGATCAAGCACAAAGCGCGCATTTGTTCGGAAGATCGTTTTGGTGGGTTCGTCCGCTCATCATCAACGCCTTGATCGCGATGCCGCTCGCGATTTTGTTCTTGCAATCGATTGTCGAAGCGTGGAAGATTGTCGAGCCGAAGGGCGAAGAAGCGACGATGGCAGATGCGATCGCTGGCATGACACAGAGCGTGCTTCACGGCTTGGTGTGGCCGTATGGACCCATCACGCTGATTCTTTATGCCTTGTCCTACTTCTCGTACAAAGCGCTAAGGGCGCCAAAAGCAAGACAACGACGGCACGAGATCGTTTTGCGCTGGCCGGTGTTTGGCGCACGCACAAAGCATGAATGCCTGGCCGTGTTTTCGTGGACGATGGCGAAGCTCGCGAAAGGTGGTACGTCACCGAAACGTTCGTGGGAGCTGGCGGCGGACACGGTGCCGAACCTTGCCGTGCGGGACAAGATGTTGAGGGTTGGACAGGCTCTGTCCGGATCGGAGCGCTTATCCGATGCGCTATTCAAGGAAGGGTTCTTTCCCGAGGAGTACGGCCCGATCATTGCCACCGCTGAGCTCACGGGCGACATGCCGGGCGCCTTCGAACAGCTTGCAAAGATCAGTCAGGGTGAATTCGATGCGGCGCAGGATGCCGCGAAATTCAAGTCCAAGGGTTGGGGGCGAGCAGGCTGTTGGGCCGTCGGCGGTCTCATTTTGATCCTCACCTGTTGGGCCATGTACTATGAACTTCTGCCGGCAATTCTCAAGGGATTGGAATAGCTTCGATCTAACCTGGAGCTGAACGCCGTCTGTATATCACGCCCTCCGGAGTTAGGCTGGCGTAGTATTGGTAGAGGACTATGCCCAGTTTCGAGTACGAGGCCACCGACAAGAACGGCCAACGCGTGAAGAGCACTGCGTTTGGACGAAACCTCCAAGAGGTGATCCTGGCGCTGTCCAATCAAGGACTTCAGGTCCAGCGCATCGAGGATGCGTACGCCAAGGCGGATAGCATGCGCGCTCCGTTGCAGGCGGCGGTGGCTGGAGCGGGAGAGGCGTATATGCCAATCGCGATGCCGATTCCAGAGGCAGCTCCGACGGACCGAGATGCGCCTTCCGAAGTGCCCGCCGCTCCGGTCGCCCCGTCACCCGGCGCGCTTCGGGAAAAGCCGAACGTAGAAGAGCGACCCGCTTATATCACTCGCGTGTTTGGTCCCCTGGTGGGCAAAGTTCCGCTTAAGGACTTGTCATTCTTCTTTCGGCAATTCGGAACGATGATCGCGGCGGGTGTTCCGATGGTGCAAACGTTGGACACGTTGAGCGGTCAGACGCGCCAACGAAAACTTGGCAAAATCATTTTAGAGATGCGCAATGCGGTGGACGCGGGATTGCCACCAAGTTCAGTTATGCAGCGCTATCCCGAAGTCTTTCAATCTCTCGCCGTTAGTTTGGTGAGAGCGGGCGAAGAGGGCGGATTTCTCGCGGAATCTTGCAAGCACGTTTCCGATTATCTCAATCACGATATCGAGCTAAAGAACATGTACCGCCGTGAAACGGCCATGTCGAAACTCTATGTGGTTGCATCGATTGGCATCATCGGCATCACGAACATTATCCTCAGTTCGTTGGCTACGCAGATCCGGCTGATCGCGCCATTGAATGCAGCATCCACTTGGGTGTGGTTAGCCCCGCTGATCATCGGCATTTTTCTTTTCAAGACGGTGGGCTTGGCGAATCCTACGATACGACTGGTGTGGGACACCGTTATTCTGAGAGTGCCATACGTTGGCAAGACGATGCATCACTTCGCGATGGCGAAGTTTGGTCGTGCATTTAGCGCGCTTTACAAGGGCGGTGTCCCCGTCAGTAAAGCGCTTTACCTATCTGCGGATTCTGCGGGCAACGAACACATTCGTTCGCAAATCTATCCAGCAGTTGAAAAGATCCAGGACGGCGAAGGAATTGCCGCCACCCTTGCTCAAACCGGCGTGTTTTCTCCCATCGTTATGAACATGATGGCGACGGGCGAATCGACCGGCAATATGGATCAAATGATCCTCAAAGCCGCGGAATTTTACGAGGACGAGGGGAAGGTCCGGGCAAAGCAGATGGCCGTGTTTGTCGGCGTCATGGTTGGACTGCTCGTTGGCGTGTACATAGGCTACGTGGTCATCACGTTCTGGGTACAAGTTTATGGCGGCATCATTAAGGAAGCTGAGAACGATACTTGGCTCACCGGCCCGTTTCTTGCATGGTTCCGAACCTAGGCAATCACTTTCGACAAGTTCACGTCTAAACTGATTAGCGCAGGTTCATGCCGAAAACGCACTACGAGATCCTAGGAATCAAGAAATCCGCTACAACGGATGAGATTCGGGCTGCGTACCGCGGCTTGGTGATGAAGCATCACCCGGACCGTTCTAAGGATCCGAAGTCGACCGATATTTTTATCCAGGTCACCTCTGCGTATGAGGTCTTGAGCGATTCCGGCAGACGTTCCAATTACGACGCCGTCTTGAGCATGGAGGCTGAGCGAGCACGTCAAGCTGCTCAGGATCAGCAAGTGCGGTCCGCCCAATATGGCGGTGGCACCTCGCCTGGTTATCCGCCTCCGAAAAAGCAATCGCCTTCTTCAGTCGTCACGGTCGAAGTCACGAAGCTGACGATGATGTTTAGTCGCGGGCAATTTGGCGACGCCGAACGCCTTGCCCATCGCATCCTTGCCATCGACAATCGACAACCGATTCCCTATGCAGTGCTTGGCGACATCGCTCGCGCGCGAGGGCAAACGACGGAAGCCGCGAAGATGTATTCCATGGCGGTCCAGATGGATCCGACGAACGCGATTTATCAGAAACGTTATTCCGAAGTCGTTCGTTCCGACGGCATGGTGCCGATTACCAAATCGATGCTTACCGATCAGGGAAACACACAGTTGTTCGCTCCGCTTGTCGGTGCCGCCATCGTCTTGCTTGGATGCTTCTATCTTGCTCTTTCACGTGAACTTCCAGCCGTTCGAGAATTCGCACCCATCTCGACGTGGACTCTTGGTCTCGTCGTTGTGTTGTTGCTTGGTGGCGTGGCCATAGGCGCTTCCATGGCGTCGGGCGGATTGTTGGAACGACTGCAGACGTTGACCACGGCGACGATTGGCCGCCCTTCGCCGACGATGACGCTCGGGTTGATTGCGGTTGTCAACTTCTGGGCAGCGGCGGCGTTCTTCGGTCTTGTCGGTTTGAGTCAGAAATCTTTTAATCTCACGACGACGCGCCTCGTGTTATCCGCTGGCGCGGCAACTGTGTTGCTAGCCGCTTCTGCAGCCGCAGGCGGCACGATGGACGGCATTCAGGTGCTGCTGTGGGGCGGGAACCTCGTCTACCTCGGCTCATTGGTCGGATGGACGGTCGCTGATAGCTTCCGCTGGTGAGCCTTCCCCGGGGCGAATAAAAAAGCCTCCATACGCGGGTTCTGTTAGCAGGTTTGTGGCTCCTGCTAGTCCGCGTATGGAGGCACCGGCGAATGGTTACGCCAGCTGAGCCATGACGTCTTTGAGAGACTTCGCGGACTTCGCGAGTCCTTCCTTTTCGGCGTCACTGACGGCGGGTTCAATCACTTCGTGGGCGCCCTTGCGGCCGACCTTGGTCGGGAGTGAGAGAGCGATGTCGGAAATTCCAAGCTTGCCGTGCTGAACGGAGCTGACGGGCAGAACCGCTTCTGTATCCAGGGCGATCGCCTCGACAACTTCCTTGATGGAAACGCCGACCGCGCGGCCTGCGCCACCCTTCAATCGGATGACCTCAGCGCCTGACTTGCGGGTGAAGTCGAAGATACCCTGCACCTTTTCCGCGGAGTAGCCAGGGAGGCTCGCCATTGGAACGCCACCGACGGTTGCGGAAGAGAGGATCGGCACCATCGAATCGCCGTGCTCGCCAAGAATGAGCGCATGCACATCGCGTGCACCGACCTTGAAGTTGTCAGCGAGGAGCGATCGGAATCGACAAGTGTCGAGAACCGTTCCGAGACCGAGGACTTGGCTCTCGGGAACGATGCCACTTTGTGCGGCCAGCATAGTCAAGATGTCGACCGGATTAGAGACGACTAGGATCGTCGCACCGTCGTTCAGCTTGACACCCTTGAGGGAATCGAGAATGCCTTTGAAAAGGCTCACGTTGCGGTTTACGAGTTCGAGGCGGCTCTCATCGGGCTTTCGGCGGAGACCGGCGGTAATGACCACACAATCGCTGCCGTTGATGACGCCATAGTCGCTATCGGAAGTGAAGGTCTGGCTGGCGCAAAGTGCGGCGCCGTGCCGGAGGTCAAGGGCCTCGCCGTCCGCGAGATCTTTGTTCATGTCGAGGAGCGCGATTTCGCGCACGATGCCGCCGAGCTGTAGGGCAAATGCGGCGTCTGAGCCGACTCTTCCGCCACCACCAATAATGCTAACTTTCATTCTCTTTCTTTCACTATCTCCAGGGATGCCGGGGGAAATTATAGCGGGTCCGGCGAGGGCCAAGTAGGGCTAGCGTCCATTGCCGCTCGGCGAACCTGAAACCGTTACTTGGTCGGCTCTTTCTTGAGCTCGGCGGTCGTGCCGACGGATGGCAGCATCAGTGTGGTGTGATCGTCAGAAAGTGTCGCCGATTCGGGGCCATATAGCCCTTCTGGCAGCGGTAAAGAAATTTGCAATTTCGAATTGAGTTTCTCGAGTGACTCTTTGACCTCATCCGGTTTCTTGCCGTCCACCTTCAAAGGCGTGAGGACGACATTGCGCCCCTCGAAGGTCCAAGTGCCATCGATCTTGTGAACGATGGCGACGGTCTCCGTATAGGTCTTGTCCGGGCGTAGAACCAGCTCGTAGGGCACTGGCTTTTTGTCGACTTCGGCGAACTGGGCATCAAGAGCCTTGTTGCCTGTAGAGGGTCGTTTGATCTTCACGTCGCCGCGCCATGTACCCGTTGGGTCCACTTCATGCGGACCGCATGCGAGGGCGGTGAGAACGAGGCAAATGACGAGGTAGCGCCGAGTCATGGTTGTTGCACGATTATGGACGCTTTGCTCAGGCTTTCTTAAAGGTGATCTGTCCAAAGTTGCTGATGAACGTGCCTTCGCCTGGATCGAGGGTCATGGTTTCGTGTTTCGAATCCATGTGTCCGCGCATTTCCTTTGGCATCGCGAGCGCGTCTCCACCTAGGAGGAACGGTAAGGGGATCGGAGATTTGCTCTGCGCCTTTTCCATTGCGTGGGCAGCTTGCTTTTGGACCTCCTCGCTCTTCATTCCGAACATTGTTTTCGGAGTGAGGATCACATCATCCTTGACGAGCTTCCACGTGCCCTCTATTGGCGCGATCGCGAACGACATCACAAAAGTGTGATCTGGGCGGAGGTTGAGCTGTGGATCGATGTAGCCCTTCATCTTGTCGGCCATCGCACCCATTGGAGTTGCCTTCAGCTTGGTTCCTTCTTCGATGCTTCCGCGCCACTTTCCGACAAGCGCCCCTTCGCCCGTCGAGCATCCTGCGGTGATTGCGAGTAGCGGGATGAGGAGCCAAAAGAGTTTGCGCATAAGGGTTCTACGTCCTATCCTAACCGCAACACCCGCGATTCCAATGGCGTGCCCAGGTCCTAGGAAGTTCGGATCTCGGATCTATTCAAACAATGTTGAATCGTCTTCGACGCGCTTCTTCGGTGCCTTGAGGCCGAGGTGCTCGTAGGCTGATGCTGTGACTACGCGGCCGCGTGGGGTGCGTTGCAATAG
>Ga0070666_10001362_pt1 | contig 14850 bp, 10 predicted proteins | sample KBSS23metaG_FD_64677 | JGI IMG/M metagenome (GOLD analysis project Ga0070666, IMG submission 64677) | Switchgrass rhizosphere microbial communities from Kellogg Biological Station, Michigan, USA - KBS S2-3 metaG | ecosystem: Host-associated > Plants > Roots > Rhizosphere > Soil ... | reverse complement strand
CGAGCGCGAGCGGGTTGCCATCCGTGCGCACCATCCAGAACTGGTTGTTTCGCAGCCACACGACGCTCGATTCCGGGAACTGCGTGAAGGGCACGTAGAGATCGAACGTCGGCGCTGAATCCAGGCCATAGTGCTTCACGTCGCCGACGACGCCGACGATCTCGACCACGTGATCGAGCTGTGGAGTGCCCGGCTCGATATGAATCCGCCGGCCGACGGGAGTCTCGCCCGGAAAAAACCGGTGCGCCAGTGTGCTGTTGACGATTGCCACACTTCCCGAGGGTCGGTCGCCTTCGTCGAAGGGGCGGCCGGCGACGACCCGGATGCCCATGGTGTCGAAGTAGCCTGGGGACACCGCGCGAAACTCGGCCTCGGGCACGTCACGCTGCTGAAACGGCCGCCCGTCGACGACGAAGTCGACGGTCGCACGCAAGCCGCTCAGCGGAATCAAGCTCGCGCCGCCAACCTGCCGCACGCCCGGCAGCTCGCGAAGGCGCGCCTCGAGCCGTTCCTGAAAGACGAGCATGCTGGCGCGGTCGCGATAGCGATCGGCCGACAGCGACACGCGCATCGAGAGCACCTGGCCGGTCGAGAACCCGGGATCTACCTGTTGCACGCGGCGCAGGCTCTGCACGAACAGTGCAGTCGCAACCGCCAGCACGACCGAGATCGCCACTTCGACGGCGACCAGCCCGCGCCTGACGACGATCGACTGGCGGTCGCCGCTCGTCCTTGCGAGATCGCGGCCGTCGGCAGCCGCGTCGATCCGGCTGAGGCGAATAGCCGGCCAGAGGCCCACCGCGAGCGCGGTTGCGAGCGTCGAGGCGACTGCGAACAGCACGACGTGGCCATCGAGCGACACATCGGCGGACCGCGGCATCGCGGCGGGGGCCCACGCGATCAGCAGCCCCGACTCCCAGACTGCCAACAGGAGACCGGCGGCGCCTGCGGCGACTGCAACGACCAGGGTCTCCATCAGCAGCTGCAGCATCAGCCGCAATCGGCTGACGCCGAGCGCGGCGCGGAGCGCGAGCTCGCGGCGGCGCGCCGAGGTGCGCGCCAGCGACAGGCTGGCCAGGTTCACACAGGCGAGGAGCAGCACGAGCAGGACAGCGGCGAGCAGCAGCCGCAACGTCGTCCGATAATCGCCGACGATCTGCTCCTGCAGCGGCGTGATCGCGATGTCGACCTTGCGGACGTTCGCCTGCGGGCGCACCGCCTGCAGCTCGCGGGCGATGGTGGTGAGCGCCGCGGCGGCGCGGCCTCGCGCATCGGTGGAGTCGAGCCGCGCAATCAAGCGCAGGAAATTCACGTCGCCCTCGACGCGCCGCACGTCGGCTTCGACGATCGGCACCGCCAGCTCCGCATCACGAATCGGCGTGACGAACGACGGCGGCAGGACGCCGACGATCGTGTAGTCGACGTCGTTGAGCGTGAGGACGCGACCGATCACCGCCGGATCGGCGCCGTAGCGGCGCACCCAGAGCGAGTGCGCGAGGACGACCGGCGGCGTACCGCTGTCGTCGCTGGCGTCGAACAATCGGCCCACTGCGGCACGCACGCCGAGCACGTCGAACGCATTCGAGGAGACACGCATGGCCGGTACGCGCTCGGCGGTGGCCGCGCCGGTCGCGTTCGCGCCCCAGTTGGCGAACGCCGCCAGCGCAGTCGCCGAGAAGCGTCGTTGCCGAAGATCGATGTAGTCCTGGATCGAGAACGGGCCGCGCGAGCCGTCAGGACGGACTGACGTGAGGTACACGAGCTCCTCGGGCCGGGTGTACGGCAGCGGCCGCAGCACGACGGCGTTGAGGATGCTGAACATCGCGATCGACGATCCGATCGCGACACTGAGCACGCCGATGGTGAGCGCGGTGTAGAGCGGCTGCCGCAGTGCGAGCCGTACCGCCGCCCGGCACTCGGACCCGAGCGCGCTCATCGTCCGGCTCCGTCGCAATCGCCGTCCAACGGGGGCGGCGGCCCGGCAGACAGCGCCGTCCACTGCGCCGCGTCGTCGGTCGACAACGCGAATAGGTCGCGGTCGCCAGCCACCAGTTCCGCTGTGTTCTGGACCGCCCGCATCAGACCCGACTGCGCGTGGGTCCGGCTGCGCAGCAGATAGTGTCCGAGTTCGTGCGCGAGCACGCGACCGACCGCGCGACCGATGGCGCGCTCGCGGAGGATCGTCGGCCACGGGTCACTGGCAGTCGCGTTCGACCGCTCAATCATCTCGATCAGATCCGGCAGGTACAACGCAATCTCCGCGAGCGGAGTACCGGAGCCGTCGAAGCGCACTGCTGCGAGCGGCCCGCGCCAGCGGGTGCCGGCGGACGCCGGACGATGCCGGACAACGACACGGAGAACGATCGTGTCGGCGACCGGCTGCAGGCCTGGCGACGCGGCGCGGACGACGACGCCGTGGGCCAGCCAGATCGCCGCCGCTTCGCCAATTGCGGTGTTGTACGCCGCGGCGGTTAAGCCCTCGTGAGGCAGCGCCAGCGTGATGTAGAGAAGCAGGACCGGAACCATGTCGCGATCGTAGGCTCCTGGCATCCATGCACGAAATTCTTTGTCATCATCATGATGATGATGTAACCTCATGAACCGATGGATCTCGAAATCCGCCACCTGCAGCTCGTCGCGGCGGTCGCCGACCTTGGCAGCCTCACGCGCGCCGGCGATCGGCTGCACCTGACCCAGTCGGCGCTCAGCCACCAGCTGCGCGACATCGAATCGCGGCTCGGCGCGCCGTTGTTTCTGCGCATCGGCAAGCGGCTGGTGCTGACGCCGGCGGGCGACCGGCTGCTGGCGTCGGCGAAAGAGGTGCTGGCGCAACTGCAACGCACCGAGGAAGAGATCCGCCGGATGGGGCGCGAGCAGGCCGGCGTCCTCCGCCTCACCACCGAGTGCTACACCTGTTACCACTGGCTGCCGCCGCTGCTGATGCACTATCGGCGGCGGTTTCCGCGCGTCGAGGTGCGGATCGACGTCGATGCGACGCATCACCCGCTGGAGATGCTGCTCGCCGGCAAGATCGACATCGGCATCGTCAGCTCGGAGATCAACGATCGGCGGCTGACGGTGAAGCCGGTGTTCGAGGACGAGGTGGTGCTGGTCGCGTCGAAGCGGCATCGCTTCGCCCAGCAGACCCACGTCAAGGTCGCCGACCTGCGCGACGAGACATTGTTCGTCTATCCGCCGCGCGAGGAGAGCACGGTGCTCCAGAAGGTGCTGCTGCCGGCCGGTGCCGCGCCGGCGCGCGTCGACGAGGTGATGCTCACCGAAGCGATTCTCGAGCTGGTCAAGGCAGGGCTCGGCGTCTCGTTTCTCGCCCGCTGGGCGGTCCAGCCGATGGTCGACGCCGGCGCGATTGTCGCGCGGCCGCTGACCGCGCGCGGCCTGCATCGCGTCTGGTCGGCAGCGATGCCGAAAGATCTCGCGGCGCTCGACTACGTAGCCGCGTTCGTCGAACTGCTGCAGGCGCACGCGCCGTCGACCCGTGTCGAGCGGCCGCGCGCCGTGTCACGGGCGCGGGGCTGACGAAGACGCCGGCCGCGGCGCCGTGCGGCCGGGCACGCCGACGGCTGCGCCATCCGCGGCGCGGCGGTCGGTGCCGCCCTCGAGCACGTCCTCTTTCGCGTTGAACACGATTACCTGCGCGACCCCCTGCCCGTTGCCGACCCGCAGCGTGTGTCCGCGACGCTCGAGTTCGGCGACGGTGTCCGGCGAGAGGCCGTATTTTTCGTAATCGATCCGATCGGGCAGCCACTGGTGGTGGAACCGCGGCGCGTCGATCGCTTCCTGCGCGTTCATCCCGAAATCGACGACGTCGACGATCGTTTCGAGGACGGTGTTGATGATCGTGCGGCCGCCCGGGCTGCCGGTAACCATGAACAGCTGGCCGTCTCTGGCGAGAATCGTCGGCGTCATGCTCGACAGCATCCGCTTGCCCGGTTCGGCGAGATTCGCCTTCGTGCCGACGAGACCCTCCGCCGTCGTCAATTCCGGGCCGGCGTTGAAATCGCCCATTTCGTTGTTGAGCAGAAATCCTCCACCCGGCACCACGATTTTCACGCCGTAGCCCTGTTCGAGTGTGTAGGTCATCGACACCGCGTTGCGATCGGCGTCGACCACCGAGATGTGCGTCGTCTCGTCGCTCTCGTGCGGCCACTCGAACGTCGACGCTGACGAGGCGGCGGCCTTTTTCATGTTGATCGTCTTGCGCAGCTCGGCGGCGTAATCCTTCGACATCAGGCGCGCGAGCGGCATGTCGGTGTTGAACTCGGGATCGCCGAGATAGTGCGCGCGGTCGGCGTAAGCGCGCTTCATCGCTTCGGCGAATACGTGCACCGCGTCGGCCGACCACGGTCCCATCGTGCCGACGGCGTACCCTTCGAGCACGTTCAGCATCTCGATCAACGCGACGCCGCCGGAGCTGGCCGGCGGCATCGAGATCACTTCGTAGCCGCGGTAGCTGCCCTTGACCGGTGTCCGCCGTTTCGCCGCGTAGTTCTTCAAATCCTCTCGGGTAATCAGCCCGCCGTGTGCGAGCATCTCCTTCTCGACCGCCAGCGCCGTCTCGCCCTGATAGAACCCTGCCGGCCCCTGCGACCCGATCCGCTCCAGCGTCCGCGCCAGCTCGGGCTGTTTCAAGAGCTCGCCCGGTTCGTACGGTGTGCCGCTCTTCGAGAACTGCGCCACCGACGCCGGGTACTTCTGCATCTGCCGCAGCGCGCCTTTCAGCGATCGCGACAACCCTTCGCTGACCGTGAAACCATCGCGCGCCAGCGCGACTGCCGGATCGACCAGCCGCTTCCACGGCAGCTTGCCCTGTTCCTTCCAGGCGAGGTGAAGGCCGGCCACCGTTCCGGGTACGCCGACTGCGAGGTAGCTGTTGTGGTGCAGTTCGGCGCTGTACGTTCCGTCCTTGAGAAACATCGTCGGCGAGGCTTTTGCCGGCGCCATCTCGCGGAAGTCGTACGCGACCGGCTCGCCCTTTGCCGGCCGATAGACGATGAACCCGCCGCCGCCGATGTTGCCCGCCGTGGGGTGAACGACGGCGAGGGCAAATGCCGTCGCGACCGCGGCGTCGACGGCGCTGCCGCCGGCGGCAATCGCGTCGGCGCCAATCTTCGACGCGATCTCGTTCTGCGACGCGACCATGCCCTTCTGGGCGCGCGTCGGCACCGAGCTCGCGCCGGTGACGACGGCGAGACCGATGCAGGCGAAGAGGATGAGCGCGGACCGGCGTGTGATCATGCGCGGATTATAGCCGCGCCGCTCGTCGCGCGAAGCGATCGCGCTCCGTGACCGCGCTTAGACGCGAGTCGTCTTCCACGTGCCGCGGCGGAAGAACAGCGCGCTGACGATCGACAGGCTCGACAGCCCGATCGCCCCGGCCCAGAACACGCCGGCCGGTCCGAAGCCGAGCGGTCCGGCGAGGACGTAGGCGAGCGGAATCTCGAAGCACCAGAAGCACGCGAGGTTGATCAGCGTCGGCGTCGTCGTGTCGCCGGCGCCGTTGAACGCCTGCGTCAGCACGTACCCGATCGCGTAGAACGGGAAGCCGCCGCTCCAGATCCGCAGCGCGGTGGAGGCCATCGGCGCCACAGCCGGATCGTCGGTGAACAGCGCCACCACCGGCGACGCGAAGGCTACGAACACGATGGCCAGCACGCCAAGGACGCCGGCGTTGTACGCGGAAGTGCGCCACACCGATGCCTCGGCACGCTCTGGTTTGCCGGCGCCGAGATTCTGGCCGACCAATGTGGCCGCGGCATTCGACAGGCCCCATGACGGCATCAGCACGAACATCAGGATCCGGACAGCGATTGTCGCGGCCGCGACGGCGACGCTGCCGAACGATGCGACGATGCGCATCACGCCGATCCACGACGTCGTGCCGATCAGCATCTGCACGATGGCCGTGCCTGATATCCGCAGCATGTTGATCATGATCGCCGGCTCGATCCGCAGGTGCCGCGGCCGGATCGTGATCCGGCCATCGTGTCGCGACAGCAGCCACAGCTGCACCGCGACGCCGATGCCGCGTCCGGTAGTCGTGGCGACCGCCGCGCCGGTGACGCCGAGGCGCGGAAAAGGTCCAAGCCCGAAGATGAAGCACGGGTCGAGGCAGATGTTGAAGGCGTTGGCGATCCACAGCACCCGCATTGCAATGGCCGCGTCGCCGGCGCCGCGGAACACCGCGTTGATCAAGAACAGCTGCAGGATGACAACGTTGCATCCGAAGACAACGCGGGCGTACGACGCGTGCGCGAGGACGTCGCCGCCGGCGCCCATCACCGACAGCAGCGGCCGCGCGAACCAGGCGCCGAAGGCGCCGAGCGGGACGGCGACGACGATCCCCAGCGCGATCGCCTGCACGGCGGCGCGGGCTGCCCCGTCGCGATCGCCCTCACCGACGCGCCGCGCCACGACCGCCGTCGCGCCCATCGACAGGCCAATGGCAACGGCGTAGACGACCGTCAGCATCGATTCGGTGAGCCCCACCGTCGCCACCGAATCGGATCCGACCCGGGCGACGAAGAACACGTCGACGACGGCGAACACCGACTCGAGCACGAGCTCGAGCACCATCGGCACCGCGAGCAGGACAATCGCGCGGTCGATCGAGCCGTCCGTGTACACGCCGCGGTGTGAGCCGGCGAGTGCGTCGCGGATCGTCGCCCATGCGCCGGGCTCACGGCTGGTGATGGTGATCTCGGGCACGATATTGACCCGTAGCGCGAAGGCTTCAGCCGAGCGTCGAGTGCACGGCCTCAGGCTCGCTCGGCTAAAGCCTTCGCGCTCCGCGGTCCGTTACGGCTTGTACGCAATCGCGTCGATCTCGACGCGAAGGCCGTCGCCGGGCAGGCCGGCCACCTGCACGGTGGTGCGCGCGGGACGATGTTCGCCGAACATCCGCGCGTAGACGCCGTTCATCTTCTTGAACTCGCCCATGTCGAGCAGAAAGACGCCGCAGCGGAGGACGTGCTGCAGATCGGATCCGGCCGCCTGCAGGATCGTCTGAATGTTCCTGAGCACCTGCTCGGTTTGCGCCTCGACGTCAGACGCCAGGGTGCCGGTCGCGGGATCGACGCCGCCCTGTCCCGAAACGAAGATCAGACGGTCGAAGCCCATTCCGGGCGAATACGGACCAACCGGCGCAGGCAGATTCGTGGCGCGAACGGGCGTGTGTGTCTGAGACATGCCACATCGTATCGCGGCCGCGCTCACCCGCCGGTCGCGACCGGCCTCGCCGGATCGCTCGACCACTCGCTCCAGGAACCGACATACAAACGCGCGCCGGTCAGGCCAGCGTGCTCCATCGCGAGCAGGTTGTGGCACGCGGTGACGCCCGATCCGCAATAGCAGACGACGTGGTTCGGCGGCGTGCCGGCGAGCGTCTTCGCGAACGATTCGCGGAGCTGCTCCGGCGTCTTGAAGACGCCGTTGTCGACGTTGGTCTGGAAGAAGTGATTGACCGCTCCCGGGATGTGGCCGGGGACGCGATCGAGCGGCTCGACCTCGCCGCGGAACCGTTCCGGCGCCCGCGCGTCGACGAGCCGCCATTCGCGCGAGCCGGCGCGCTGCGCGACGGTTGCCGCATCGACGCGCATGTCGTTGCGCGGCGCCGCGGTGAACGCGCGGGCATCACGGCGCGTTTCGCCGCCAACCACCGGCCGTCCCTCGGCGCGCCATTTCGCGAGGCCGCCGTCGAGCACTGCGACGGCGTCGTGCCCGAGCCATCGCAGCAGCCACCAGAGCCGGCTCGCGAACATGCCGTTGTCCTGGTCGTAGGCGACGACCTGTACGCCGCTGGCAATCCCGAGTTGCCCGAACCGTGCCGCCAGCGCAGCCGGATCGGGCAGCGGGTGACGTCCGTTCGTGCCGGTTTGCGGCGACGAGAGATCGCGGTTCAAGTCGGCGTATACCGCTCCGGGAATGTGGGCGGCCTTATGTTCGCGCGCGCCCCAGCTCTCGTCGTCGAGCTTCATGCGGCAGTCGACGATCGCGAAGGCGTTGTCGTCGAGATGCAGCGCGAGCGCCGCGGTCGAAATCAGTGTCGTGAACGCCATGCCGTACGATACCATCGGAAGCCCAGCGTTCCTGCCAACCATCGTGGTGAGCGGCTCGTCTTAATCAGCCGGGTCACATGTTCCAATCGCTCGTGGTCCTTGCGCTCGCGGCGGCTGCCGCATCGCCCTCCGCGCAGGGCGACGCGGTTGTCGTCCCGGTGAGGATCGTGCACACGACGGGCGAACCCGCTGAGGACATCTGGCGCGGCGCCGTCCCCACCGACGGCTTCGTGCAGCGCGAGCCCGAGGAAGCCGGACTGCCGTCGCAGCGGACCGAGTTCCGCGTCGCCTACGACGCTGCGACGCTGTTCGTCCAGGTCCACGCCTTCGAGACCGACCCGGCGCGCATTGTCGGCTATCTCACGCGCCGCGACGACGACTCGCCGTCGGACTGGATCCGCGTCCTGATCGACTCGTACCACGACCGGCGCACCGCCTACGAGTTCGCGGTGAATCCCGCCGGCGTGAAACAGGACCGCTACTGGTTCAACGACACCGAGAAGGACGACAGCTGGGACGCGGTGTGGGACGTCAAGGTGTCGCGCGACGCGAGCGGCTGGACCGCTGAATTCCGCATCCCGTTTTCGCAATTGCGCTTCAACCCGAGCGACACGCTGACGTTCGGCTTCGCCGTATCCCGGTCGATTGGCCGCCTCAACGAGACCTCGACGTGGCCGCTGCTGGCGCGAAGCGCCACCGGCTACGTCTCGTCGTTCGGCGAGCTGAATGGCCTGTCGATGCGCAGTTCGCCGAAGAGGCTCGAGCTGGTGCCGTACGTGGTGTCCAGCGTCACGCGGCAGCGGCCGGAGGACAATCCGCTGGTCGTGCCGAGCGCGGCGACAGCGGCAGTCGGCCTCGACGCGAAGTACGCGCTGACGCCGGGCCTGACGTTGACCACGACGTTCAATCCCGATTTCGGTCAGGTCGAAGCCGATCCGGCCGTCGTCAACCTGACCGCCTTCGAAACGTTCTTCAACGAGCGCCGGCCGTTCTTCGTCGAAGGATCCGGCATGTTCAAGTTCGACTCGGACTGCTGGGATGGTCCCTGCTCGATGTTCTACAGCCGTCGTGTCGGCCGTTCTCCGCAGGGGGCCACCGGGCTGCCGGAGGGCGACGGCGTCTACACCGAATACCCGGCGCAGTCGACGATCCTCGGCGCCGCCAAGCTGACCGGCCGTGTCGGCCGCGTGTCGCTCGGCGTGATGCACGCCGTCACGCAGGAGGAGACCGCGACCATCCTCGACTCCGGCCTGCGGTCGCAGCGGTCGGTCGAGCCAACGACGAACTACACCGTTGCGCGGGCACGGCGCGAGTTCGCGAATCAATCGTCGATCGGCGGAATCTTCACGTCGACAGTGCGCAGGCTGCCAACGGCGCTGAGCTTCATCCCCGATCGCGCCTTCACTGGCGGCGTCGATTTCGATGCGCGCTTCAGGAAGTTCTATAGCGCGACCGGCTACTGGGCGGCGAGCACCGTGCGGGGCGATCCGGCGGCGATTACCGACATTCAGGAGAACAGCCTCCATTACTATCAGCGTCCTGACGCGACATCGTTTACGCTCGATCCCACACGCACCTCGCTCGACGGCACGAGCGCGCGCGTCGGCCTCAGCAAGATCGGCGGCCAGCGGACACGCTTCAACGTCAACGCCGGCTTCAAGTCCCCCGGCTTCGACTTGAACGACGCCGGATTCCTCCGCCGCGCTGACGAGCGATGGCTGGCGAGCTGGTTCCAGGTCCGCAGCGACGTCCCGAACCGCTGGTTCCGCAATCGCAATCTCAACTTCAACTACTTCACCTCGACCAACAGCGACGGCGATCGGCTCGTCAACGCCGGCAACATCAACGGCAATGTGACCTTCGCCAACAATTGGCAGGCCGGCGGCGGCTTCATGGTCAACGCGCTCACCCTCGACGATCGCCAGACGCGTGGCGGTCCGCTGCTGCTCTCTGACGGCTTCAATATCGTCTGGTCTTTCGTGAACACCGACAACCGGAAGCCGCTGTCGTTGAACATGTTCAACGGCGGCGGCTCGAACGGAGTCGGCTCGACGTTCCACGACCACGAATTCACCGTGACGTATCGCCCGGTGACCGCGCTCACGGTGTCGAGCGGCGTGCGGCTGAACTACGCCAACAACGGCGACCAGTGGACCAATCTCGTGACGGACACGAAGGATCATTACGTGTTCGCCCACCTCGATCAGACGACGGTCGCGCTCACCGAGCGCGTGAACTACACGATGTCGCCGACGCTGTCGCTGCAGCTGTACGCCGAGCCGTTCGTCTCGGGCGGCGCCTACGTCGGTTTCAAGGAGCTTGTCGACGGCCGCAATCCCGACTACGCGCAGCGCTACGCGCCGTTCGCGTACGACCTCGAAGCCAACGGCAATCCCGATTTCAACGCGAAGTCGTTCCGCACGACGAACGTGCTGCGGTGGGAGTACAAGCCCGGGTCGACGCTCTTCGTCGTCTGGCAGCAGGCGCGCGAGAACGACGCCGTGCCTGGCGAGTTCCGCTTCGGGCGGGACGTCCGCAACATCTTCGCGGTGCCGCCGAAGAACGTCTTTCTGGTGAAGCTGGCGTACTGGCTGAACTACTGACGCGCTGTCGCGGCTGGGGGCTGGCTACCGCTAACCCATTCTCGTAGCTGCGGGCTTTCAGCCCGCACAGCTCGCCCCAAGCCTCCAGCCCCTACTGTCGCGGCGTCGCTGTCTTATAGACGACGCCGTTCTTCATCACGAACTTCACGCGGTGCAGCGCCGCGATGTCCCTGGTCGGGTCGCCGTCGAACGCCGCGAGGTCGGCGTACAAGCCTGATTTCACCCAACCGATCTGGTTCTCCATGTGCAGGACGCGCGCCGCCACCGACGTCGCGCTCTTGAGCGCCGCGGCCGGCGCCATGCCATAGGCGACCATCGCATCGAGCTCTCGCGCGTTGTCGCCGTGCGGAAACGTGCCGACGTCGCTGCCGTTGATGATCGTCACGCCGGCGTCGAGTGCGGCCTTGAAGCTGGCGCGTTTCCGCTGGTTCGCCGGCGCCTCGGGATTTGCCGGCGGCCACGGCCCGGCGCCGGCGGTGATCGTCGGGCACAACGCGACGTGATGCTCGACCATCAGCTTGAACACGTCGGGTGTGCCTTCGCCGCCGTGCTCGATCGTTTCCACGCCGGCCAGGGCGGCGCGCCGCATGCCTTCGGCGGTGTTCGAGTGCACCGCCACCGGCACGCCGGCGCTCTTCGCCGTCTCGACGGCGAGCTTCAACTCGTCGACCGAGAACGTCGGCCTCGATCCGGCGAGCGGTCCCCACCGATAGTCGGCGTACATCTTGATCCAGTCGGCGCCTTTGCCGATCTGATCGCGGACCACGCGCGTCAGGCTGTCGACGCCGTCGGCTTCCTCCGCGCCCTGCGGCACGTTCCATTCGGCAATGAACTTCGGCTGGTAGCTGCCGGTCGCGACGATCGCGCGCGTTGAAGCCAGGATGCGCGGGCCGGGGATGATGCCCTGGTTCACCGCCTGCTTCAGCTCGACGTCGGCGTAGCCGGCGCCCTCGGTGCCGAGATCGCGAACCGTGGTAAAGCCGGCCTGCAGCGTCGCCCGCAGGTGATTGGTCGCGCGCGCGACGCGGAGCGCCAGGCCTTCGCGCGAGACCTGGTCGGTCCAGGACGTTTCGTTGTAGGAGTGGAGCAGGATGTGCGAGTGGCCCTCGACGAGCCCGGGCGTGAGCGTAGTGCCGGGGAGATCGACGACGGTTGCACCGGCGACAGCGGCGCCGGCGTCAGGTCCCACCGCCTCGATGCGCTCGCCCTTCACGCGAACCGCCCAGCCCTCGTGCATCGCGTCGCCGTCGAAGACCCGCGCCGGTTTCAGGATGGTGACCGCGTCGTTGGCGGCGGACGGCCGCTGCTGCGCATGAGCGATGAAGGGCGACGCGAGCAGGAGCAGAAGCAGAGGGCGTCGAATCAGCTGCATGCCGCGCATTATAGTGAGGTGTGATGGAGCACGAAGGCTTTAGGCCTGATGGAGCGCGAAGGCTTTAGCCGAGCGATCAGTGACGACGGCCACGGACAACCAATTTGTACTCAGCGATCGCGATCGCGAGATGCTCGACGGCCGCCACGGGCCCGCGCCGCAGCTGGCGATGTCGATCCTCGTGCGCATGGCGGGCGTCTACGGCGCCCGCGAGCTGATGGACATCTCGCAGGCGCACATCGACAGCACGATCTACCTTGGCGACGCGACGCTCGAATTTGCCGAGCGGCTCGCATCGCTCGGCGCGCGGGTCGCGGTGCCGACCAGCCTGAACGTCAGCGGCGTCGATGAATGCGGCTGGAAGGACTGGGCGGTGTCGCCGGAGTGGGCCGCCAAGGCGGCCCGCCAGATGCTCGCCTACGAACGGATGGGCGCCGTTCCAACATGGACGTGCGCACCGTACCAGACCCACATGCGACCGGCGCGTGGCCAGCAGATCGCGTGGGGCGAGTCCAACGCGATTGCGTTCGCGAACTCGGTGATCGGCGCGCGCACCGAACGCTATCCGGATCTGCTCGACATCTGCTGCGCCATCACAGGGAGGGTGCCGGCCGTCGGCCTCCACCTGCAGGAGAACCGCGCCGGGCAGCAGCTGCTGCGGCTTCGCGACATTCCGCCGTCGCTCCAGCGCGACGACCAGTTCTTCGCCGTCCTCGGTCACCTCGTCGGCAAGCTCGCAGAGGAGCTGATCCCGGTGATCGACGGGATCGTCGTCGCGCCGCCCGAAGATCATCTCAAGGCGTTTGCAGCAGCGGCCGCTTCGTCGGGTCGCGTCGCACTGTTCCACATGGTCGGCGTAACGCCGGAGGCGCCGACGCTCGACGCCGCCTTCCATGGCCGTCAACCCGCGCAGACCATCGACATCACGGTCGCCGATCTGCGGGCCGCGCGCCGCGAGCTCACCACCGCCGACGGACGCGAGCTCGATATGGTGATCCTCGGCAGCCCGCACTTTTCGCTCGCCGAGTTCCGCACGCTGGCACCGCTCGTCGAAGGCCGCCGTGCCCACCCGCGCGTGAAGTTCCTGGTCACCTCGAGCCGCCTGATGAAAGAGGATGCCGACAGGGCTGGCGTGCTGGCGCCGATTGTCGCGTTCGGCGCGCAGATTACCCTCGACACCTGCATCCTCGCCTCGCCGATGCTGCCGCCGGAGATCAGGACACTGATGACCAACTCGGCGAAATACGCCTACTACGCGCCAAGCCTGCTCAACACGCGCGTGACTTTCGGCAGCCTCGCCGACTGCGTCGACTCGGCGATCGCCGGCCGCGTCGTACGCGACGAATCGCTGTGGCAGAGCGCCTGATCGCCGGCCGTGTCGTCGTCGCCGGCCGTGCCGAAGGGGAGGCGCTCGTCACCTCGGAGCCGCTGTCCTTCTGGGGCGGCTACGACTTTCACACCGGCGAGATCATCGATCGTCATCACCCGCTCGCCGGCGTGCGCGCCGCCGGCCGCGTCCTCGCCGTCCCGTTCAGCAAGGGGTCGTCGACGACGACGGCGGTGCTGCTGGAAGCGGTGCGCGCCGGCACCGCGCCGGCAGCGATTTTGACGACCGACGCCGACTCGTTCTTCGCGCTGGCGTCAATCGTCGCCGACGTGATGTACAGCAAGTCCTTCCCGGTGATCGCGCTCCAGCCGGCCGACTTCGCTACGCTACGCACGGGCGAACGCCTCTCAATCACCCCCGACGGCATCATCCACGGGCTGTAACTACAGAGGCACAGAGAAGAAAAACGCCGAGCCCGGCATGCCACGCACCGCCGATCGCGTAACTCTCCGTGTCTCCGTGTCTCCGTGTCTCTGGGGTTAGCTTCGTGATCTTCGCTTTCCTCGTGTCTTCGCGATTCCGTCGCGCCGTTTGATACGATTTCATCCTGATGGCGCAGCGGACTGAGCTGGAGAAACTGACTGGTCTCGCGAGCCGCTTCGGCGCGTTCGTCGCTGAGCAGCATCCGTTCGCGCTGGCCGCCGCGATTGACGCGTTTCAGCGCGTCGCGAGAGGAGACGAATCCGACGAGGCGGCGATCGATGCGCTGCGGCCGCGGCTGCTGAACGAGCTGGCGCGGCGGCTCGATGCGGTCCCGCTGCCCGACGGCCTTGCCGAAACCACGCCACGCATTGCCGCCGCCGACCGCATCGTTCAGGCGCGGGTCGCGCTGTTACAGGCATGCGACGGGTTCCTGCGCCGTGCGGCGCTCGAAGCGTCGCTGAGCCGCGACGAACGGATCGAGATTCTGCGCGGCATGATCCTGACGCGCGCGACCGACAACCGGCTGAAAGCGTTCTTTACCAACGGCGAGATCCGCTACGGCGCCGCGGCGTTCCAGGGCAAGGGCTTCCGCTCGCTGGGCCAGGAGGCGATTTACGCTGCCGGGCTGCGGCTGAAGCGCGGCGCGCGCTACCGCGCGGCTGATGGCCGCTGGACCGGCGACGTCATCGGTCCGGTGATTCGCGACCTCGGCATCACGCTGGCGATGCGGCCCGACAGCGACACGGTCAAGATGGTCCTCAACGCGCAGATGGGCAAGGCGGGCGCGCCGCTCGACGGCAAGGACCTGCACATCGGCGATTTCGACTGGGGCATCCTGCCGCCGGCCGCGCCGCTCACCACAGCCACCTTGACCATTGCCGGCATGGCGATGGCCTTCTGGCGCGAGGGCTCCACGCGGGTCGCCATCTCGTTCATCGGCGAAGGCGGTTCGTCGCTCGGCGAGTGGCACGAAGCGATCAACCTGTGCGC
>Ga0070666_10001361_pt1 | contig 14851 bp, 12 predicted proteins | sample KBSS23metaG_FD_64677 | JGI IMG/M metagenome (GOLD analysis project Ga0070666, IMG submission 64677) | Switchgrass rhizosphere microbial communities from Kellogg Biological Station, Michigan, USA - KBS S2-3 metaG | ecosystem: Host-associated > Plants > Roots > Rhizosphere > Soil ... | reverse complement strand
TATTTGCCGGAAGGGACGTCCCACTCTTCCAACTGGCCGGTGTCGGAGTGGAGTGCGTCCACGACGAGGAGATGTTGGTCAGCATCGCAGAATCCCACGACGGATGAACCGCCTTGATACTGAGCGGTTTGAAGACTCTTCTCGAACGGTGCGTGGAATAGTTCGCGCCATGCGCCTTTTGCGTCGTCACGCACTCGCACGTATGTGCTCGCATCTTTAAGGTTGATTGCAGAACATGCCCGGATCTGGAATTTCGAATCGACGTTCCACGAGAGAACATCACCCGGATTCTCGGTATCGAGAGTCGATTCACCGGTCGCGAGATTGATTCGATACATATCGAACACGCCATGATCTCGCTTATTCATGCCGACCAGAACTTCGGCCGGATGATTCGTGTCCGTGATCAGTCCTTGCGCGGTGATGCCATCGAACGGAGTGAGATCCTTGACGTCGCCGGTGCTGGCGTTTGCCGCCATCAAATGGAAAACTTCATCGCCGTCTTTGTCTTGAAAGAACAGAACGCTATTGCCATCAGGCGACCACTTGTAGTTGCCGATATCGCTGTCTGTATGAAAGATGGGATGTGCGTCTCGTGAGCCGATGGGCTGTGCCCACACGGTCATGTGACCGTTGTCCGGCGCGAGAAACGTGATCTGTTGTCGGTTTGGAGAGATTTGGGCGGCTGTGCGCTGGGGAGGACTGAACAAGACTTCCAGCGGAATCGGTTTGTACTGAGCGACGACGAGGCAAAGCGCGGCAAGCATGGCTGCTCACAGGATAACCGAAGAATCTCCAGCCGCTTACCGATGAGACGGTTTGAGCACTTGATAAGCGATACATGCATATATGGCAGCGATACCGGCGGTGAAAATGATCCGCCCCCAAAGTAGATTGCGTTTGGATTGATCTGGGGTTTGCTCGGGCTCGAACCACAACCCATTTCTAGGCTCACGGTTCCAAACGATGAGCAGGAGGATGCCAATTGGGATCAGTGGGACGACGAGTTGCACAGAGGTTTCTTAGCTTAGCAAGAAAGAACTCGGATACGTGACGCGTCATCACTGACAGCGCAACGAGGCGGAACTCCGAATTCCGAGCTCCAAGTTCCGCGTTAAAAAAGTCCCCGCCCCCGAGAAAGGCGGGGGGTCCGTTAGAGTCGTTATCCGTTCTGCTTCTGTCGTCGCAGGAACGTGGGGATGTCCACATCCAGCTCATCCAGCTCGATCGGCTTGCCGACCTCCTTGGCTGGGGGCAGTTGCTGCTGAACGGGCTCATCCTCTCGGCGAGGTCGAGGCTGTTGAGTTTCGATGACGGCTGCATCCGGCTTGTGCCGAATCGCGTTGGGGTCCATACCTGCGGCGAGGATGGTGACCATCACTTCGTCGTCCGGCGTTTCCTTCAACACGTGGCCCATGATGATGTCGGCATCTTCCTGATCGGCGAACTGAAGGATGTAATCCATCGCTTCGTGCGCTTCTCCGATGCTGAAATCGGCGCCGGCGGTGACGTTGACGAGGATGCGCTTGGCTCCCTGGATCGTGGTCTCGAGGAGCGGGCTGTTGGCCGCCATCTGAGCTGCGATTCGAGCGCGCTGCTCGCCATGGCCGAAGCCGAGTCCCATCAGCGCGACGCCCGCATCGGACATGACGGACCGGATGTCGGCGAAGTCGACGTTGATGATTCCGGGGAGAAGAATGATGTCAGAGATGCCCTGCACGCCCTGACGAAGCACATCGTCCGCCGCGGCGAACGCTTCCTGCATTGTCGTCTTCCGCTCGACCACGTTCAGCAGTCGGTCGTTCGGAACCGTGATGAGGGTATCGACGTGAGCTTGGAGCCGGGCCGCGCCTTCATCGGCGAGCTTCCGTCGCTTGGGGCCTTCAAAGAGGAAGGGCTTGGTGACCACGCCGACGGTGAGAATGCCGCGGCGCTTGGCCAACTCGGCGACCACGGGGGCGGCACCCGTTCCTGTGCCACCACCCATGCCCGCTGTAATGAAAACCATGTCCACGCCATCGAGCTCGGCTTCAATCATTCGCTCGCTTTCGTGGGCGGCGCCTTCGCCGACGTTGGGATTGCCTCCGGCGCCCAGTCCCTTGGTGAGATTCTCGCCGAGGGCGACTTTCTTGTCTGCCCGAGACAGGCCGAGGGCTTGCCGGTCGGTGTTCATCGCGACGAATCGGACGCCAATGACGCCCTCCTCGATCATGCGGTTGACGGCATTACTTCCTGCGCCGCCGACGCCGATCACCTTGATCGTCGCCTGATTTTCGAAGAGATTTCCTGGTTGCATGTGCTCGAACGGCTCCGTTGAGTAGGCGCAGACCGGAAGGCGCTAACTCTTGGGAAAGGACGAGGCAACAGCTTCAAACGCTGCTGGAAATCATTTCCTGCGAAGAACCGCGCATCCGTGCGCTACTTGAAGTTAAAGGATAGCTGGTTTGGGGGCGCGTTTGCTACAGCTTTACGTGCGCTCGCATCTTCTCGAGCTTCTTCGGGCCGATGCCGGGCACGCCGAGGAGATCGTCGGGGCTCTTGAATCCGCCGTGCTGATCGCGGAACGCGATGATCTTCTGCGCGGTCGATGCTCCGACGCCGGGTAGGGATTGCAACTCGTCCGCTGACGCGGTGTTCACGTTCACATCGGCGACCGATTTCTTGCTCCAACCGCTTGAAGATTTCGGCTCGGTGGGGGCGGACTCGGCGATCTTTGTCTCCGGCTTGTAGGTGTCCATCGCCGACGCGACATACGACGGCTCGATAGTCACGGGCAAAGAGCCGGACTTGTCGATCGACGAAACGATCGCATGTGTTTGCCGGGCCGCGCTGTGAGCTGACGTCTTGGAAGGGACTCGGAGCTGGCTGCTGTCGACCAACTTTGCGGCGAGGTTGATCTGGTTGAGATCGGCATCTTTGGTCGGGCCACCCGCCGCGTGGACCGCATCCACCACCCGCTTTTCGGGCGAGAAGTGGAAGACGCCGGGATTCTTCACCGCGCCCGCAACATGGACCACGACTTGGGATTGCTTCGGGTCTAAATGGATCGCTTGAGGCGCCGAATTGGCGCTCACCAACTCGGGTGGACCGCTCGCGAAGATGATTGGGGCTGGCTTGCGAAGATACTTCGCCCCGATGAATCCGCACCCAAACAGAGTCAATCCAACGATCGACGCGTATCCGAGGCGCTGTCTGTTGTGGGCGCTCAACATGACATCCGTATTATGTTTGGCTTAGCGGCGCGAGGGTTTTCCACACCCGCTACTAGGCCCGAACGGAGGTGCAGCGTTCTACTTGAGGGGCTGCGAATTACTCTTGCCTCAGCACTCAGCACTCAAACCTCAGCACTTTCGAGCATCGCGTGCCGCCAACCGCGAACGCTTACTCGGCACCCCGTCGCCCGACACGCATGCAGCGCCCTCTCCAAAATGAGCGACCCGATGTGGAGCGTCTTCTCCCGCCCCGGCTCGATCCCCACGATCTCCGCGCGCTCGGCGTCGGACATGCGGCACATCCATCCGACGGCCTTACTGATCTCCTCGTAATCGAGCTCAGCTCCATGAACGCGATCCGGTTCCCAATGCCTCATCCGGTCTCGAATGCTGACCAGGTTGGTGCCCGTCGCGCCAAGTGCGACGACCTCGCCGCACTGGCCGGGCAAATAACAGAGGCCGATCACGTCATCGATCTCGGCAACTCCGCGCAGTAATTCGGGGATTTCGAGTCGCTCTGGTTTCAAGATGGTCCCGCGAAGACCGAGGGTTCCGAGCGGATAGCTCTTTCTGAAACGCACGATCCACTCGCTGTCCACACGATCCGCTGTCACGATCTCCGTGCTTTGCCCACCCACGTCGACAATGGTCAGTCGCGGCGCGGTTGAGAACGTCGGATCGTTTGCGATCGCGCGAAACCCCAACTCCGCCTCGTCCTCTCCCGACAAAACGAAGACCGGCGTTCCCTGTTTCTCCGCGCGCGCCAAAAAATCAGAAGTGTTCGAAGCGATGCGTGCCGCCATCGTCGCCGCCGCGCGAATATCTTCCGCACCCGATGTCTTTGCAATCAACCAAAGATCTTGGATCCCTGCCAGCGTTCGCGTCATCGCCATTTCAGAAAGGACGCCGCTCTCCTTCGTCCCCTCTCCGAGCGAGGTCACGCGGGTCTCTTCGCAAACCGGTTTCCATCCGTTCTCAGTTTTTTCCTCGACCACGAGGAGAACGGAATTCGATCCCACATCGAGAACAGCTTTGCGCATGTAGTGGAGATTACACGAGGTGGCCAAAAATGAAAAATCGTAAATGATTCCTGACCATTTGGTCAATCATCATTTACGATTTACCACTTCGGAATTGGATCACTCGGCGCGCTTTCGAGGGGAAAAGGGCCATCCTAGCCCATGCGCCCGCCAATCCGTTGGCGATTGTAGGGACGCTGGACAGCTTCAAAAAGCCTCAAGAAATGTCGATCAAAATTCCATCGTAGCCAGGCTCAATGCCATGAGGCTTCAATGCTTCTTCCAATTCTTCGTGCGTTGCGTTGCCGTGATGACTGTGATGGGTGGTGACGATTCGCGTGTTATCACCAACCGTTCCTTGCTTTCTCAATCGATCGACGGACTTCACGCACTCTTTCAAATCAAGATGTCCGGTGTAATCGTTTGGAACGAAACCGTTGGTGCATTCGATGACCATCGCATCCAATTTGAAATCGCGGAGGGCAAACCAAGTTTCTTCGGGCCAGATGCCCGTATCGGTCGCGTAAAGAAAAGTCTTTCCGCCCCGCTCGATGACAAAATTGTGCGCGTCTTCACCGGGGCGACCGTGCATCGCTCGCACCGGCGTCACCACATACTCAAGATGGTTGAATGGGCAGAAGGACCGCGTGACAGCGACATCCAACGGCCAATCGGGATAGCGCTCCCAAATCGCGTCCGTCACCATCGCGTTCGCAAAAATTGAAAAACCGACATGGTCCATGTCGGTAAACGGGAAGAGCGCGTACTGGAGCTGGTCCACGGCAAAGTGGTCTTCATCCATGTGCGTGAAGAGCACGGCCGACCAATCCCTGGCGTTCGTCCCGGATTGATGCATCTGCATCAGGGTTTCTGGCGGAAGATCCAATTTGAGGCAATCGTCCACCACAGCGGAGCTTCTGCTGCGGATGTTCTTGCCCTTATGCTCCCGAGCGTGTCTGCAAATGCGGCAGTCCCCGTGAAATGCGGGTATCCCATCTGCGGCGCCGGTGCCGAGAAGTCTGATCTTCATTCGCGGGGGTTACTCGAAGTCTGACAACGACCAGAGAACCAGGCCGCTGAGAATCTTAGGGAAATAGTAGGTGCTTTTCTGTGGCATTTTCTCGCCCCCTAGGGCAATAGTCCTCATATCCTCGACACTTGGCGGGTTCATGAGGAACGAAACCGCACCGCCCTGGTTCGGGACCCGCTCGGCCTCTCGAGCATCCCGGGTGTAGGCGATGTTGTCATTACTCTTGACTCCGAGCAGCTTCTCGAGAATGACGTGATGCAGCACGCTCACGTCTAAAGACCTAAGCGCGTCGCTCCCTTCGCCCTCCATTTTCGCCAATCGGTCGAAGTCTTTGGGAGTTAGGACAAGACCGTGCCCGCCCTCGATCGCGACACCAAACGCTCGTTGCCCTGCCTTATGCGCTTTCTCTAACTCCGGCCAAAGGCTCGAGGAATGCACTTCCTTAATATCGAATTCGGGAGCGAGTCGCTCCACGATCTCATCGCGCGACATCGTGATCCCGTGCACGATTCGGTGCGTGGGCAGCAACACCAATCCAGGATCAGACATGGAGGTCAGGGCCATCATCATGTAGTCCTCGGCCACCGGTCCGCTCTTGTCACCAAGCATCTGGCGGAAGGTCATCGCGGTCTCGTATCGATGGTGACCATCCGCGATCCAAAGCTTCTTGCCCGCGAGCATTTTCTGAAGACCTGCGATCGCTTCCTTGTCGACGATCGGCTCTAACTTATGAGTCGACCCCACCACCATCGGAATGCTCACGCTGCCCGCGACCTCGGCGGACTTCACCGCGTTGTCGATCGCGCCACCATCGTCTTCGTAAAGTCCGAAGATGCATTCGAGATGAGATCGCGTCGCTTCCAAAATGCGCAACCGATCTTCCTTGTGTTTAGGGAAAGTCTGCTCGTGGGGAAGAACGATGCCCTTCTCATACGGCTCGACCTTGATCAAAACGATCAGTGCCGTTCGCTTCAGCGGATGACTCACACCATCGATATGAAACTCTTGCGTGTATCGATAAAACGCTGGGCTGCCCTCTGGTGCCATCACGCCTTGTCGACGCCAGTCTGCAAGGAGCGCAGCCGACCGCGCGTACTTCACAAACTTGCTGCGATCATCCGGCTCGTGGTCGGGCAGGGTGAGGCGGACGATGTTGTAAGCGCTTTCGCTCGCGTAATCTTCGCGCTCGGCGGGAGTGAGAACGTCGTACGGAGGTGCGACGAGATTGAGCAAATCTCCAGCGTCGGCTGTGTAGCGCAAACCGCGGAAAGGTCTAATCTCCGGCATTTGGCGGTGGAGTCTACTGCAAGTCGGGCACTCAGTTTTTGGAGTTCTCTCCTAGAGCCCAGAGCCAAGAGCCTAGAGCCCGGGATTTCCCGTCCATACTTCAATTAATGCAGGCAGAAGGCTTTCTCAAACTAACTAGCGCTCAAGTGGAAGCCCGACTCGAGGCTCTGCTGCCAACTGTCCGCACCAAACCCACCGAGTTGCATGAAGCCATGCGCTACTCCGCGATGGCGCCGGGCAAGCGGCTGAGACCCGCGCTTTGCGTTGCAAGCGCTGAGGCGGTCGGAGAGAATGCGCCCCTCGTCCTCGACGCCGCTTGTGCCTTGGAGATGGTCCACGTCTTCTCCCTGATCCACGACGATCTCCCCGCCATCGACGACGACGAACTCCGCCGCGGTCTTCCCACCTGCCATATGCGATTCGGAGAAGCGATCGCGATCCTCGCTGGGGACGCGCTATTTGCCCTCGCGTTCGAAGTTGTCTCAAAACTCAAAGCTCCATCGGACCGAGTCGTTCGCGCGATCTCCATCCTTTCTTCCGCGAGCGGATCGAGCGGTTTAGTCGGCGGTGAAACGGTCGACGTCCTGTCTGAAGGCAAGCCGTTCGACGAAAGCACGGTCGAATACATTCACTCGCGAAAGACGGGCGCGCTCGTTTCCGCATCGTGCGAAATCGGCGGACTCCTCGGAGGCGGCACCGATGAACAAATCACTGCGCTCAAAGAATTCGGAAAAGAAGTTGGTCTCGCATTCCAGATCGCGGACGACCTTCTCAACGAACTCTCCACCGCCGACGCATTAGGAAAGGCAGCAGGAACAGACCGTGCGAGATCCAAAGCGACCTATCCCGCACTTCATGGAATTACCGAATCGCGAGAAGCAGCGCGTCAGGCGATCGATCGCGCTTTCGAACACATCGACAACATCCCGAACGCGGATACGTTGGTGCAGTTGGCGCGCTACGCGATTGAGCGAGTGCACTAGTTACGAATTAGGGATTTTGCGCTCCAGCGCTCTCAGGTCACGACGCGAATAAATAGAATTTGGTAGATGCATGTCAGCAGAAAGACGAGCATTGCGAGCCCTCCGACGAAGGCAAGGATCGTGTGCCAACTGCGGCTAGCGCGAACTGAGTAGACGAATCCCCAAATGCCGAGGCACATTCCAAGTCCGACACAAAGGCTACAAACAAATTCCCAATCTAAATATTTGCGGTCGTTGTCCATGGCGTACATCCAGAATTCGGAGAGACCGAAGATGCTCCATCCGATGGCGACAAGCCTAAAGGCTTCCACGCCCCTCTGCAGCTTTCTCGTGTCTTGATTCACGCCTTCCATTTCCCGCCGTTCCATCGATGCCGATACTCCTATTCTAAGCCAGCTTCTGCAACCCTAGGTCGCGCGTCCTGTATTCACAACCAATGAAAGCCAACTACGGCATCGACGCCCCAACCGTCGTCCGAAACATGCTGATCGCCGCCGCGATCCTCTTCGTCATCGCGGGCGTCTTCGCACCTGTACGCTGGCTCATGTGGCCGGGAGGTTTTGTCCTTGCCACCGCGCTGATCATGATCTTCGGAAGCAAGGTCTGGAAACTCCGCATGCGGGACCGCCTCCTTGATGGCCTCCAACTCAGAGGCGACGAGCAAGTCCTCGACGTCGGGTGCGGACGCGGTCTCATGCTAATCGGCGCGGCAAAGCGCCTCACCACCGGGACCGCCACTGGCATCGACCTCTGGCGAACGGTTGACCAATCCGGCAACAGTCCCGATGTCACGAACGCAAACGCGAAAGCCGAAGGGGTGGAAAGCCGCATCAAGATCGAAACCGGCGACATGACGGAGATGCCCTTCCCAGACAACTCGTTCGATCTAATTCTCTCTAGCTGGGCGATCCACAACGTGCCCGGAAAAGACCTCCGCGCGAAAGCCATCGAAGAAATCGTCCGCGTGCTCAAGCCCGGCGGGCGAGTGGCGATCATCGATATCGACGCCGCATCCGAATATGTGGAAACCTTTCGCGCGGCAGGGATGCTGAATTTAACGAAGTCGCCGCCGAGCTTCTTGTTTGTCACCCCAAGCTGGACCGTACGCGCGACCAAACCATGAAAAGCCAAATCTCGAATCCACAGAATCTCCGTGAAACTCTGTGGCTCTGTGGTTGAAGTTGTTCGTAATGAGAGGATCCCGAGAGGAGATGTGGAAAAGCTGACATGAGAAACGCTTTGCAACTATTTGGTGAATCCACGCGATTTTTGCGAATTTCGTCTGTCCGCCAAAAATCCACCATCGAAACACCCCACAGGAGCCGTCAGACATATTTGGAAATGGGTGCAAAGGCGCAACCAATAAGCTTTCAAACCTCGGAGGACCATGCTAACTGAATTTGAGGTCCGACGAAAAATCCGAGACATCACTGCATCGGGCGAACCCGCAAACCGCCAAGTGCGTATGTTGCTGCGCGTGGGTCGTGCCCTCAAACGCCAGCTCACCGCGCTGACCAAGGCGCGACGTCGAATCCTCGGCGGATCCGATCGAAATGCCGGATCACAGCTCGATCGACTCATCCTTCGCAGCAGGTCTCTTCGCGAAGAAGTCCGAAGCGAAGCGGATCAGCTTCGAAAACCCCGCTCACGCGGCGGACTCTTCTAAGTTCACCGCGCAGCCGATAATGCATGGGTGCGCCCATGCGTACTGAAAGGGAACATGAGCGGCGGTATCCTCAACTCACATTCAGCGATGTCCGAACCTGTCACAACCGTCGAACCTACCGTGGTGGAGCAAAAGCGCCCCTCGAATAGCACGACAGGTGCATTTTTCGGCGCCGTCGCCTTCCTCGCCGGCCTCGGGCTGCTCTTCTACACGTTTAAGTTGGCGTACGACCAATTCAACATCCCCCCCGAAACCTCATTGCACATCCCGCCAGGCAAGGCCCTGGATACGACTATTGCCGTCCAATCGTTTGCCGGTTTGATCATTCGCGTGTTGCTTCTGATCGTGATGGCTATCGTAGGGGCGATGATCACCAATCGCGGAATCAAGATGTATACGGATTCGCGGAGCTAGGCTCGGTGCCGCCCCATCAATATCTGCAACGGATAAGTCACCTTCAAGATCAGACTCGACCGGAATTTCTGCGCGTTCGGATCGCCGAGAATGAGGAAATACTCCATCCCCGCATTACCGCTTCGGCGATAGGCGACGTACGCATTCCAATCTCCGCCCTGCTGAACGGCGCGTCCACTAAGCGAGCGATCATTTCCTAGATCGTAATTCGCCGAGAGAATGGTTTGCGTTTCTCTTCCGCCGAATTCGAAGATTTGATACGAGCCAACCATCTGCAGCATGGGGAGGGGCCGATAGTTGAGAGAGAGCGTAGTCTGTTTGTAGTCTTGATTGCTCACCTTTCCGAATTGATAGTCGACCTGCCAGTGACGATACGAATCGCCGCGAGGCCGTTCCAGACTCAGAAAGACAACGTGATCTTTGTTGCCATCAAATTCAGTCAACAAATATCCGGCGTCGAAGTCCATTCCGTTCCGCCACGTGGAACTCGTAAAGACGTCGAGCTCATGGAGGTATGTCTTTCCTCCAAACGTATCCCAGTTGCGCGCGAACAAAGAGTAGCCCTCTTCTAACAGCGGTCCACGCTTAAGCGGGTGGGTCATATCAAGCGACCCGCTCACGCCTTGAAATCCGGTTTGGGGAGCAAAGCCGAGGCGCGGATTGAACTTGTCTGTAACTGACGAGAACTGAATGTCCCCATTTACGCCAGCGTTGTTGTAAGAGAATCCGGTGTTGTGTCTCTGGCCGGTCTTCGTTTCACTGTCCGTCGTGCCTGCGAACTGATAGAACCAATCCCAGGGACCTGCGCCGTTTCTGAATTCCGTGTGGAATGCGTCGTTGCGAAGGTCTTTGCCATCCAAACCCGAATAAGCGAATCGAAGACTCTTGTGAGTGGAGATTTGATTGTGCGCGTTGAAGACAAGTGCGTTGCGGTTGCCAAAATCGCTCGTGTTCAGGATCGCCAGATCTGTGCGATCGCCAAGCTTTCCGTAAACCTTCGCGCCGACATCAAATGCGTTGATGCGCTGAGTGGTGAAGATCGAAGCATCGTCCGATGTTTCGAAATAGTTGCCGCCCTCTAAGAAGAATGGACGCGACTCTCCCGCCAGCCTTTCGAAATAGCTGAAGTCCAAAGAGAGAACTTGATTCTCGATGTTGCGGAAGTCCGGGTTAATCGTGCCGACAAAGTCGAGGCTATCTGTTAGCTGCGTTTTCAGGTCGAGGCCCGAGTTGACGATCGACTTATCTTTCTTGTCGTAACCAACATACGTGTACGGAAGGAAGCGGAGCACCTTCGGTGGTCCGGGCGGGACCGTCACATTGGTCCAAATCGGAGTGTTCTGCGCCTGCGAGCCTTCGATGTATCGCCAAGAATGATCGCGATTGATCCGCGGGCTGTAGCGATAGGTGTTGATTCGAAGGTCATGAACTCCGGCACTCGGCAAGCGCATGATCGACCACGGTATGCGAGCTTCTGCCTCCCATCCTTCTGGTGTGATGCGTCCCTTCGCATAGATTTCACCGACCCATTCGCGCTTAGCCGCACGTCCACCTGCGATGCGTGCATTGGTCGCGCCGCGCGGGTTGATCTGAAATACATTGAATTCAGAGAGATTGTTGAACGGATCCACGATGAGGGCGATAACATCGTTTCCGTTCATGCTCACATTGGTTCGATACTCTGTCGCCTTGATCTTCGAAGGATCAGCGTCGGGGAACTTGCCCGCGAAGTAGATGTACTTGCTGTCGTAGGCGAGCCAGAACTTCGCTGTGATCAGACCCGGCGATCCGGTTTCTGCATCGACCAGCCCCTCGAAGCTCGGGACGTCTTTCCACTCAACCGCATCATCGACAACGCCGTCGATGGTAGGCGGCGTGGCCATGACATAGCCGGGCACGGTGCTCGGCGTATTGGGAGGATTTTGTCCTTGAGCAGAACTGAGGCTTGCGAAGAGAAATGAAAACGCGACAGCAAAAATGCGCACGTTAGATAGGTATCGATTGTGAGGGTTCATTGTTGGCCGTGAGGGTGGCGAAAGAGACAATACTGGAAACTGGATACCGGATGCTGGATTCAAGGTGCCCGTCGATGATCGCGAGATCATCCAGGATCAAGAATCCAGGATCCAGTATCTTTTCCGACTTAGTGCTTGCCCATGAAGATGGACAGCGGATACGTCAGCTTGAGGATCAGGCTCTTCTTGAACTTCCGTGAGTTGGGATCACCGAGAATCAAGAAATATTCCATGCCCGTGTTTCCGCTTCGCCGATAGGCGACGTACGCGTTCCAGTCATCACCGGACATCACTGCCCGACCGCTGATGGATCGATCGCTTCCCAAATCGTAGTTCGCCGAGATGATCGCCTGCCGATCTGTGCCGTTATGTCGCACGGTCTGATACGAAGCATTGATCTGCATCATCTCTATCGGCCGGTAAAGGAAGTTCAGCCCCGTGGATTTGTAGTCCGTGCCTTCAACTACGCCCTGACTCTGGTTGATGCTCCACCGGCGATAGTTGTCGTTCCAGGGTCGCAGCACGCCTAACGTGTAAACGTGATCCTTGAAACCCGCGAACTCGAATTGATCGTAGTTAAGCGAAATGTCGGTGCCATTTCGAAGAGAGTGCTCGCTTGAGAATGTGATCTCGTGAAGGTATTTGTCGCTGCTGTCTTGCTTGTCCCAGCCGCGCCAGAATACGTTGTAGTTTTCTGCTTGGATAGGGCCATGGATGAGGTTGTGGCCAACGTTCATGTCGCCATTGAATCCATGAAACCCCGTCTGCGGCGCAAAGCCAAGTCGAGGATCGAAGTGAGAAGTCACGGATGAATATTCGAAGTAGCCGCCGTAATTTCCATTCGAATAGTTAATGCCCGGGTTATGGCGCACGCCCTTTCCATCGATCGTGTCGCTTGTGCCAGCGTGCTGATAATAGAAAGTCCATGGACCGCTGTCCGTTCTATATTCCCCGTGATAGGCGGTGTTCTTAAGATCGGGTCGGTTCATGTCAGATAGCGCAATTCGAAAACTCTTGTGCGCCGAGACCTGATTGAATGCGTTCAGGACGAAGTTGTTCTGATGCGAGAAGTCGGAGGTGTTGAGGATCGCAATGTCAGTCTTTGCGTTGAGCTTGCCGTAAAGCTTTTCGCCAGCGTCAAAGGCTGAGATGCGTTGGCTTGTAAAGATAGGGGCGTCGTTAGAAGTGTGGAAGTAGTTACCACCTTCTAAGAAGAAGGGACGCGATTCGCCGGCTAGTCGCTCGAAGTACGAGTGGTCGATCGAGAGGACTTGATTCTCGATGTTTCGGAAGTCGGGATTAATAGTGCCTGCGAAATCGAGGTCATCGGTGATGCCGGTCTTGAGATCGAGTCCTCCATTTGCGACCGTTCCATCTGGGGCGGTCCCGAGATATCCATACGGGAGAATCTGGAGAACCTTCGGAGCTCCTGGGGGCACCGTCACGTTCGTCCACGTGGGCGTGTCTTGAACGTGTCCGTTGTCGATCAAACGCCACGAGGTATCCCGGCCATAGCGAGGATTGTATCGATAGACATTGAATCGAAGATCGTGAACGCCCTGCGGCGGGAGCTTCATGATCGTCCATGGAATACGAACTTCCGATTCCCAGCCCTCAGGTGTAATGCGGCACTTCGCTTCGATCTCTCCGACCCATTCACGTTTTGCTGCGCGTCCGCCGATGATGCGTGCGTTGGTGGCACCACGTGGGTTGATTTGGAAAACGTTAAAGTCCGCGAGAGTTCCGAACGGATCGATGATGATCGCAACATCGTCGTTACCGGCGAGGCTAACGTTGGTCCGATATTCCGTCATTTTGATCTTCTTAGGATCATCGTCTGGAAGCTTGGCCGCAAAGTAAATGTATTTCGTGTCGTAAGCAAGCCAGAACGTCCCCTGGTACGGCACTTTGCCGCCGTTGCTCGCATCCACCAATCCTTCGAATTGGGGCACATCTTTCCACTCTTCGGGTTCGATGACACCATCGATCTTAGGCGGCGTCTGCATGACGTAGCCGGGCACAGAATTGCCTACTTGAGGCTGCTGCGTAGTTGTCGCCGGCGTCGGTGGTGTTGACGTGGTGTCTTGTGCGAGTGCGAGACATCCAGCGGTCGCGAGAGAAAGAAGCGCGAGCGAACGCGCATGAAACGAAAGGTCAAAGAACTTCATGATTAGAGAATGTTGAGTGTTGAGTTTTTAGGTGGTGAGTGCTGCTTGATTCGTCTGGCCAATTACGATTTACGATTTACCGAATACCGAATACCGAATACCTATTTGCTGTGATGCCCCAAGAACATTTGGAGCGGATACGTCGCTTTCAAAATTAAACTGCGGCGAAACTTGTTCGCGTTTGGATCGCCCAGGATAAGGAAGTATTCGATTCCCGATCCACCTGCGCGCTGCAAGGCAACGTACGCATTGACGTCGTGACTGCCCTGCACCACGCGGCCGCTGATCGTTCGATCCGCGCCAAGGTCGTAGGACCCGCCTAGGATGATCTGCTTGTCGTCGCCATTGAAATGCACGAACTGCGAAGTTAAGCTGAGCTGCAGTTTGTTCACCGGACGATAAGCGGTGCTAAAGGAGATGTTTCGGTAATCCGCGCTCTCGATCTCGCCCCACGTGTAGTTCACGTTGAAGTTGCGATACGGGTCGCTTCGCGGATTCTGCAAATCCAAAGTGAACGTATGATCGTTCGACCCTTCGAACTGGCTGAAGTCGACATTTCCAGAAATCGCCGCGCCCTGTTTCAAGCCGACTAAGATATCGCCGCCCATTCCACGCCGATAGTTACCGCCGCCAAAATGTTGGAACTTATTTGCGTAGGTATCGAGAGAAACCTCGTTCACCGGTCCATCCTTAATGATGTGATCCCATCCGACAACTCCGCGCACACCCTTGTAATCCTTTTCCGGAAAGAATCCAAGACCGGGATGGAATTTAGGAGAAACGGATTGAGTGGTCACGTTTGCAAACGTCTCACCGTTTTGCCAGTTAGCTTGGATCGATCGTTCGTCACCCCTTCCTCGGGAGTTGTCGTCCGTGTGCTCCTGACGCAGGAAGATGTTCAGCGCCTTCGTCGCTTGAATTCCCCAGGCGAAAAGATACGCCTGATTCTTCGCAGTCTCGCTATCTAGATTGGTGTGAGAAAAGCGGAACGTATTCGTCGGATCAGGGTTGTACTGCATTGTCGTCATCAGGTCGTTCTCGTGTCCGAAATCCGCCG
>Ga0070666_10001358_pt1 | contig 14858 bp, 15 predicted proteins | sample KBSS23metaG_FD_64677 | JGI IMG/M metagenome (GOLD analysis project Ga0070666, IMG submission 64677) | Switchgrass rhizosphere microbial communities from Kellogg Biological Station, Michigan, USA - KBS S2-3 metaG | ecosystem: Host-associated > Plants > Roots > Rhizosphere > Soil ... | reverse complement strand
GATGCCCGCGCCTCCTCCGGGATCGACTCCCGCGATCGTGAGCGCCACCGGAAGCGCCGGGCTCATGGGGAAGAGTCTACTCCCCGCGGTTGACCGCGGCCCCCGGTTCCGGTACGTTTCGCCATTCGACGGGAGAAAGAACGGATGGCCAAGAAAATGCGGCGGGAAGACTTGAGGCGCGACGAGGTCATGGAGACCGTCGGCAAGGGGATCCAGTTCGTGTCGGTGCACCGCCGGGGAGCGACCGAAGCGATCGGAATCGCAGTCGCGCTGGCCGTCCTGATCGGCGCCTTCGTGGCCTTCCGGGCGCACCGGGAAACCCAGGCGGGGGACCATCTCTCCCGGGCGCTCGCGACGCTCGCCACCCCCCTCGTCTCCGACCCCTCGGCGGGAACCGCTCCCAAGACGTATCCGTCTCCGCAGGAGCGCGATGCCGACGCCGACCGGGAGCTCGCGGCCGCGGCGGAGTTCGGGGCGACCCGCTCGGGGCGCGAAGCGGAGGTCATCCTCGCGGCCCGCGGCCGCCAGAAGGACGCTCTGGCGACCTTCGACCGCTTCGCGCGGAGCGGAAAGACCGTCGTCTCCGCGGCGGCGGAGATCGACCGCTACCGCTCGCTCGCCGCGCAGGGCAAGGCGGCGGAAGCGATCGCCGGGATCAAGCGCGCGATTGAGACCTCGGGCTCTCCCGTCCCGAAGGACGCGCTCCTCTCGGAGCTCGCGTCGCTCTACGAGCAATCCGGCTCGGCGGCCGACGCGAAGGCGACCTACCAGCGCCTCGCTTCGGAATATCCGGACTCTCCTTACACGCAGGAGGCGCAGGGCAAGATCGGCTCCGCCTCGTAGGACCACGATCGCCTCCGGCGTCCCCGCGTGACCGTCCTCGCCGCCGTCGCGGCGCTCTTCTCCCTCCTCTCGCTCGCCTGCTTCTTCGCCAACCGGGCGGCATTTCCCCGGCTTCCCCGGGCAAACGATCGTCCGGAGTGGCCGCCCGTCTCGATCGTCGTGCCCGCGCGAAACGAAGAGCGCGACATCGAGTCCGCGGTCCGGTCGCATCTCGAAAGCGATTACCCCGATCTCGAAGTCGTCGTGGTCGACGATCGCTCGGACGACGGGACGCGGGAGATCCTCGCGCGCCTCGCGGAGGGAGATCGGCGAATCCGGATCGTGGCGGGCGAGGAGCCTCCGCCGGGCTGGCTCGGAAAGCCGCACGCCCTCCGGCAGGGCGCCGGCCACGCCCGGGGCGAGTGGCTGCTCTTCGCCGACGCGGACGTCGTCTATGCCCCGGACGCGCTGCGCCGCGCGATGGACGATGCGCTCCGTCGGGAGCTCGCGCTCCTTTGCCTGCTACCGCGCCTCTCGGCGCGGGGATTCTGGGAGAACGTCCTCATGCCCAACCTCTACGCGACCATGCTTCTCGGCCCCGGATTCCTCGCCGCGAAGCCGCGCTTCCGAGGGATCGCCGTCGGCGCGGGCGCGGGGAATCTCGTGCGCCGCCCGGCGTACGACGCGGCCGGGGGGCACGAGGCGCTGCGGTCGGCGGTCATCGACGACGTCGGTCTCGCGATCGCGGTCAAACGCGCCGGGTGCCGCGTCGGCGCCGCGCTCTGCGTCGATTCCGTCTCCGTCCGGATGTATCGGGGCTTTCGGGAGATCGCCGAGGGGTTCTCGAAAAATCTCGCCTACGTCTTCCCCCGCCCCTCCGCGCTCGCCGCGGCCTATCTCGCCGTGTTCGCGGTCGCGATCGTGCCCTGGGTCGCGCTCGCCGTCCCGGCGCCGGTCCCGGCCCGGGGCTTCGCGGCCCTCGCGATCGTCCTCACTCTCGTCGGCCGTTTCGCCGTCGCCCGGAGAACGCGCTCGCCGCTCTGGAGCGGCTTGTTCCATCCCGTCATGGTCGCCGTCTGGAGCGGGATCGCGGTGCGCTCGCTCTACCGCCGCGTGGTCACCCGAAAGATCGCCTGGAGGGGAAGGACGACTTCGGCGCCGCCTTGAAGCGGCCTCGCCCGGAGCCGGCTCCGGAGCGTTGCCCGCGCGGGATCCCGTCTCAGCGCGATCCCTCGGGGGTGAGGATTCCTTCGAATCCCTCTTCTTCGAGGCGCTTCAATGCGTCCGCCGCGGCCGCCTTCGAAGCGAGAGGCCCGACCTTCACGCGCGTGAGCCCCTCGAAGGGCTCCGTGAAGACGGCATGTCCGGCCGTCCGCGCTTTGCCGGCGAGCGACTCCGCGCGATAGGCGGAAGCGAAGGACCCGATCTGCACGTTCCATCGGCCGGACGGCGAAATCTCGATCGCCTCCGGGCCCGGCTCGACGACCGTGAAGCGGACCCGGGCCACTCCCGGTCCGATGAGGCCAACTTTCTCCGCGGCCGCGCGGGAGAGGTCCAGGATCCTTCCCCGGATGAAAGGTCCCCGATCGTTGACGCGAACCCGTGCGCTCCCTCCTGTCGCCGGATTGACGACGTCGATCCATGTCCCGAGCGGAAGCGTCCGATGCGCGGCGGTCATCTTCTTTCCGTCGAAAATCTCGCCATTGGCGGTCGGCTTTCCTTCGAAACCGTCCTTGCCGCCGTACCAGGAGGCGAGCCCTTCTTCGGTATGGCCCGCCGCGGCGGGCGGCGGAGGGGCGGGCCTCCCGCCCGGCGCCGTCACCGGGGCCTTCTTCGCGCAGGAAGCCGAGAGAAGGGATCCTCCCAGAATCGCCGCGATCCAGAGGGCGCGACCGCGACCGGGTGATGCCGGACGACCGGGAGGAGCGATCAGACGCGCAGGCCCTCGGCGGGCCGGGTCTCGACGCCCTCGAGCGCCGGGTCGAGCTCCTCGCGGAGGAAGGCCTCGACCTGGTCCGCCGATCGGCCTGTGAGATTGCGGCGCGCCACGCCGTCCACCTCCTCGCGCGACAGGCGGAACGCCGGGTCCCGCGCGATCGCGGCGGCGAGGTCCGATTCCGGCCCGGCCTTCGGCGCCGCGGCGGCCCGCGCGAGCACGCGGATCTTCTCGTGCAGATCCTGCCGGTCGCCCCCCCGCCGGACGGACTCCATCAGGATGTTCTCGGTCGAGAGCGTCACGATCTCGCGTTCGAGGTTCGCCGCGATCACCTCCGGGCGCACCTCGAGCCCCGCGAACACGTCGTCGAAGATCAGGGCGATCGCGTCGCACGAGAGGAACGCTCCCGGCACGGAGAGCCGCTTGTTGGCCGAATCGTCGAGCGTCCGCTCGAGCCATTGCGTCGCCGCGGTGAAGGCGGGATCGAGCGAGAGGGCGATCACGTGGCGGGCGATCGCGCAGATCCGCTCGGCGCGCATCGGGTTGCGCTTGTACGGCATCGCGGAGGAACCGATCTGCGATTTTCCGAAAGGCTCGGCGAGCTCGCCCTCGTGCTGCAGGAGCCGCAGGTCCGTCGCGCACTTGTGCGCCGACTGCGCGAGCCCGGAGAGGGCCGCGAGCACGAACGCGTCCTGCTTGCGCGAGTACGTCTGCCCCGAAACGAGCTGCCGCTTCTCGAACCCGGCGCGTCCGGCGATCGCGCGGTCGAGCGCCTCGACTTTCGCGCCATCCCCGTCGAAGAGCGCGAGGAACGAGGCCTGGGTGCCGGTCGCCCCCTTGGCGCCGAGGAAACGGAGACCGGCTCTCACCCGGCGGATCTCCTGGAGATCCCAGAGGAAATCCTGCGCCCAGAGGCACGCGCGCTTGCCGACGGTCGTCGGCTGGGCGGTCTGGAAGTGGGTGTAGGCGAGGCAGGGGAGGCCGCGGTGCTCCCACGCGAAGTCGCGCAGGCGCCGGAGGAACGAGCCGACCCTTCCTTCGAGCAGCCGGAGGGCGTCCCGCATCTGGATGAGATCGCCGTTGTCGGAGACGAAAGCGGACGTCGCCCCCCAGTGGATGATGCCCGCCGCGGCGGGCGCCGCGAGGCCATAGGCCTTCACGTGCGCCATGACGTCGTGGCGTGTCTCCGACTCGAAGCGCGCGGCGGCGTCGAAGTCGATCGTGTCCACGTTTGCCCGCATCTGCGCGAGCGCGCCGGCGGGCAACGGCAGGCCGAGCTTCTCTTCCTCCTCGGCGAGCAGCACCCAGAGACGCCGCCACGTCCCGAACTTGAAGGAGGGCGAGAAGACGCGGGACATCTCCGCCGATGCGTACCGTTCGGTCAGGGGATCCACGTACGCGGTGCGGCCCGGCTCCGTCATTCTTCGTCGATCTCCCCGATCGCGAACCTCAGCCTGTCTTCGTTGCCGCAGACGGAGCAGAGCGCTTCCTGGATCATGCCGCCGTCGGTCTCGAAGACGTAGCAGGGCGTCTGGCACTCCTTGCAGACGAGATAGTCGATCTCGCGGTCGGCCCCTTCCGACTTCATGCGATTGTTCTCGGGATCGGCAAAACCACGGAGTATGATTTTGGCAGATTTAAGGAGACGGCGCCATGCACTTCTCGCTTCTCGGGTTCCTCGTCCTGCTCCTCGTCGCGGCGGTCTGCGGGGCGATCGGCCGCGCCATCGCGGGCGGCACGCGCGGCGGATGCCTCGTCTCGGTCGCCGTCGGCTTCATCGGCGCCCTGCTCGGCACGTGGATCGCCCGGAAAGCCGGCCTCCCCGAGCTCTTCGCGGTGTCGATCGACAACCATCCCTTCCCGGTCGTCTGGTCGATCATCGGAGCGGCGCTGTTCGTGGCGCTGGTCCACCTGATCTCGGGTCGGCGGTAGCCGCGGGCGTGACGCCGAGTCTCGCGCTGGGAGCGCTCGCGATCGTCGTGCTGGCGGCGATCGCGCTCCTGTCCGTTCGCCGCGGAGCCCTGCAGCAGCAGGCGGCGGCGGAGCAGCGGCAGCTTCTTCTCGCCCTGACGGCGGAGACGGCCGCGGCGAAAGCGCTCGCCGACCAGTCCGGGAAGACCGGCCGGGCCCTTTCGGACGCGCTCGAGAAGCGGCTCGAATCCTTCGAGCGGACGATCGACGGGCGGATCCAGGCCAGCCACGAGGCGATCGGCGTCAATCTCGGGACGATGCAGCAGCAGAGCGCGGATTCGGCCATGCTGCTCAAGTCCGTCGGAGAAAATCTCGGCCGGGTTTTCGAGGCGTCCAAGAAGATCGAGAAGCTCGCGGGCGACGTCACGCGGCTCGAGGATCTGTTGAAGCCCCCGAAGATCCGGGGACTGCTCGGCGAAGCCTTTCTCGAGGAGGCCCTGCGGCAGGTGCTTCCGCCCGGGGCGTACGAGATGCAGAGGCGTTTTTCCGACGGCGAAGTCGTGGATGCGGCGGTGATTCTCGGCGAGAAGTTCGTGCCGATCGACAGCAAGTTTCCCTACGAGGCCTACCGGCGCGCGCTCGATTGCACGGACGAAGGCGAACGCAAGCGCCTGATCCGCCAGCTCCGGGCGGGGACGAAGAAGCAGGCCGACGACATCGCCCGCAAGTACATCCGGGCCGCCGAAGGCACGTTCGAGTTCGCGCTCATGTACCTGCCGGCCGAGGCGCTCTACGCGGAGATCATGGAAGACCGCGAAGACGAGAACGTCGCCGAGTACGCCATCGGACGGCACGTCATCCCGGTGTCGCCCACTCTCCTCTACGCGTACCTCTTCACGGTCGCCCAGGGGCTGCGGGGCCTCGAGATCGAAAAGCGCGCCCATGCGGTCGTCGAGGAGCTCGCGCGTCTGAAGCGCGGCGTCGACAAGATCGAAGAGCCCTTCGCCAAGCTGGGCGGCCATCTCTCGAACGCCCAGAAGCAGTACGAGGAAACGACCCGCCAGCTCTCCCGCTTCGCCGAGCGGCTGCGGGAGGTCGCCGAATCCGAGGAGGTCTCCCCGCAGCCCGCGCTGCCCCTGCGCTCTTTGCCTCCCGCGTAAGACTCCGATATAGTCCGCCCTTCGCGCCCCGGGCATCGCGGGCGCCACCAACCGTCATGAAGCTGCACGTCACATCCGAGATCGGGAAGCTGGACGCGGTGCTCGTGCATCTCCCCGGCAAGGAAATCGACCGGATGGTGCCGTCGATGATGGACGAGCTCCTGTTCGACGACATCCTCTACGGGGACGGCGCTCGCGAGGAGCACCGGCGGTTCCAGCAGATCCTGCGGATGGCCTGGAAAGAAGACGCCGACACGGTCGAGGTCCTCGACATCCAGGACCTGCTGGAAGAAATCCTGACGGATCCCCAGACGAAGGAAGAGGTCCTTGCCGATCTCGCCCTGAAGCTCCAGATCCCGGAGAGCGCCATGCGGAAGATCTGGGAAGCGAGCGCGGAAGAGGCTGCCGCGATGCTGATCGAGGGCATCGTCCGCGAGGAAGGCCAGATCTCCGACCGGCTCGAGACGCTCTACGTGCTGCCGCCGCTCCCGAACTGCTTCTTCATGCGCGACCCGCAGATCGTCCTCGGCGACCGCGTGATCCTCGGGTCCATGGCGACCATCGCGCGCCTGCGCGAGCCGCTGCTGTCGGGTTACGTCTTCCAGTACTCGAAGCGGTTCGAGCGGCCGAAGGACTTCTTCCTGTTCCGCGAGTTCTCGACCGATTTCACGCGCCTTTCGACCGCCGCGACGCGGCCCTCCCTCGAAGGGGGCGACATCCTGATCCCGCGCGAGGATATCCTCCTCGTGGGCATCTCGGAGCGCACGTCGAAGGCGACGGTCGAGCATCTCGCGGCCGCCCTGAAGGAGGGCAAGACCGCGATCAAGAAGATCTTCACGGTCGAGATCCCCGCCCGCCGCTCGTACATGCACCTCGACACGGTTTTCACGATGATCAACCGGGACGAATGCCTCTGCTACGCCCCGATGATCGTGAAGGGCGGGCCGGAAGAAGCGGACGTCTACCAGGTGTCGCTCACGGGCCGCGAGATCACCTACACGTCGAAGGGCTCGCTCCTCCAGGTCCTGAAGGAGAACGGCATCGACCTGAAACCGGTCGCGTGCGGCGGGAGCGATCCGATCCACCAGCAGCGCGAGCAGTGGACCGACGGCGCCAACGCCTTCGCTCTCGCTCCCGGCGTCATCATCTGCTACGAGAGAAACGTGCGCACCGCCGACGAGCTCTCCCGGCAGGGCTACCGGATCCTGTACGAGGACGACATCCTGATGGGGCGCGAGGAGCTCGAGCTCTGGACGGACAAGAAGTACGCGATCCAGATCGCGGGCCCGGAGCTCTCTCGCGCGCGCGGGGGCCCGCGCTGCATGACCATGCCGCTCTCCCGCAAGGATCCATGAGCCCCCAGCCCTTCTTTTCCTTCGTCCGGCCGCTCGCGGTCGTGGCGTTCGGCGGAAATGCGCTCCTGCCCCCCGACGGGGACGGGACCCTCGCCGAGCAGCAGCGCATGGCGGAAGAAGCCGCCCGGCGGCTCCTTCCGGTCCTGAACCGCGGCTACGAGCTGATCGTCGTGCACGGCAACGGCCCCCAGGTCGGGAACATCCTGATCCAGGTGGAGGAATCGGCGGAGCGGATCCCGCCCCAGACGCTCGACGTGTGCGTGGCGCAGACGCAGGGATCGATGGGCTTCCTCCTCGAGACGGCCCTCACGAACGTGCTCGGGAGCGCGGGTTTCTCCAAGGAGATCGTGACGATCGTCACGACGGTCGAGGTGGACGCGGCGGATCCGGCGTTCCTGAAGCCGACGAAACCGATCGGTCCCTTCTTCGATCGCGAGCGCGCCGAGGCGCTGGCGAAGAGCCGCGGCTGGTCGATCGTCGAGGACGCCGGGCGCGGCTGGCGGAAAGTCGTCGCTTCTCCGCGACCGAAGGCGATCCGGAACACCGAGATCGTGGCGTGGCTCGTCAACCGGGGGAAGATCGTGATCGCCGGCGGGGGAGGGGGCGTGCCGGTCGTGTTCGACGATTCCGGGCGCATGCGCGGCGTCGAGGCCGTCATCGACAAGGACTACGTCGCCTCGCTCCTCGCCGCGAACCTCGCGGCGGACCTCTTCGTGGTCCTGACCGGCGTGCCCCAGGTGTATCAGGACTACGGCAAGCCGACCCAGAAGGCGCTCGCTTCCCTCGACGTCGCGCAGGCGCGCGCCCTCTACGACGCCGGGCAGTTCCCGAAGGGGAGCATGGGCCCGAAGATCGACGCGGCGCTGAAGTTCGTCGAGGCGGGAGGCCGGGAAGTCCTGATCACCGACGCCGAGTCGCTCTCCGCCGCCCTCGAAGGAAAGACGGGAACTTACGTGAGGAAACAATGAAGAAGGATTTCGTTTCGATCCACGACCGGACCCCCGGGGAAATCGCGGCGCTCCTCGATCTCGCCGACGCGATCAAGAGCGATCCGGCCCGGTACCGCCAGGCGCTCGCCGGCAAGACCCTGGCCATGATCTTCGAGAAGTCCTCGACGCGCACGCGCGTTTCCTTCGAGGCCGGGATGTACCAGCTGGGGGGCCTCGGGATGTTCCTGTCGTCGCGGGACCTCCAGATCGGGCGGGGCGAGCCGATCTCCGACACGGCGCGGGTCCTCTCCCGGTACGTCAACGGGATCATGGCGCGGACGTTCGCGCACGAGACCGTCACGGAGCTCGCCCGGCATGCCACCGTTCCCGTGATCAACGGCCTGACCGATCTCCTCCATCCCTGCCAGGTCATGGCGGACCTGCAGACGATCCGCGAGAATTTCGGCAAGCTCGCGGGGCTGAAGCTCGCCTATGTCGGGGATGGCAACAACATGGCCCATTCGCTGATGTTCGGAGGGGCGAAGACCGGCATGTCGGTCGCGATCGCTTCTCCCGAGGGGTTCGAGCCGAAGGGGGAGATGGTCGCGGCGGCTCGGGCCGACGCGGCGGAGACCGGCGCCGAGATCTCGACGACGCGCGACCCTTCGGAAGCGGCCGCGGGCGCGCACGTGGTGTACACCGACGTCTGGGCCTCGATGGGGCAGGAAGACGAGACCGAAAAGCGGCGGGCGCGCTTCGCCGGGTTCGGCGTCACGGACGCGCTCATGGCGAAAGCGCGGGACGAGGCGATCTTTCTCCACTGTCTCCCCGCCCATAGAGGCGAGGAGGTCTCCGCCTCGGTCGCCGACGGGCCCCGCTCGAGGATCTTCGACGAGGCCGAAAACCGGCTCCACGCGCAGAAGGCCGTTCTCGTTTCGCTGATGGCGTGAGATTCCCCGGCGGGCGACCCTCGCGAGAGCCGCGCGCGGCCCCGTTCTGGACGCGTCCGGACGTTCGGAAGTACCTGCCGGTCTCGATCGGGGGTCTCGCGATCGTGCTCCTCGCCCTCACCCTCGCGGTGGCTCCCGGGCGGCGCCGGCCGAGCGTGGATTTCGCAGCGACCGAGGTTCCCGCCGAGGCGGCAAAAATCTCCGAGGAGCGGGTCGCGCTCCGCCGTTCCGCCGACTCGCGCTCGGATTCCCTGGCCGAGCTTCGGCGGGGCGAGGCGGTCACCATCGAAGAGCAGAAGGGGACCTGGTGCCGCGTCCGCGACGCCTCCGGCCGCGCGGGATTCCTCCCGCGGAGATCGGTCGAGCGCGCGAGCGATCTCGCCCTGCGCCGCCATCGGGGAGAAGCCATCCTGAAGTTCGCGCCGCTCGCCGGCGACGTGGCGGACGACACGCCGCTCCTCCTCGCCCCTTTCTCGTTCGCGCCCGTCTGGGGGCCGATCGAGCGGGGCGCCTCGCTCGAGATCTACTCCGTCGATCACGGCTACTACGCGGTCAAGCTTCCGGACGGAACGCTGGGGTTCGTCGATTCGGAGGACGTGGACATCATCCCGGCCGATCCTGCCGAGCCGGCGCTCGCCGCCGTGAGCGGCAAGGTCGTCAAGGGCATCTCGGTGTCCGAGCGGGAACCGGTGCCCGCCGAGCCCCTTCCCGGGGTCGCCGGGGTTCCTTCCGCGCCGCCGCCGATGGGTCCGGGCGCGGAGAGTTCCGCGGTCGTCGTGCCGGGGGAGGGAGTCTCCGGAGAGCCCTCCGCGGTCGCCCCCGCGGTCCTGATCGAGAAGGTCGAGCCGGTCTATCCGTCCGCCGCGCTCGGCGCGCGCGTGGCGGGCACGGTCGTTCTCCAGGTCACGATCGACCGGCAGGGCAGCGTGACCCGCGTCGACACCAAGCGACCCGCTCCCCTCGGCATGACCGAGGCGGCGATCGCGGCGGTCGAACGGTGGAAATACAAGCCGGCCCTCGGCCCGGGCGGACCGATCTCGTCGATGAAGCTGGTGCGGATCGAGTTCAAGCCACCGGGATAGACCGGGTCTGTCTCGGGCCTCGCGGCGCTTCGATGTCTGCGGTCGGGGCGAGACAGTACCTCGGGGCGTTGCTCTGATCCGGGGAATTGCGGGAAATATGGAGTCACCCACGGCCATTTCGGCTGGGGCGAAGGGGGCTCCCTTGCATGGCTGCCAGCGTCTCGGTTCGCGCGAAGCGGTGTTCGGATCGGGAACGGCTCGAGAACAACTCCCTCGCGTATCGTAGAATCCCTCCAGTGATTCAGCTTTTCTACGAGGTGGACGGCCGTCCCCAGGTCTATACCCTGTTGAAGGACGAAATCTCGATCGGACGATCGTCCGAGAACGACGTCGTCCTGAACGACTTTTCGGTCTCCCGCAAGCACGCGATCGTGGTCAAGAGCGGCGAGACCTGGATTTTCAAGGACAACCATTCCACCAACGGCGTGCGGCTGAACGGAAAAGCGGTCGCCGAAGGGGAGATCAAGGACGGCGACGAGCTCGCGGTCGGGACCTTCACGCTGCGCCTTCGCGACGATCCCTCGATCGCCAGTTATCCGCGCGGCGCGGGCAAGAAGGAATCGACCTCGACGTTCATCCGGCCGCTCGCCGAGTTCAACGAGGACTTCGGTCTCGAAAAAGACCTCGCGCCAGCGGCCGACTCGACCGTCTTCAAGAAGCGCGGCTCGCTCGATCTCGCCTACAAGAACAAGGTTTTCGAGATCCTCGTCCAGGTCGCGAAGACCCTGATTTCGGCCGACGAGCTCGAGACGGTCCTCGACAAGGTCATGGACATGATCTTCGAGTACCTCCCCGTCGATCGCGGGTTCCTGCTCCTGATGGACGAAGCCGGGGAGCTGAAGACACGGGTCGCCCGCGTGAAGACGTCCCGGATGACGACCGCCTCCCAGGAAGGCGAGGTGCCGTTTTCGCGGACGATCGTCGACATGGTGGTGCGGCAGAAGGTCGCCTTCCTGACCTCGGACGCCCAGAAGGACGATCGCTTCGACATGGGCCAGTCCATCCGAATCCAGCACATCCGTTCGGCCATGTGCGTGCCGTTGTGGGATCGGGGGACGGTCATCGGGGTGATCCACGTCGATTCGCCGATCTACGTCGGCACGTTCAAGAGCGAAGACCTCGATCTCCTCACGGCGCTCGCGAACTTCGCCGCGGTCGCGATCGAGCGTGCGAGCCTCCACCTGCGGATCGAGGAAGACAAGCGGATCCGCACCCGTCTCGAGCGCTACCACTCGCCGGCGGTCATCGAGGAGATCATCGCGGACTCGCAGGCGACCGGATCCCTCAAGCGGGCCCGCACGAAGAACGTCACCGTGCTGTTTGCCGACCTCGTCGGCTTCTCGACGCTTTCCGAGAAGATGGCTCCGGACGCGATCGCGACGATGCTCACCACGTTCTTCACGTTCGCCGCGGAAGCCGTCTTCTCCATGGACGGCACGCTCGACAAGTTCATCGGGGACGAGGCGATGGCGTTCTTCGGTGCGCCGATCGACCAGCCGGACCATGCGTGGCGGGCGGTCACGGCCGCGATGAAGATCCGCGAGTCGCTGGAGGCGTGGAACAAGCAGCGGGAGGTGGAAGGGGAGAAGCGCCTGGAGGCCCGGATCGCGATCAATTCCGGCGAGGTCGTCGTGGGCGAGATCGGCTCGGACCGGCGCGTGGACTACACCGTGCTCGGAAATGCCGTCAACGTCGCGGCCCGCATCGAACAGTTCGTGGCTTCGCCCGGAGACATCGTCATCGGCCCGGTGACTTACGAGGCCGTGAAAGACCGGATCCAGGCGGCCCAGATGGGATTTTTCGCCCTCAAGGGACTCGCTTCGCAGGTCCCGCTCTTCAAGGTGCTGGGGCTGATCGAGAAAGACTCCGCAAGCCGGCCGACGCTTTCTTCCGAGCCGGTTCCCTGATCCGGATGCCGCTCGCCTACGTGTTCTGGCACTCCCGCCGCGAGGATGTCCCGCCGGCGATCTACGAAGGGGCGCTGCGCGACTTTCACCGGTCTCTCGCGCGGGAGGCGCCCGCCGGGTTTCGGCGCTCGTTCGTTCACCGGCTCGCGGAAGCGCCCGCGTGGCTTCCCTCGAAGACCGGTGCGTACGAAGACTGGTATCTCGTCGACGATTCGGCGGCTCTCGACGTCTTGAACGACGCCGCGATCGCGGCGGTCCGAAGGCGCGAGCACGACCGGGCGGCGGGTCTCGCCGCCTCGGGGACGGCGGGTCTCTACCGCCTGCGGCGGGGGGACCCCGAAGCGGGGCCCGTGCGGCGCGCCCACTGGACCTCGAAGCCCGAAGGGGAAAGCTACGGCGATTTTTATCCCCGCTTCGATGTCGCGCTCGCGGCCCCCGGCGCGGCCCTCTGGGGACGGCAGATGACGCTCGGTCCCACGCCCGAGTTCTGCCTTCACGCCGAGAGCGTCCCCGAGATCCCCGGGGTTTCTTCGATCTCCCTCGAGCTCTCGCCGGTCGCCATCGGCTAACATCTTCGCCGGAGGTGTCCATGATCGACCCGACGACGGAGGACCGTCTCTTCCGGCTGGAGCGACGGCTGCGCCGCTTCCAGGCCGCGGGAATTGTCCTGGGGCTCGCGTCCGGCGTGCTCCTGCTTTCGGCCGCGCGTCCCGCGGCGAAGGCGAGGATCGCCGAAGCCACCGAATTCCATCTTCTCGACACGAACGGCGCCCTGCGCGGCGTCCTCTCGGCGGACCGGACCGGGACGCAGCTCATCCTGAAGGACGGGGGCGGCAAGACCCGGGCCCGGATGCGCGTCGCCGACGACGGAACTCCGCGGGTCGAGCTTCTCGACCGCACCGAGCGCGTCCGATTCGGGATGGAGCTCGGGCGCGACGGCGCGCCGGCCGCCCACCTCGACGACGACCAGGGACATCCGCGCGCGGCGCTCGCCGCCGGAGCGGACGGCTCGTCGCGGCTCGAGCTCGGCAACGGCGCGAAGAAGCGCGCGGTCCTCGAGGTCGCGGCGGACCAGGCGGCGGGTCTCGCGATCTACGACGAAGACGAGAACGCGCGCCTTCGCTCGGTCGTCGCGGCCGACGGGGGCCCCGCGGTCAAGCTGATCGGCGCGGACGGAACGCTCCGGGCGTCTCTCGGGAACGTCTCGCTCAAGGAGGCTGGCTCCGGAGCCAATGAGCGGACGCAGGAAGGCTCGCTCGTGCTGTACGACCGGAAGGGCGCGGTGGTTTTCAAGCAGCCCAAATAATTGGGCGCGCCGGGTTGGACGAGCCGCTCAACCCGGCGCGGGAGAGGGCTCTGCAGAAATTATTGTCGCGCTGGGCTGAGCGAGTCGCGCCAGCGGCAAGCGACGTTTGGTTGGGGAGGAAGGATTCGAACCTTCAATAGGCGGCTCCAAAGGCCGCTGCCCTACCGTTAGGCGACTCCCCAGGAGACACCGAAGTTTACATCGCCGCGATCTCGGCCCCGCCGTGTGCGAGCGTATGATTTCGATGCCGATCGAGCGGCGAAGAGGAGGGGAGATGAAGCGCACGGGATCGAAAATCATGGCGGCCGCAGTGACTGCGCTTTTCGCGATCGCCGCCGCCGCCGGAGCCGCCGATTCGGGATGGGCCGAGGTCGGCAAGATCTTCGGCCAGGAAGGGAAGGCGCTCCCCGGCGGAGTCCAGAAGTACGGCTGGCCGCGAAGGGACCTGCGCGTCATGATCGGCGAGGTCCGGGTGCAGCCGGCCCTCGCGCTCGGCTCCTGGGCCGCCTTCCACTCGGAAGGAGAGCGCGCCATGGCGATGGGCGATCTCGCGCTCGTCGAGTCGGAGGTGAACCCCGTCATTCGCGCGCTTCGCAAGGGCGGGCTGGAAGTCCTCGCCGTCCATAACCACCTCCTTTCGGAATCTCCGCGCGTCGTGTACGTGCATTTCATCGGGAAGGGCGACGCCTCGACGCTCGCGCAGGGGATCAAGAGCGCCCTGGCGCGGACGGAGACGCCAATGCTCGCCGGGCCCCCTTCGGCGCCCGGCCCCGCCGAGAAAAATCGATTCGCCGCTTTCGCGTCGGCGCTCGGCCGGGAAGGAACGTTTTCCGGAACGGTCCTCCAGGTCGCGGTGCCGCGGGCGGAGGCGATCACGGAGGGTGGAATGGAGATTCCGCCGAGCATGGGGATGGCCGAATCGATCAACGTCCAGGCGACCTCCGGCGGTGTCGCGACGACCGGGGATTTCGTTCTCGCCGCCGATGAAGTCAACCCGGTGATCGATGCGCTCGAGACGCACGGCATCGCGGTGACGGCGCTCCATTCGCACATGCTGCGCGAGAGCCCTCGCCTCTTCTTCATGCACTTCTGGGCGGCCGGCGACGCCGCGAAGATCGGCGAGGGGCTGAAGGCCGCGCTTTCGAAGGTGGCGACGAAGTAGCGGATGCCGCGCGCGGGAAAGGGCGGAGGCGCTCGAGCGTCCTCGATTTCCTGGCGCGAGCTCGTCGGTTACTTCGCGCGTCTCGGCTGGCTCGCGTTCGGGGGCCCGGTCGGCCAGATCGGCCTCATGCACCTGCAGGTCGTCGAACGGAAGAAATGGATCGGCGAGGCTGAATTCCTCCGGATCCTGAATTTCTGCCATATCCTCCCGGGCCCCGAGGCCCTGCAGCTCGCGATCTATCTCGGCTACCGGAAGAAGCGTTACGCCGGAGGAATCGTCGCCGGGCTTCTCTTCATCTTCCCCGGCTTCGTCACGCTCACGGCGCTCGCATGGATCTA
>Ga0070666_10001355_pt1 | contig 14874 bp, 16 predicted proteins | sample KBSS23metaG_FD_64677 | JGI IMG/M metagenome (GOLD analysis project Ga0070666, IMG submission 64677) | Switchgrass rhizosphere microbial communities from Kellogg Biological Station, Michigan, USA - KBS S2-3 metaG | ecosystem: Host-associated > Plants > Roots > Rhizosphere > Soil ... | reverse complement strand
AAAGCCACGTAATAGGGATTGCGAGGCTCTGCGGGGATGTAGCAATACGGGTGAAAGGGGCAGTGGAGTAAATAACCGACCCACAGTCCTTTCGGGTACCGCCAATACTCCCACACAATCGTCTGATCGTCGTGCTGCATGACTTGCGCTGGTTTGCCGAGCGTCTTGGACACCTGATCCTGTGACATCGCGATCGCCAACTGTTCTTCGACATCTCGCGCGTCGTAGGCGTACGGCCAGATTACTCCACAAGAAGGCAGCAAGAACAGCAATGCAAAACATGCCCATCGCATCGGCTCTCCTCAGGTACGATAAAGTTGATGAAGAGAGAGATGACATTCTAACAGAAAATAAGAGGGGCAAGCGTACTCGCCTATCGACAGGAGCAGCTGTGGGCATGGCCGTAGCCGAGTGCCATAGGGATTTCGACTTTTCAATCGATTTCGGCACAATTGCGGCGGAATTTGTGTTGGGCAAAGCATGGGCAAGATAGAAAATCTAAAAGCTGTGAGCTGGGCACTCCTCTTCGTCAGCCCTCTCAAGACCCAAACATTTACACGATGTTAAATACCTCAGAAACACTGCCTTGCGCGTATTCAATCATGGACGAATAGAACCTCCGCTAAGGATGCATTGTCGGTGGCCACCGTGTCCCACAAGAGTTACATGTAGGCCCAACTGCTTATGGCTCTCCGCTGGTCTGCTCGCAGCTAAGCGATTCGAGGTGGACAATACGCTTTTCATCGCAAGAGCACGCCACTGTAAGCGAAATGGTCGAGAGCGTATTGCTCACCAGTCTGCGAAGTCCTGAAGTCGCACTCCCGTGGTCTGGTGCACTCTAGATGAGTTGTTCATCTAGGATACTGTGGCGTCCGATTTGGAAATCGAATGATTTCCGTATAGGTCTAAACGCGTTCTTCCGATGTTGATATTCCGGTCAATTACGGCGACCGGTCGGTAGGGGTTTTCCGCATAGGCTGAGTGCTTTCATCGCATTCAATACTTCGTGAACGAATCGTTCGATGCCTGGTGCTTCTGAGCCGCGCGGACCGGCCACATTGAGAATTCGAATCGAATGCTTCTCTAAAAAGTCACTTATCTTTTGTCGCCAATCGTCGGTCTGCATGACATGCAGGCACGGCCGACCAATGTTTTTCGCACATTGAGCCGTCAGAAGCGTTCCTCCGGTTAATTCACCCGACAGGGTGACAATCAGCGTGGCATCGGCGTCACGGACATTCCACATGGTTCGCTGATCGTAATTAGGATGTGGGGTCTCTCCCAACTGATACCGCTCCGGGATGATGCCATCCTCAGCACGCCGCCCCTTGGGACACCAGCCACCATGGGAGATTCCATTTTCTATGGCCCAGTCGAGTGCGGCACGGTCCGCTCCCATCTGTCCGCCTGACATGATTTTTTCGATACGAGAGATGGACATTGGGTCTATGATATCGGTAAGAGAGTTTATAATGGCGAGATCAGCGTCCCTTTGTTCGATTCACTGAACGTCATTGAGGTAGGTCGACCTGATCCGTCGGTCCGGGGGGCGTTCGTTTCGCCTCCGCTCATCACAGAAGATGCCACAGAAGAATCAAGTCATTCCGCCAAAGAGACCCTCCCGTTCCCGACGTCCTCGGAAACCGCCTTATACTCTCCCCGATCTGCCGAATCCACGTTTGATTCCTCAACATCTGACACGACGGGATTTGTGGAAAGCCTATGAGTATTTAAGGATTGAGGCGTTACTTCGCTCCAATACAGTGTGGAAATTATATCGCCGAGCATGTCGGCGAACGCGCGGTGAGATGCCTAAACCACGAGTTGCGTTAGAGTTTATCGCCTGGCAACACGTTAACCGGCGTGGGGCATCCTCCGCGACAATCAGACACCTTCTGAACGATACGTCGTTACGCGACCAATACCGCATTGCTCATGGCTGGTCGATCCTTACAGGATCACACCACCATTACCTGAAAATAAACAATTTCATTCCGGATCGGTTTGAAAAAGCACTCAAGAATTTTGAACTGGTGAACGGAGTTGTCGACCTATGTGCCTTTTCCCGTAGCCGGCACTTCAAAGTTCTACAGCGATACGAACCCACAACTCTGATCAGCCACTTGCGGGAAAAGAGGCCTGATGCTCTCTATGTGAGAATCGATTGCACCATCTCGCCTTCTCTTATTCTAAGAGCCCTCCGGCCAATTCTAGAGAAGCGGCACGCTCCCCAACTGCCGAGAGTTAACGAACACACGTATGATAACGAGACGGGTGAGACGACGGTACGGTATCTTCCGTCTAAAGATCCGCCTATTACAAATCCGAGGGCATGGATAATTTACTTTCAATGCTACGACCTCTACTGCTCGGGAAAGAGTTTCCCTGAAATCGTACGTGAAGTTTACCAGCCAGTCCAAGGGTCTTCTCACAAAGGTCTAGACGCCTCACCCGCTCAGAGACGTCGCGACTTAGATCGGGTAAAAAAGGCAGTCCGCCGCATCAAGGACTTCATCGGTCTACAGGAACATCAAAACTGGCCGTCGCCTAAAGCCCTCCTCCGCTGATTCTTCAATAATCTGACGTTTCATCACACTCCTGCATTCGTAGCCCCGGTTGGGGACACATAAAAAAATCCATGAGTGCTGTGTCCCCATGCCGCAGGTTTACACTCACGTACATCGCTTCACTTTGGATACCACCTTGGAGGGGAATATGGATCGACTCGTTGCGGTGACGGCAAAAATTCACGCGGATAGCCGCGCGGCTCTGGCGGAATTAGCTCGACGGGAGGATCGAACCCTTAGCGCGGTCGTACGGCGTGCGGTCTCACAAATGCTCGAGGCGGACCATGCGGTGGCACCGAAACGATGAACTCTAATTCAATGGGCTGGGGAGGTGCTGACGAACATGATGACGGGCCTGAACCAAATGCAGTTGATGCGAAGTACAGCACTGAAAAGAACCGATCAAGCCTCAGGTGAAGTGCGCCCCCGGCAGCGAAGGATGTGCCTCAGGACATGGGCTTCACTCCCATTCATCTGGGCGTTGGTCATGTCTTTGGCGAAATCCTCTGAAGAGCCGAATCGCGAGCGGTGGAAGATGGAGGCTGGCCGATCAGTGATTTGGCATTCCAGTCAATCGCAGACCTAACAGGACTTAAATTCTGAGCATTGAAACTGGCAAACGCCCTTCACTTCAGTTTTGCCCTTCCGATTGGTTGCGCGATATAGCGTTGCGTATGTGTTCATTAGAGGCCAGAGGCCTCTGGATCGACATGATCTCGTACATGCATGAAGGAAACCCCTACCGCCACCTGAGGGTAGGGACGAAGGATATCCTTCCAGAGGTCCTTGCCAGGATGGTGGGGACTGACGAACCGACCGCTTGAACGACTGATTGCCGAACTCGAAGAATCCGGAGTGCTGAGCAGGACTGATAATGGGAAATCTCTCACAGGCGATAAGCAAAAAGTTCGCGGTATGCCCAACGCTCAATCAAACTTGCTCACAAAGGAACCCGACGAATGCGTGACTATTCCAAGCTGATCTCTCGTTTTTGGACCGGTGAAACGGGAAAGGCCATCCGGCGCCATGGCGCTCTTGTGCAGGTCATAGCTCTCTATATTGTCTCGTCACCATCTTCAAATATGATCGGGCTGTATTACCTTCCCATGCCCACACTATGCCATGAAGTCGGATGCTCGTCAGAGGCGGCTCAGCAGGCCCTTCATGCGCTGGCTGACCTCGGCTTTGCTTTCTACGACGACTCCACAGAACACGTTTGGATTCCGAACATGGCCCGCTTCCAGATCGGTGAACAGCTAAATCCGGGTGACAAACGGATTGTGGCCATTATGAAAGCGTTGAAGCACATCAAAACGACTCGGTTCGTTAGTGATTTTCTTAAACGCTACCAGGAGGCCTTCCACCTTGAGATGACAAATCCACCTGAAGCCCCTTCGGAGGCCCTTCGAAGGCCCTTCGATGCCCCTTCGAAGCCAGGAGCAGGAGAAGAAGCAGAAGAAGGAACAGAAACAGGAACAGACACAGCAACAGAAGCAGGAGAGGTGTCTCCGACGGGCGAGTTCGATGAATTCTTTAATCTCTACCCGCCGAGAAACGGAAAACGACTCGGACGAGCAGAGGCTTTGGAAAAGTACGGCCGGCTTGACGCGAAAGATCGTGTGTTGCTGCTTACGGCTGTTCGGAATTATGCATCAAGTGAGCTGGCCCAAAAAGGAATTGGAATCAAGGATGCCCATCGATGGCTGAAGGATCGCAATGGCGAAGAAGGCTGGCGGCAATGGCTCACGCCCGAAGAAAAAAAGGAGGACTCCAATGGAAAAACCTGGCGACATCATTCAGGACTTGCTGACAAAGACTACACAGCAGGAGCCTTCTAGCTGGTTTTGCAAGCCCCACCGTCGAGAGGTGCCGGATTACGTCGTCCCAATAATAGCCGGTCGAACGATAAGGCGCCCGGGGGAGTGTCCAGACTGTAAGACCGAATCCGAGCAAACACAATTGGCGAAGGAGGTTCGTGACCGACACAACGCGATGTTGATGTCACGCCTGCAGGCAGGGGTGCCTAAGCGTTACCTTAATGCGTGCCTTGCTGATTTTCGGGAGGATACGCCAGCTCAACAACTTGTCGGGCAACAGGTAAGAGATTTTATAGGCGGTGGTTGGCGCGACAGCCCGGGGTTGCTTTTCCTCGGAAAGGTGGGCACGGGAAAAACCCTCCTTGGCGCAGCAACGGTCAATTATTGGCTGGACCACTATGGATGGAATTCCGCCCGGTTGTATACGGCGCTCGGCTTAAACCGGCGCATTACCGCAACGTGGAAGGACAGTTCAGGTGAAACCGATGTCATGGCCTATCAGCGATTGCGCGACTTGCCCTTGCTCGTCGTCGATGAAATCGGAGTCCAGTTCGGCAGTCCGACGGAACACACGATTTTTACCGAAATCATAAACGAACGGTACAACGCGCGCCATCCAACGATCTTGATAGGCAATTTGACGATTACAGACCTCGAGGCGGCACTCGGAGAACGAGTGGTGGACCGCTTTCGTGATGGCGGCCATACGCTATCGTTCACATGGTCATCGCAAAGAGGCGTCAAAAGATCGTAAAGGATTGAGAATGTCAGCATCACCTGTACGTGGCACACGGTCGAACATCCTATGGTCGGGTAGCAATAAAACGGCACAGCAGACCTTGCCCTCCCTACACTACGGACCGGCCATTGAGGTGAGTTTTTTGGGGCTCTCGCTAGGATGACCATGCGCACTTTGAGGATATGGCACCGGAGATCGTGACGCCATGAATCTATACAGCCTACTCGATCAATTACCGAAGGCAATTGCCCAATGCTCGGACGACTCGTTAGGGGCGGTCATGGCGCAGCTCGCCGCCTGTCAAAGCGCCGTCGCAGCTCGGCTGATCACTCAGTATGGAACTCCCCCTCCTCCCGAGGCAGCAGCTCCATTGCTCAATGTCAATCAGATCGCTGAGCGGCTCCACCTGGTCAAGAGCCGCGTGTATGAACTCATCCGGCAAGGCAAGCTCCCAGCCGTGCGCATTGGGAAGCATGTCCGAATGGAAGCGGGCTGCCTGGAGCAGTGGATTGCCGGGCATCGAGGACGAGGCGCTTGACAACGCGACACCAACTCCATGAAGCTGCCGCTCTGTCGTGAGGAACTAGCCATGGCTTGCATCCGAAAGCGCCGCGGACAATGGGTCGTCGATTATCGAGACGGCTCGGGTGTGCGGCGCTGGAAAACATGCCAGACCAAACGCCAGGCCGAAGATTTCCTTGACGCGGAACGCCCCAAGACGCGCCAATGGCGGCAGGCAGCGGTGGATGCGAACATCACCATCGGACAGTATGCCGTGCGGTGGTTGACCGTCATTCAACCGACGATTAAGCCTCGAACTTATATCCGGTACGAGGAACTCTGGCGGGTCCACCTCAAGCCCGCCTTCGAGCATGTGAAGGTCCGCGAACTGCACCGCGGTCGCATCAAGGCCTTCCTGACGGCGAAATTGACGGAGCTCAAGCCGCCCCGCATCAAACAGGACGGCACGGCCGCCAGGCAATCCGATCGACAGCCCTTCTCGCGCAACACAGTCCGTAACATCCATGCCACGCTGCGGGCGATGTTGAAGGCGGCCCTTGATGATGGCGTGGTGCTGTCCAACCCCGCCGAGAAGCTCGGCCACCAACTTCGCCTGGTCACGCCGAAGGCCACCCGGCAGGAAGAGATTAAAGCGATGACACGCGAGCAACGGCGGGCGTTTTTAGAAGCGGCCGCCCGGCATGAGCCGCGGTACTATCCCCTCTTCTTTACGCTCGCGGGAACCGGGATGCGACTCGGCGAGGCAATCGGGTTACAGTGGCCCGGGGTTGACGTGCTCAGCCGCGAAATCCGCATTACGCAGACGCGGTCCGCGGGTGAAGACGAGACGCCAAAGTCCGGGCACGGTCGCACCGTGGATCTCTCAACGGCTTTGGCCGAGACGCTCGCGCGGCTCGAAATCACGAGGAAGGCCGAAACGCTCCAAAAGGGATGGGGTGAGGTGCCGCGCTGGGTGTTTTGCACGGCCGGCGGCACCGCCATGGATGAGAGCAAGGTGCGAAAAGTGATGAGGCGCGTGCTCAAAAAGGCGGCCCTCCCGCTTCACTTCACGCCCCACTGCCTGCGCCACACGTATGCCAGTCTCATGCTGCAACAGGGCGAGCCCATTACCTATGTGCAACGGCAGCTTGGCCATGCGAGCATTCAACTCACCGGCGATACGTACGGCAAATGGTTGCCGATGGGCAATAAAGCAGCGGTCGACCGCCTCGACGAATGTGAAAGTGGTAGCAAAATGGTAGCAGTGGCAGGAATTCCAAGGGAGAAAGCGTTGCAACCGATTGTAATGCTGGAGCCGGCGATTGGAATCGAACCAACGACCTGCGGTTTACGAAACCGCTGCTCTACCAACTGAGCTACGCCGGCGCGGGATGGCTACATGACAAGGCGGGCTGAAAACGTGAGTATGATACTCAGGACATCGTGTGGTGTCAATTGTCGAGGATCATTGGTTGCGGTAACGTGTGAGCGGCAGGCCGCCTGACTTTGACGTGCGGTTTATGGCGGGAATGCACTGGGGTTCCTGGTTCTTCTTGTAGAGATCTTTTGCGGACGCGCTCACTTCGGCACGCACATATCCACACAATTCTTCAACCGCCACGATTCCGTTATGATCTCGATCGGCCGCGCCACTCATGCCTTTCAAGACATAATAGGTCATCAGTCCATGCCGTCCATCCTGGTATGGGAGCGCATCCTCATAGCCACTGGTTCCTATAATTTGGGCAAGTTTTTCGGCTCGAAAGCCGGTTGGCAGCGCACTCCATGCCGGCTCTTTTCCAGCAGGTGTATGATCCGATGATTCAGGTTCGATTGAGGTCAGCGCGACATCGAGAATCACGACTACGCGTTGAATCGGCAGGCGCGCCAGCGCCTCATACATTCGCCGTAACGAAATAAGCCGAAGAGGCGCCGAAGGATCACCTTCATAAGGGATGAGCGAAACAGCGCCGGTCGAACGATTCACAACCGCCCGTCCCGCGATAAAAATCACCACGTCGCTTCCTGCCACCGCCCGCTGCGGCAGCCATTCCTCGAACGCTTCAAGCAGGTCATCTCTCAAGGCATGGTCGTCCACACGCAGAAGCATCCGATCTGAGGGGATTCCTCCGAGCTTGGTTAAGTACTCGGCCATAACCTCCGCGTCATGGGCTGCGAACGGCAAGGGGGAGAGACTCGAATGTCTGAACGCGCCGATGCCGATGGCAATCCCAATGGCCTGGTTACGTTCAGACCAAGGCATGCCCGCGGCAACACGATCAACATCGAATACTGCGCGCGCGCCAGACCCGTTGAGTGTGGGATGCCAGTCGATGAGAAACTTTTTCTGATCGGCGGAAGCCGCATTGGCGCCTTCAACCGACAGAATTAATTCGCCCTTCCGCACCGCCTCCGTCGGTGGAACCCGAGCGCTAATCACGACCCGCTTCGTTTCATTCGGCAACAGATCTCCGACAGGAACAGGATTCGCAAATTGCTCTACCAATGCAGGGGTGCCGGCAAAGCGCACGGCGACGTCTTTCGCCAATGTAAGGCCGCCATTGCTGACCTCGATTTCCATCGTGACTTGTTCGCCGCTTTCCAGCCGTTCATTTTTCAAGCCCTCACGCAAAATCACACGATACGTCAACGACTGATTGCCGGTAGGAGCTTCCTGTATTGGAGTCGATCCAGCAAGTGTCGGCGGCGGTGCCGACGGTAGTGCGGCTAACGGCGCGACCGCGGAGCCTGAGGTCGGGTGATTCTGGGCACGTTGCGCAGCATCCTTCACCTTGGTCGACGTGCCTAGATTTTTTTTGAGCCCTTCGGTCAGCAAGGCGATCGCCGCGTTTGCGATCGGCGTGAGACCTGTGACCTCACAGTTCCGATCTTCGGTATCGACCGTCCCATGCGCTTCGGCGCGAAGATTCTTGGTATAGAGAACCGCCCCATTTGTCTCGGAATAAGAAATGGTCGCCCCGACCGTCACGGTTGCCGGATAACTCTTCGTGGTTTGCCGCGGGATAAACAGATCGAGTTCTTTGAGACCGAGCGACACATCGACAATGCCATCCACGTCCTGCCCCGTGGGCGGCATATGGACTCGTTGGAAGACCAGCCCCATGTCTCGGGTCAACGAGGCGCGCAACCGTTCGCCGATGGGGAATGTCTGCCGCTGCCCGCAGCCATCAACGTAAGTCAACGCGGCGTCCGGCACACTGGAATCGAGACGAAGATCGACGGTCAACGGCAGCCAATAGCCGTCCGGTTCGCTCGACCGGTTAAACAATTTTGATGGGCCACCACAAGCTGACAATGTCAACAGAACGAGCCACAGGACGAGGCGTGACATGCATGCGAAGGAAGCCGGGTGAAGGCGAGGAAGAACACAATCTCTCACGCTGCAGGTATACCGCAAAATCTGACGGGAAGGCAACGATGATTGACTCGCTTTCCGTTCGTTGACTTCATATCCTTCCTTGCGTATCGTGCCGCCATGCTCGATCTTCCACCGCCTGCTGTCGGCATCTCTCCCGCGCTCCCGCCGCGAGATCGGGCAACCATGTTGACCTCGCTGGCGCACTTGATGCGCCTTCCCAATCAATCCGGAACCTTCCTACTGATGCTGCCGACCCTCTGGGCACTTGTGCTGGCCTTTCATGGCCGTCCCCCCCTTACCTTAGTGCTCATCTTTGCGGTCGGTTCATTTATCATGCGTACCGCGGGTGTCATCATGAATGATTTGGCCGACCGATCGCTTGACCGGCATGTTGAACGCACGCGAATGCGCCCTCTCGCGAGTGGAGCGGTGACGATTCAGCAGGCGCTTCTCCTGCTTGTCCTGTTGTTGGCCGGCGCAATCGCTTTGTTGCTGTTGTTGAATCCGCTCGCCATCATGCTAAGCCCGGTCGCCGTTCTCCTCGCCGCGCTCTATCCGTTTGCGAAGCGTGTCCTCTCCCTGCCACAATCGGTCCTCGGTATTGCGTTTGGATGGGGGGTCATCATGGCCTGGGCCGCAGCCACAACTCACCTGTCCCTGTCATCGTGGCTGCTGTACGCAGCCACGATTTGCTGGGCCATTGCGTACGATACGATCTATGCGCTACAGGATCGTCATGACGACCTCCGAATCGGCGTGAAATCGTCCGCGATCTTGTTCGGCAGATATGTATGGATAGCGGTTGCGAGCTGCCTGACCACGATGTTGCTGTTATTGGGGCTCACGGGATGGATGAACGAATTGAACGTGGCCTTTTATGGTGCCTTAGCGGCGATCGGAGGGTTTCTCACCGTCCAGGTCATGGCTCTCCGCAAAAACATAGACCCATCCACGGCGTTTCGGCTCTTTCAACACCATGTATGGATAGGCGCGGCAGTGCTTGCAGGAATCTGGATTGGATGTGTGTAAAAGAGGATGGTCGCGGAGCGGCGGGGGTACCCAGATCTCGCATCTCGCTTGGCTATACGAGAAGCGTTCGATCCTTCGAGCCGCCTCATCGAACCGGATGACGAAACTGGCTAGTTCGCCGCGCGCTCCACAGACTTCTCGGGCTTCGGAGCCCGTAACGTAGCCAGATACATCGTCACAGCTTTCGCGTCCGGATCACTGAGACCAAGGGTCGGCATTCTCGTTTCCGGCTTCATGCCCTGAGGATATTTCACCCAGCGATAGACCCACGTAGGGTTCAAACGAAATCCAGCCCGATCCAATGCTGGGCCGACGACGCCGCCTTCTTCACCGACACGATGACACGCATTGCAGCCATACTTATTGGTGTAGAGACGTTTTCCCACATCGGCAAGCTTCGCGGCCTGCTCGGGTGCGATGGTGAGATCAGGCCTGGGGGTACTCGGCGCTTTAGGCCGGGTGGAAAACGACGTGGCGAGCACTTTCGCCTTTTCCAATTCCTTCGAGGCTGCGCCGAACGCTTCCTGTTCCTTGACGGTCGCAGCATCGTCCACTTCCACGCCTTTTTTCTCGGCCTCGTCGGAGGCTTTTTTGTCTGCGACTTCCAGCGCCTGCTTGGTTTGATCGAATGCTTGTTGCGCGCTTTGCTGCTTCTCCTGAACTTCTTTTTTTCTGGCTTCCAAATCGTAGGTCAACTTCATGCCGTGCAAGGTCCGCACGTATGCAACAATGGACCAGATTTCTTCTTCAGACAGCGTATATTTAAATGTCGGCATCGTGGGGACGGCAAATTCGTCGTCGCCGATCTTATCGCCGACTTCCGGAGTCGTATCCTTCATGTCACGCGAGATCGTTCCGAAGATTTCCTCGTCCTTGAAGGTCGACATCTCGCCCTTATTGGATAAATCTTTTGGACGTGGGTCCGGCATCATACCCCAGTTGTACCCTTCGTTCTGATGGCCGCTTTCTCCGTGGCAATGCATGCAATAGTGCGAATATAAATGGTGACCGCGCGAGACCGTCTCATTTTGGAACAGGCTGCACCCAACGACTCCAACGGCCGCAGTCAGACTTGCCAGGGTTGCGCCAACCACCAGTTTGCGGATATGTCGATAAGCTCTCATACCAGTCCCCGCCCTCATCTGGAGGACCCTTTCTTCAGTTTTCGAATGATCACGAACTGTACGGCCACCGCGACTCCGACGGCCAGGCCGGCGTAGAGATAACTGGAATAGTCGGGTGGCGGCTCGGCACGGAAATACCACCAAGACGAAACCGCTTTTTGTGATCCCTTTTCCTTGAGATCGCCGCTTTCCAATTTCTTTCCGTCCCAGATCGCAAAAGCCAGGTTGATGTATTCACCCGGTTTGATCTGCGTATAGTGATCCATATCTCCGGTAGAGAGCGCCCGGCTGAACACCACTCTCCACGTTCCGTTCTGGTATACACCTTTGCCTTTGGTTTCCTGCTTCTCCTGGGCCTTCAACGTGCCGAAGCCCTGGGCGCTCATATCTACGACTTTGGCATCTCTATTCTTCCAGAACCAGATATCGACAGGGCCGCCCTGCACTTGCGACATCGGCTGGCCGTGAGCAAAATGCGCCTTCTTGTCGCCGACCATGAATTCAACCGCGGCCGCATCATCCGGATCTTCCGACGGATCGGCATATTCTAACAAAATAGCCACTTGCTGCCCGTCGTGTAAGGCCCGCACTTTGACGGATTGCGCGGTCACTTCCAGAATTCTGGTAGGCCAATGCACTTGAGGGGACATTGGAAATTCCGAGGGCGTAATCGCATTCCATGCCGCAGCAGTAGGATCCTCACCCGGCAACGCCCCTTTCACCATCTGCGCCCGGACCGAAACGCTTTCCTGAGCTACCGCCTGCTGAGCAATAAGAACTCCGATACCGATAATTGCCCCGCCTGCCAGACTCCGGCAGAAAATGCTCAGCCGATCCATATTCTTCCCTTTCTCACGCTCAGCCACCCACTCAAACGGCACCGCAGATGAGTTCGCTCTTACTGCGCGCATCGAGCGAGCACATTCTGATTGTGCGTGCTCTGCGATCACAGGAACCGGCTCATCTGCGCTGCCATCACACTACTCCCAAGTCCGCGGCTTCTGATGCGCCCCGTCGTACTCACCCATGATGATCTTCCAGATATCTTCATCCGGCAGTTCGTGTTCCCATCGCGGCATGGCCGATTTCCAGGGCATACCTTCGATCGATAATCCCACCCCTCCCTTCTTGATGCGCCAGAAGAGATAGCTCTCCTGAAGCATGGCGATGGTCGTCGGATCGGAAAAATTCGCCGGAGGTGGATTGAATCCCTTAGCAGCCGGCCCTTTGCCGTCAAAATTGCCGTGGCACGGAAAGCAGAGCGACAAGTAGCGCCCTTTCCCATACGCAATATTTTCGGGGGTCGGCGAGAATGGATTCGAAAGCCCCACGAATTCACCCGGTGGCGCAGGATGGATCGTTCGATTTTCACCAGGCGGCTGATCGCTTAGGGCCGTGCTGTTATAGGTCTGCCATCCGACAAGAAGCGGAAACAAGAGAAGGACGGCCAGTCTCGCGATTTTCATCGCACCGTCTTGTCTGTCACCGCTCAAGAATCTAAAAATAGGCCCCCAAAACGCTTCCGATGATTCACCGCTCAACGTCGCGAAGATCAAGATTCCCGATAAGGTCAACATGAGATACAAGAAGATCAAACTGGCAGGAAGCGGCGCCGTAAACAACGGGAGGATAAACTTCAAGAAGACATACATGCTCACGACAAGAATCAACGCTCGTATCAGCACCCCACCCTTCATAGCACTATCCCTTCCTTCGCGTCGTCATCTTAATTGAGGTTGCTACCATGCCCCGGCGTCAACGCGGCCGTTTGCGGCGACTTGGGAGGAACGGGGGGCGCATCGGACGCCTGCATAATCTCGGACGGGCTGACAGTGATCGGCTCTCCGCTCATTTGCTGAAGGAACGCAATGACCGACAGAATCTCATTTTTGGACAGACCGATCGGATTCTTGTTGATGTACGGCATGCGCGCCGGGTATTCCTTCGGCTGCCCCTCATGACGGAAATCAAGATAAACGTATGCCTGCGGCTGCGTGAGGCTTTCGTAGATAAACTCCCGCGTCAGTTTGGCGCCGATGCCTTTCAAGTCGGGACACCGCGCCGATTCGCTCGGCCCGATAGAATGGCACAGGGCGCACTGGCCTTTGCTGAAAAATATTTTTTGTCCGATGGCTGCCATATCGGTAGCGGTTTTGATATTCGCCACATCGAATTTTTCTTCTGCTGGAGGCAGCGATGCCATCTGCGGCACGCTTAGGGCGGTGATCGAGAACAGTCCCAAGACGATGGCGACAAAGCCGATCACCCGCACAAAGCGCGATTGAATGAATAAGAGGATAGCGACGCCGAGGCCGACCACCGAAAGTCCGATCAACTGCAGTAAGGCAACCTCACTCATCTCGTCTTCCTTTCACACTCACTACCTACTGTTCTAGCGGGACCCTAGATGCCCTGCCTATCTTGGTTTTTACTTCTGCTCATCAAGCGAGGACGATCCCCCGGCCATGGCAGGATAGGCACCCACGGGAACTTTCTTCTTGTCTTCCGTGAGGTCTTTCGGCTTGGCCTTGTCTCCCATGGTGGCAACCCAGAAAATAAAGGCGACCAGCATGCAGAAGAGGAAGGTATTCAGAGACATCAACGCGGCGGCATACCCGAGGGCCGGAGAATAGGCATATTGAGAGGAATCCCGCATGACGCCATAGATGTGCCAGTGCACTCTTGACGAAGACCGCGCGTAGCCCATGAGGGTCATCAGCAAAATGACCATGACGGCGTTCAAAACCAGCGCGTAGCCGGCCCTGGGAGGCATGCGGCCCCATACCATCTCAGTCGTCGTTTTGGCGCTGCGTAATAGCAGTGCCGTGAGCGGCGTAATTGTCAACATGACAAAGAGAACGATCAACACTTGCGCCACAGAGAAGTAGTTGATGCGGATGATGGCCGGCACGAAATATCCCCACACGCCCAGGACAATCACGACAATACCGGCAATGACCAAGACGCCGCTCATCACGGCCTTGGCGATCTTGGCCCAACCGGCCGTTTCTTCCTTGCCGGCGCGCCAATACATGATGAAACTCATGAAGGTTACGAGAATCATCAGATTGGCCACGGTCATCTTGGCCGACATGACGCCAAAGACACCCAACAGCGGATGGTGCGTGCCGCCCATCTTGCGTGCTTCTTCCAAGCTGGCTACCAGCGAGTGCGGCGTCATCCAGACGCCCAAGCACAGCAGCAGTATGATCAGCATGGTCATGATCGGCTTTCGATATTTGACCTCAGATCCAGGAATGCGATGGGTGATGCCCAGCCAGAAATAATAATTCGATCCCAAGAACAGCACGCCGATGAGCATCGCCTGCAGAATAAACAGCCAGGACAGGAATCCGCCCATCAGTGTAATGCCCATTTGCTGATTGTACTGATAAATTTCACGCATGAGCCAATAGCCGGCGAAAGGCAGCGGAAGCAATCCGAAGACGCCGATAAAATTGCCGACGTAGCCCATCCAATCGTAATGGTCGCGTTCTTCCGGCGTCGTGGCGGATAAGTATCGAATGCCGGCATACGCCCCACAGATGTATCCGCCGAGCACGACGTTGGCAATCAATCGGTGAATATTCACCGGCCACCACGTTGGATTCCAGGTCGCCGCCCAGGCGCGGGCCAAATCGGTGCCTTCCGCAATTACGACAGGACTCGCTTGGAAGGTCGCCCAGGAGTTCGGCACGATCATGATAAAAAATGCGAA